>LNFM01000202.1_pt1 | contig 152917 bp, 170 predicted proteins | sample 596031 | NCBI WGS metagenome assembly LNFM01 (sample SAMN04254537, study PRJNA301005) | activated carbon metagenome | isolation source: dual media filters at the Ann Arbor, Michigan drinking water treatment plant | place: USA: Ann Arbor | reverse complement strand
CCGGCAGAATTTGCCAAGGAACAGGAATCTATGCTAGCAAGCTAACGCCACCTGACTCAGATTGTCTGACACACAGAATCTGGGGCCAACCGCCCAAATAACACCAATATGAAACGTGGCCTTCCCAACTTAAGTGAAGGAGTGGCAAAGAGAAGATGTCCTATTTGCGAGCGTCTCTTTAAAAGTACAAAAGTGAAAGCTGTATTTTGTGATTATTGCCGTGAATACAGTGAAAGCTATCGATTCTCTGATTGGATGAGGTATTCATGACCATCTCACGGCTTTTTATTAAAGAAGTGGCGACTGTCTACAAAGATGATACGATCAATGAAGCCGTTTCTGTGATGAAAGACTTTAATGTGAGTGCTGTCATTGTTGTCGATTTTTTTTATAATAGAATCAGGCCTGTGGGTATTTTAACTAAGAACGACATTGTGATGCGTGCTCATAGTAAAAGTCTTTCAGCTGACAGGCTTCTGGTGCAGCAGGTGATGACTCATAATCCAATTTGCTGTCGACCCAATTTTGGTGTTTATGAAGCGATTCAATTGATGCAAAGAAATAGCATTAAAAGACTTCCTGTTATTGACGAAAACGACGAGCTCATTGGAATTTTGACGGCAACGGATATGATTATGCTATTAGGTGATGAAATCAATCGACTGACCTATAGGCCTGGTCGAGTGCCAAATGCATCAATTGAGTTCATTTAATTACTTGCACGTTAATATCTGAAGATGAGCTGTCTTTTTGTTAATACTTGTCAGATTAATAGTTTGATAAAGTGATCTTTGAATAGTTGGGATACCTTTTAAAAATTCATTTTCTTCATTTTCGTCTGCGACTAAAATGTTGGCTTGAATAATTAATATGTTATTTGCAAGTTTCACATTTGGAAGTTCATAATTTTCCATATCAATTTCGGTTAGCACAAAATATTCAACTTGTTTTTGTGTTTTTAATGCTAGCCACAATGTAACAGAATTTAAATAAGAATCGTCAGTATTACGAGTGGCAATAATTTGACTATTTTCAGATAGATTTAATATTAATTCAGGTTTTCTTTCCTGTGAACCAACCCAGTTCAATTGCTTTTTTGAATTTGTAGTAAGGGTGGAAGATTGACAGCTCATGGCTGTCAATTGTTGATTTTTGTTTTGCTTCGATACCCGAGCTTCCGTAACCACATGCATAGGATATTGTGTTTGGGCCATAAGTTGTAAGCCAAGAATTAATGCTAACATAAAATTACTGCATCAATTCTTCAAGTGCTTGATTCATTTCGATCAAAGATCTAACGTCCTCGAGAGAGTTAACTTCTTTTAAAGACAATTCAATAATCGTAATCATCTGTCCCAGTGCTGATAGCCTACCGTCAGAGTGTTTTTCTTGAAAACCTACGGATTCTTGTAGTGCTTTTGCTTTTTCAACAAGTTTTAATGACCTTTGAGTCACGCTTTCACTTGAAGTGGCTAATTCAGCAGCATCAATTTTTCCCATGGTTATTTCATGTTCAATGTCACTCATTGCGAAGGCCGAGTTTGATAAAACAGCGATAAATAATAAAACTGAGAAAAATTTGAAAGACATGAAGGTCTCCTAGGTGAATGGTTCAATTGAAATCAATGCGAATCCAAGGCCGTAATCAAATGGCCCCAGGTGTCTATAAGCTGTTTAATTTTAAGACACTGCCAGTTTTTGATTGTCTTGAGTTCTATTTTCCACCAATTTGTAAAGCATGAAAATTTCTTATTTTTTCCTAATTCTTATTATTAGCTCCCTGTCTTCTGCGGCCTCATTTGATCAATATAAAAAACGGCCGAAACTGATTGTGATGATTGTGGTTGATCAGTTGCGGGCAGACACTTTCACTCGATTCGAAAAAAAGTGGAAACCCAAGGGGACTTCCGATCAACCTGGTGGTTATCAGTACTTACTTAGCTTTGGTGCCTACTATCCGCTGGCCGAATATAAGCTGATGGCTGCCATGACGTGCCCAGGGCATGCCATGATTGCCACGGGAGCCTATCCCTCGACGATGGGTATTCCCATGAATGCATGGTTTGAATCTGAAAGTTCTAGGGTCGTGGGCTGTGTGGAAGACTCTAAATTTAAAGTTTCACCCCATCGTTTAAAAACCTCCACTCTTGCTGATGAACTCAAAGTGATAAGTCCTCAATCGAAGATTGTCTCGATGGCGATCAAAGATCGATCGGCTGTCATGCTTGGAGGCCATAAAGCCGATCATGTTTACTGGTTCGGAGATGCCGGGTGGCAGACTAGTGATTACTACACAAAAGAACTTCCAAAATGGGTTCAATCAGAAAATAAAAAAATCTTTGAAAATGAATTAAAAAATAAGACAAAAATTGAAATCAAAGATTCTTTATACACCCCCAGTGCTGTGAAATGGTCGACGGATTTAGCAATTCAAGCATTGAAAGAAGAAAAACTAGGACTTGATTCTTCGGCGGATATTTTATCCATCAGTTATTCTTCTCATGATATGGCAGGTCATAAGTTTGGATCCTTTTCAAAAGAGGTAGAGGCTCTGTCTCTTGCAGAAGATCAGGAAATTTCAAAACTACTAGCGGCTATTAAAAATCAAATGGGAAGTCTAAGCGAAGTTATCGTAGTGCTCACGGGTGATCACGGTATCCCACAAACTGTTGAACAGGCCGTAAGTAACAAATTGGATTCAGGACGTATTGATAACTTGGTCTTTTATAAATCAGTGGCTGAACGGCTGAATAAAAAATTTGGCAAACCAGATTCCGAGTGGATAAAAGCCACTGTTTCATTTAATTTTTATCTTAACCCTGATGCCCTGAAGCAAAGAAAAATTTCAGCTGCGTTGGTTGCAGAGGAAATTAAATTGGAAGCAAAAAAAATGAAGGGTGTTTTTGATGCTTTTACTAAGGATGATTTTCAAAATAATTTTGTCATTCATCCTTATTTTAAATCAGGCATCGTGAATCAATACACAATGGGTCTTAGTGGAGACATTGTTATTATCCCAGAGCCGTTTTATATGAATACAGGTGAAAATATCGTGAATCATTTAACGGGTTATTCCTATGATAAATTTGTTCCTTTTATTATCATGGGTTCACAAATCAAGTCGGGTGTGCGCAGTGAGGCCATGGAAATCGTGGATATTGCACCCACGCTTTCTTTTTTGCTGGGGCAAGTGCCACCTGCCAAATCAGCAGGCCGTGTTTTAACTGAGGCTTTAAAATAAATTGGGAAGTCGAATCACAAAACAAGTGTTCTGATGAGTGGGCTCATATAAAAGCTCACCCCGATGACTGTTTATAATCCCTTTTGAAATGCTTAAACCTAAGCCTGTGCCTTGGCCAATGGGTTTTGAAGTATAAAAGGGCTGCATCATTTTTGCTTGAACTTCTTCGGGTATTCCCGAACCACTATCAATCACCCGGATCTCAATCATCTGCTCATTTGCAGTCACGCGAATTTCGATCCATTTGGTCTCGAGTTGCTGAACGGCATCCACGGAATTGTTAAGCAAATTCAAAAGGACTTGAGAAAGTTCAACAGGCTTTGTTAAAACTTCTAGGGACTCATCAGGTAAATGAAGTTGAAAGTGAATATTTAATTTGTAAAGTCGCTCTTGAGAAATTGACAATGTTTCATCAATCACTTTTTTAAGCAGTGTGGGTTCCAATTGGTCCAGCTGTGAATTTCTAGAAAAGTTTTGCAAACTTTTAATAATTTTAGCAATTCTTCCAACAGTATCATCAATTTTTGTAAGTTCTTTTTTGACATCATCATGTAAAATCGAATTTTTTTGTAAAAGACTATTAATTTTCGCAGCGCCAATTTTCACAACCATCAGAGGATTATTAATTTCGTGAGCAATTCCACTGGCCATTTCACCTAGGGCTGCCATTTTAGAAGTCGTAATTCGTGCAATTCGCTCGGCCTCTAAATTATTTTCAATCAACTTTTTGTCGGTGACATCTCGGTTCATGCCCACAAGTCGGTAGGGTTGACCGTTGGCATCTGTTTCCAGTGCACCGTTAGCTTCAATGAAACGTAATTCTTTTGTTTCAAAATGAAAAATTCTAAATTCAAAAATTTCAACGGGTTGACCTTGCATCAATTGATTGAATTTTTCATCCACAATCGCAATGTCATCGTGATGAATACAAGCTTTCCAGGTGTTAGGATTTTTATCAAAAACGTGGTTGGTGTAGCCATAGATTTTGGCCATTTTTGAGTCCCAAATCAGTTGTCCTGTTTGAAGCTCAAATTCCCAAATACCAAACCCAGAACCTTTAACTGCAAGTTCCAAGCGACCCAGTAAAATTTTAATTTCTGAAGGCTTGGGATCTGCTTTTCGCTCTAAATTATTTAACATATCATTTAAGTCTGAGGGAACATCAGACGGATAAGCAAGAAATTTAGTACTGCAGGCGCTTCAGAATAGACGTTAATGCAGAGGCGTAAGCTTCTGGTTGTTCGAATGGAAGCACGTGACCTGCATTTTTTATATTATAAACTCGTCGACCTTTGATTCCAGTTTGACGATGGAGCTGTATGGCTTCGAGTTGGATATTAAGTCGTTTTGGGTTTTCATTCACACCGAGTATCCAAAAACGTTCAGGCCCTGACCTAAAGTCTTGATCACGAAGGTCAAAATTTTTCGTCGACCAGGCCAGCTGGGCCAATCCCTCTGCAATACTGATTCTTTTATTTTTGTAGTGAGGGTAGCTGGCTGTGAGTTCATCCACTTGTTGTAACCAGTAAGCCCTGTAGGACCAATACTCGTTGGATTCCACTATCATAGGTCCCCAAACAGGAAAGAGACTCATCCATTGCTGCCAATTTTGATAATTTTGATCAGGAACCTGAGTTTCATCAAAACGTCCCATGGGAGCCGTTTCAATCAAAATAGGAAAATCTTTTTTATTCCAATGCGGGGAAAGTGTGGCGCTGAACGATAGGGAAACAAGCACGGGTTTCTGGATTCTTAATACTTTTTTGAGTTGTAATACTTCCCGGGTCAACTCCAAGGGGCTGATTGATGATTTAAACAAATGAGAGCCTGCTAAAATAGACTGAGGATGGCGGCTAAAATGAACACTGACCCAATTGAGATTTTTTTTTGTTAAAATTTCTAATAATTTTTCGTTCTCGAGGTAGCCCCTATAAATCCCAGGCAGTAAAATAAGTGTGGGTTTTTTATAATCAACTATTGAAGCATGGGCTGTCAGTTGGGCACCCGAGTCAAGTTTCACCAGTAGGGGCTTGGGGCGGGCATTTGATAAACTAGAAAATCCCAGAACGACAGAGAGAAAAATTAAAAATTTGTTCATGCAAATGCTTATAGCGGAATAGCCTAGGATTACCAGTATGAAAAAAATTCATTTATTTTTTTCTAAATCTCTCTTGCGCTTTTTTCTCAGATGGGAGAAGTTTGCCAAGTTACCTAAGATATAAGCTGATAATAGGGTTCAGCGTTTCTACGAAACACCTTAAATGTTTCACTGCTGGGGGATCAATGTTTGCAAAGTTTTCGTTAAGACTGACAAGTTTCTTATTCGTACTGATTCATTTCTCTACTTTAATGGCCCAAAACGGGCGATTCCCGATCAAGCCTGACCCTAATCTAACTCCTGGACAACTCTGCGCTGTTGCTGATGAGATCCGCTACCCAGAAAAAATTAAATACTGTGAACGTGACGTCGCGACTTTTACTAAGCAAAGCATAATTTTGACCTACGATGCGAAGCTCAACTACAGCATTCGTTTACAAAATCGCTCTGATTTTAAAATCGACCATTATATCCCCCTTTGCATGGGTGGATCCAACGAGCGTCAGAATCTTTGGCCCCAGCATAAATCTGTTTACTTCCACACAGACCCACTCGAAGGTTTGCTGTGTGAAAAAATGAAATATGGAAGAATCAAACAAGCGGCAGCCATTGATCTGATTCGCCAAGCTAAAAACGATTTATCTAAGATTCCTGAAATTCTTCGATACGCAAAACGTTTGTAATTATTTAAAAACTCGCATCCTTGAAATTGTCTTTTTGACACCATTACCGCTGGCACATTCTTCGCAAAGTCTTATTTACAATATGAGGACTTTTGCGATCCGGCCGGAAGTTGTCATTTACCTGGAGGCATTCAAGTGGTCCGCTTATCAGCGTAAATATTTCTACCGGATCGCTTTTTTTGTCTTTGTCATCTTGTGTCATCAACAGGTTATGATGTATAAGAACCCTCTCAACGGGGGATAAATGCCAAATACGTCAACTCAATCGGACAATCTTGAATCTACAGCCAACACAGCTACCATCGAAGACCTATCAGATGCTGACGATGATCTAGGGGATGATCTTAAGAAAGCTCGCGAACAAGAAGAATTAGAACACATTCAAGCACTCCAGGCACTCGCTCTCAGTGGTGTGTCCATCGATGATGAAACAGATGATATGTCTCATTTAGATGAAATTGATAATATTCTGGATCTATCTGAAGAAAAATTTCCAAAATTCACTTTAGCTAAAAATAAAGCTCGCTTTTTACGGATGGTCAGCTGGTACCGCGGTAAAGAAGAGTGGATCGAAGTGGCTCCACTTTCCGGTGTGACCAAGCTTTTTAAGCAACAAACCAAAGAACTCGAAGGAATTCGTTCTTCAAAAATGGATTATGAAATGGAACTTGAAACAGGAACTTTAACTCCTTCACAACGCTCTTATCGTCGTGACGAATTGAAAATGTGTAAAGTTCAGGAAAAAATGGCTGTTCATTTAATTTCTAAACTTCAATTAAAAATCAAATCGGGTCGTCGATAATTTTTGATCTCTTAATATCACGACGAAGGGCCTGAAAAGCTCGATTAAAGGCAGGATTTTCCTGCCTTTTTTTATGCCTTAATAATCTGGACTTCATTCTCACAATGAAGCGCCGATGAGACATTTGTAGCCAATTTGGTTCGTTCTGAAACAATTAAGGGAGGATTCATGTCTCGTTCCATCGTAATATTAGTCACGGATAATCATGACTTCAATGAGCAAACGCGCAAGCATTTTGAAGGTCAGGATTGTACATTTCAAACTTACTCACCCGATCAGTGGAGAACAGGTGTGGAAAGTCCGTTCTTTCGTCAGCAACTTTTGCAAGGTGTTCCTGCATTAGCAGGTGGCACAAGTCCTGTGAACACAGGCTACTCAGGCACAGTGCTTAATTTCCCAACTCCCTCGACAGACAACTCAATTCAAAAAATGGATGATATCGAAGCTAAAGCGATCGAGAATGCCATTCTTCAGTACCGTGGAAATCTGACTGAAGCAGCGAAAGCCTTAGGAATTGGCCGAGCCACTTTATACAGAAAAGTAAAACAGTATCACATCGATCCTGCAGTTGCGCGCAAGCGTAAAACAGGAATGGCTGCTTAATTGTTTTTTGAAAAATAAAAATTGGTTCGAGTTTTTATGAACTCGAACCTTTTTTATTTGTAAGCTAGTCTTTTGTACCAATTTGAGATGTCGAATTTCAAGCTGACAACTGACTAAGTCACAAACAGCTAAAATCAATAGGACCGGGACTGGAATGTGGTCCGAGTCTCGCATACAATAAAAGAGTTGATAGGGGATAACTAAAAATGGCAAAAATTCTTCAGTTTCCTAAGGCAAAATCCACACGGGCCCAAATCATTCAAAGATCTTTGAATCAAAAAGCAGTGATACCATTATCACTGCTCTCTGTTCTTGTGGTGACGCTCTCGCTGAATGAATGGATCCAAGTGGCATCCGCAAAGCTCAACACTTCCCGTGGAGTGGCAAGTTTACCTGTCGAAGATATTGAAAAACAAATCAAGTGGGAGCACCGTTGGGCAGAATCTTTGCAAAAAGCCGGTGCAAGACCTGGATTGACTTCAGATCAACCGAAAAAATCAGATCAACTTTTGTTTGGATTACTGCAAGGGGATGTGAAACTTAAGCGTATGGGTAATCAAATCAGTGAGCTTGAAATGAACAACCCTGTAGAGTTGATCAATAGAGAAGAATTTTTAGAGAGCTTTCGTGAGGTTTGGTCCATTCAGTTTGCAAAAGTCGAGCTCTCAAGAGATGAGTCCAATTCTGAAAAAGAAACTTATAAATTACTTGATCAAAAAGGCCAGGCTGTAGGCTCTGCTATCTTTGGTCTAGAGAATTTAGAAACTGTTAAAAAACTGCAATTCTTGACTCTCTCCAAGTAAAAAAATGTCGATAAGTCTTCAATGGTTATTGAAGACTTTAACTCTGATTTAAAACAACAAAACAGCAAAACATTTTACCCTGCTGATCCTGTTGAAAGAATGTTTTCATTTCTTCTGGATATGGCATTTCTTTCACCCTTGATTTCATTGGCCTGTGCTTATCATTTTCAACAGATCGTTTTGGATGAATCAGAAAATTTTCAGTCCTCACTTTGGATTAGTATGGTAGTCACAGGTTTTTTTACCTCGATTAGCTTACAGTCTTTATTTCTTTATTTTTATGAAGCCACACCAGGACAGGCTTTTTTAAGTCTTAAAGTTAAATCAGTTGAAGCAGAGAAATTAACGTGGGGAGCTTGTTTTTTAAGAAGCATAGTTTTTCATATTTCCTGTGTGCTATTTTTCTTACCCTTTATCGAATGCTTCACCCACCGCTTAGGTCGCTGCATGCATGATAAAATTTCAGATACAATGACTGTTCAATTAGAAGCTCCGAAGTTTAAGTACTTATCAGAAACAGCAGCAGCAAATATTAAAAAGTTTTCATTTCTAGCTTCCTTTTTCGTAGTGCTCATTTTACTAAGTGCATTTTCAGTGGATCCCTTCCTACCGACCAAGCCCAAAAATGTAAGCATAAGTTCCATTGATCAGGCTGTTTCAAAGGCTCTGTTGCTACGTACTTTTGACGAATCAACAGAATTGGCAATGAATCAAAGGCTATGGACAGCAAAAAATGCTGAAGAACGAAATCTGATTTATTATTATCAATTCCATGCCGCAAAAGATCGAGCACAGAAAAAATTCATTGCACAAAAAATTTGCCAACAAAATTTAAATCTTTTTTGTGAATTGACGGAACTCAGTTTAGCAGAAAATCCAGTTGTTAATCCATTGGATTGGAAATTAGAAAAAATGAATTTAACTGAAAGTGTGGGCCTTATGCGTGAGGCAGCCTTAAAAGCTAATTTTGCTTTGGCCTTTCAGATTCATGAGTATTTATTAAAAGACAAAAAAATTTCCGATTCTGTGAAAGCATGGGATGCGGCTTTACTGATTCAAGCTCAAAAAACTCAGCCTAAAAGCCGTAAACCTGCAAGTTCAGAAAATGATCAGACAGCCATCGATAAGTTTAAAGTCAGTCGTGGTGAGTTGTGATTTTTCCTAGTCTTCCAAGAACTCCTATTTCTGAATGGTTAGATGTTTATCCCATGACTCTGACTCTTACTTTTCTTAATTTATTTTTTTTCTTCATTTTAAGTGATTCAAAAGTCGATTCTAAAGTTTTTCCTGATCTTATGAGTGAAACACAAAAAAGTGAGTACGCTTTATTTGTGAACCGCACGGCCTATTATTTTCTAGAATGGCAGAATCAAGAAGTCAGAAGTCTTGAGCCAGGTGAGATCATGGTTATTTCAAGAAGCGCATTTTCTAGCCGTCTGTTTTTGGAGTCCATAAACCATTGGACCTCAAAAGTGGATATTGTCAATTTTGATAATTGGAAAAAAGATTTTATCCAACTTAAAAATGAAACAAAAAATACGCCATCTCGGTTGTTCGGACTTTCCCATGAGTTAAAAAATTCTAGCACTTGGCTGACTTACCAATTCATTCAGTACGATGCAGCTCATTTAATTGTGAATGTTTTAAGTCTGATTGTTTTTGCTGCGTTTGTGGAAACCTTAGTGGGTGGTTGGCTTGTGGCCATCTTGTATGTTTTAGGTGGAATGATGGGTGGTCTATTTTACTTACAACTCAATCCTGATAGTGGACTTCCATTGGTGGGAGCGAGTGCTTCAGTTTCTGCTTTAATTGGTTTTGCTGCGACGGGTGTATTAAGAAAAAGAATTCCCTTCATTACCATTATTTCTTTTTTTGGTTGGATGATGAAAAATCACCCCAGCAGTACTAAGTGGATACAAAATATCTATTTGAGACCTGAATGGATTTTGGTTTATTTTTTAATTGGAGATTTGATAGCTATCTTATCCACCCCAGCAGGCTGGGGTGGTAGTGTGGCCCACGTGGCCCATGTGGGCGGGGCCTTGGTGGGAATACTTTTAGGATTATCCTATAAGTGGGGAATTAAAAAATCACTCTTCAGCCGGAGCAAACCCACGACGTAAAGTGTTTTCAGTAATGCAAATGGGTTCAACGAATTGTTTTAAATAATCCGGTCCACCAGTTTTGCTGCCGATTCCTGACATTTTGTATCCACCAAAAGGATGACGGTCCACCATGGCTCCCGTGATTCCTCGGTTGATGTAGAGGTTGCCGCACTCAAGTTCTTCTTTGATGCGGTTGATGTTTTCAGGACTTCTAGAAAAGACACCACCAGTTAAAGCGTACTCTGTGGAGTTAGCCATGCGAATAGCTTCTGATAAATCACTGGCCTTTAAAAGTACAAGCAGGGGGCCAAAGAATTCATTTTGAGCGATTTCATCATCCCACTTGACGTGATCCACAATTGTAACAGGCACAAAGTTTCCACCCTTTAAAGTTTCTGCTTTGTAAACAATTTTATGTTTTTTTTCTGCTAATTCAATCGCTGCTAATAATCGTTTGTGTGAATCTTCATCCACAACAGGTCCCAAATAGACTTCAGGTTGGTCAGAAGGACCAGTGGTGATGGATCTGGCTGCTTCCACAAGACGCTCTTTAAATCGGTCATAGACTTCATCTAAAACAATACATCTTGAGGCGGCCGAACATTTTTGCCCAGCGAAACCAAAGGCTGAGTAAAGAACTCCGTCGACGGCTTCATCAAGGTCTGCATCGTTATCAACGATGACAGCATTTTTTCCACCCATTTCAGTAATGCAGCGCTTGAGATGCTGCTGGCCCGGTTGAATTTTTGCAGCCTCAGCTAAAATCCATAGACCCACAGCTTTTGAGCCCGTGAAAGCAATGGTAGAAATATCTTTATGCTGAACCAGGTGGGCACCGACTTCTTCACCAAGGCCTGGTAAAAAATGAACAGCTTGTGCCGGAATTCCAGCTTCCATTAAAATTTGGTAAAGACCCAAGGCCACCAAAGAACTTTGTTCAGCTGGCTTCATCACCACGGTATTTCCGGTGACGAGGGCCGAGGCCACTTGGCCAGCTAATATCGCGAGTGGGAAGTTCCACGGTGAAATCACGGCTGTGACACCGCGAGATTTGTAAATGTACTGGCTGTTTTCACCCGGTGCATTTCCTACCTTCAGTGGTTTAAAAATTTCCCGGGCGTTTTGTGCGTAATACCTGCAAAAATCAATGGCTTCAGCAATGTCGGCGTCGGCTTCCGCCCAAGGTTTACCCACTTCATAAACTTGCGTGGCCATAAGCTCGAATTTTTTAGCTTTCATGATGTCAGCCACTTTATCTAGATATAAAGCTCGGGTGGTGGCGGGAACATTTTTCCACTCGCTCCAATACTTATGAGCGACAGCGACAGCTTTTTCGGCCTGTTGAGCTGTTGCCATTGTCACATGGGCTACCACCTGTGTGGTGTTTGATGGATTCAATCTTGCTACCACATTGTGAGAGGTCTGAATTTCACCGCTGATGATGGGTGCTACTTTTTGATCAAACTTAAAGCTGTTGAGTGCCTTTAAAGTTTTGTTTCTGTCTGTTTCAATGGCAAAATCCAAATAGGGTTCATTGAAAAAACCTTTGTTGGAATAAAGGGGCTTTATTTGTGGTGGAATTTGCCCTTCCGGATCAGCCATCAGTTGTTCTGTGGTTTTACCTTCAGCAAATTTTCCCCTGAGCCAAGATTCATTGGAGGTGTTTTCTAAAAGTCTTCTGACCAAATAAGCCATACCTGGTAGTAAATCACCCACAGGTGCGTACTCACGAACGCGAAATCCTAGTTCAACAAATGTTTTTTTAATGGGTTCAGCCATTCCGTAAAGCATTTGGATTTCATAAGCATTGTTGGGAACATTATTTTTTTGTGCGTGGGTGATAGCAGCGGCCAAAGATCTGACGTTGTGTGATGCCAATGCCACACGGATGTGTGGGTGATGATCTAGTAAAAGTTTTGCACAGCGCTCGTAGTTAGCATCTGTTTCCGCTTTCACGGTATAAACAGGACAAGCCCATCCACGCGCCTGTGCATCAATGGTTTCTGAATCCCAGTAAGCCCCTTTAACAAGTCTGACTGTGAACGGAGTTCCACGCTGAATGGCGTAAGTGGTGAGGTCACGAATGTCGTTTTCAGAATCTTTTAAGTAAGCCTGAATCACGCAACCAAAGTGAGGGTAATTTTTAAATTTAGGTTCGAGTAAGATTTCTTTGAACACTTCAAGAGTTAAATGTTTCACTGCATAGTGTTCCATGTCCAAATTAATAAAACAGTGAGTTTTTATTCCCAGTTCAAGAACGGGTCTAAGGCGGTTTTTTAATTCAGCTTTGGTTTTTTCCCAGGCCTTGTCGTTAATTTGTGAATACAAAGCGGTCAATTTCACGCTGACATTCACTTTTGGAATGTCACCAGTGTGATCTTGATCAATTTGCGGAATGGTGTCCCACTTTTTTGAATCCTGTGACAGCATTTCGATCAGTTCTTGGTAGCGCTGCAAATAACTTTCAGCTTCTTTTTCACTTAAAGTGGCTTCACCTAAAATATCCACAGTGAAAGTCATTTTTTCTTTTCTGGCTTTTTTTAAAACAGGAAGTGCGTCTTGAGCATTTTCCCCCGTGATAAACATCTTGGCCATGCCGATGACATTTTTCTTAATGGCACCTGCCATAAGGCCTGGCGCTAAAGATCCTAAGCCTAAACCCACGTTGAAAACTGGGGGAAGTTCGCCGCCGTTTTCAGTGAAATATTCTTTTAAGTGTTTTGAAACATCTTGCCCAGAGGACAATGATGGCAATACATCCACAAATCTGAACATATTGGTTTTGAATTTTTCATTTTTCATACTCCATTCCATGATGGAGCCGTACCAGAAGTCTCTGGAAAAAAGACTGGGCTTGGATTGGGATTCCATTTTTTTTAAAACCTCAGAACCAAATTTAATGATCTGTTGCTGAGAGTTGTTGGATTGAGCGGAAAGATTCGATTTTTGTGTTTGTGTGTCCATGGGGACAATTTCTATCGAAGACTCCACGGCACTGTCAATTCGCCTGATTGAGCTTTGACTCTATCACCCGACTTTAAAGCGGCCACACCCGAAGGCGTACCGGTAAAAACAGCATCACCTGCTTGTAGGGGAAAGTGTTTTTTAAGATAGCTGAGTAATTTCAAGGGGGGGAAAATCATGTCACGGACCCAGCCTGTCTGTCTGAGCTGTTCGTTGACGAAAAGCTGAAATTGAAAGGATTGCAGTTCATCAGCAGATTCTAGTTTTTGCCAAGGACCTAAAGCTGAAGAGCCTTTAAAAGCTTTGCAAAGTTCCCAGGGCTCACCTTTGGATTTCAGGTGATTTTGTGTTTCTCGGTCGGTGAAATCCAAACCCAGCGTCCAATGGGAAAATTCTAAATCATTGCCAAGTAGCAAAACGATTTCCAACTCATGATGAAAACTTTTAACAAACTCGGGAATTAATAGTTCTTGGCCCTTTTGTAAGGTGCCTTCACTTTTAGCAAAAATAAGGGGTTGAGTAGGAAGGGGGTTTCCCAATTCTTTTGCATGCTCAGAATAATTTCGACCCACACACCAAAAAGTCATAGTCCCTCGTATTTGATTAAAGACCAAAGTTCTTTTTTCTCAAATACCATATGCTGTGCCGATGGCCAATGTGTACACCTCGATAAATCGGAATCGGATTCAATCACATTTAAAAATTCTTCGATCCAATCATAATGAGTGCAAAAATAAATCACTTCATTGTCTTTGTGTAAAAGCATCACTTTGACTAAGAATTCTTGGATGCGAAATTTAAATTTATCTACACTTTCACCGGGGACTCGCTCGGTGAGTTCCGCTTTAATGATGGGTTTCATGCCGCAAGCCAATGCGAGAGGTTCTAAAGTTTGAATGGCTCTTTTTTTTGTTGAGACATAAATGACACTGGGCTTGGGTAAAAGCCCAGCTTTTACTTTGACAATAATTTTTTGTGACTGTTGAAGACCCTTCTCTGTGAGGGCAGGGTCAAAACCTTCTTTTTCTTTGTCACCGTGTCGAAAAATCACCCATTTCATATGGCTCAAAAGTACCGCCCAAAAGCTTGACTCCGCAAAGAGCTTCTGCGAATTTGACACCTTATGTCTTCTAAAAGAGTTCACCGTTATGTCACCAATGATTTCACTGTTCGAGCCGCTGCTGTGGATGCCACAGATGTGGTTCGTGAAATGCAAGCCTTACAAGGTACAAAACCGCTGGCCTCACTGGCTGTGGGCCGTGCCATGGTGGGTGCCATTTTGCTTGCAGCTCAGCAGAAACAAGGTCACCAAGTTGGGCTCTACATCAAGTGCCAAGGGGGACTTCGTGCTGTTTACGCAGAAGCTCACTTTGAAGGCCAAGTTCGTGGTTACACTCCACTGGGTCACTATGAACCAGCCAGCTACAAAGATGGACTTAATTTAAAAGAAGCCATCGGTGAGGGTTATCTAACGGTTGCAAGGCACCAGCCTTTTCAAAAAACTCCTTTTCAAGGAACAGTGAAACTTGTGACCGGTGAAATCGGTGAAGACATTGCTCATTATTTAATTCAGTCCCATCAAATCAGAAGCCTTGTTTCCTTGGGTGTTTACATTGATGTTTACGGCCAAGTGCGTGCAGCTGGCGGAGTCATCATCGAAGTGATGCCGGGTGTGGAAGATGATGTGGTCGATAAAATCCAAAAAAATGCAGACGCTCATAAATTACAAGTTTCACAAATGCTTTTTGATGGAGCTTCGCCGGATGATTTGGTGAAACCTTACTTACAAGGTTTACCGTATACAGAGCTAGATCATAATTATCCATTGAACTACGCATGTCCGTGCACCAAAGACCGCGTGGTCAGGGCTTTAGAAACTTTGGGACTCGAAGATCTTGAAGATATGATTCAGAAAAAAGAAAAGGCCGATGTGACTTGTCAGGTTTGTGGCCGTCCCTATGTGGTCGAAGTGGAAGAACTTGTAGAGCTGAAAACTCAGCTCTACAAAAACAGTCTTAATTAGTTTTCAGTTTTAGCTTTACTGGCTTGCATGGCTTTAAGTTCGGCTTTGCAGATTTGTACTTTTTCTTCGTACTCATCTTGTCTTTGCATCAAAACTTTTTTGTAACCACGAAAACGAGTGATTCTATCTTTTAAAAACTCTTCGCTAATGCCAACGAGTTTTTCTTTTTCGTCTAAGCCGATTTTCCACTCTTCTTCTTTATCAGTGACTCTGTCGATGGGCTCAGTCCAGCGAAGTTTTCCATCGCCACCATTTTTAGGATCTGAAGTGTCCAGTTTACATTGACGAAGAACGCCGTACAGTCCCAAAGAACCATATCTGCGATTACCGTAAACTCGGTCTTCAAGTTCATAGGTTTCGTTTTGAAGTTTACGAACTTCTTCGTTCATTTGAACTTTTTTAGTCACCACCATATTGCCATCGTCGTTGATGCCCACTTGGGTTTCGCCGTCGATTTGGCCTTTGCTTTCGATTTCGGTTTTCAACTTTTCTGCCTTGTGAGTCTTACTCGAGCATCCGGCTAAAAAAAGGGCTGCTACAAGTGCGAGGGTCCATTTCATATTGATCTCCTTTTGGTAAGTGACAGGCTTCCATATATGGAACCCAGTTGTCTAGATCTGCCGGCCCATGACAGTTCACCGCGCGGGCAGAGGCTGGGAGGTAAATCCCCTGTGGCCCCTTAGATGTGTTGTAGGTAGGTGTGTGGCTCAAATCTCGGTCACCAGGATTCTGGTCGTCGAGCCGATGTGTCTTAATGATACACATAGCAGGAGCTGTGCCAGGCCAATTTTATTAATAGTTTCAATTGTTTAAATGACTGGTGCCAGAATGGGTACGACCAAGATCCAGGCTCAATTGTTTTTTTGCCACCAGCTCAATCGCGTAAAATCCATTGTCAAAAGGTTAGTCACCACTTTCTTTAAAGATCCTGGGCACTTATGCATTTTTCTACTAAAGGCTGCAGTGTTCTCAATTTGAGTGAGCTTTTAAGTCGAGCACAGAGTATCTGAGACGGCCTCCAGCTTGTAATAAAGCCTGGTAGAGGTTCAATGAAAACGAAGAAACTGCTAGCACTTTTATTTTTAAGCTTGGGCTTGATTGGTTGTTCAAAACCTAAAAGTGAAGATTCCTGTGGATTCGTTCAAAATGTCTACGGAGAAAGAGTCTCTTGGAAAGACAATTTACCCGTGAAAATGTGGTTGCATGCCTCTGTTCCTGCTGAATTTGAAGTCTCCATTCGTCAAGCCGCTGAAACTTGGAACAGATCCCTAGGGAGAACAGCTTTGGTTATCGAAACCCAAAGATCTACAGGATCACTGGCAGGCGGGCGTGATAATCAAAACGTGATCTATTTTTTGAACCAGTGGGAGCGTGATAAATCCTCTGAACAAGGCCGAACTTCATTGTACTGGGTAGGGGATCAGATCCAAGAAGCTGATATTCGCATCAATGATTATATCTACAATTTTTATAGCACAAATCCGCAATCGGGCTTTGTAAGTATGGAGTCACTGGCTTTGCATGAGTTAGGGCATGTGTTGGGGTTGAAGCATGAAGATGCGTCACCCAGTGTCATGGCCACCTATTTGAGAGCAAACCAAGAACGCAACCAACTGCAACAGAGTGATCAACAGAGCCTGGATTGTGAATATTAAAAAAGTAGATATGTAAAAAAGACATGTCAGTAGAAATAAGTTGAGAACAAAACCCAGACCTTTCTAAAGTAGTAGGTCGGGGAATTAAAGGAGCAAGAAAATGAAAACGAACGAAAACATAACACAACACAAACAAATCGCTTCTTACCCTGTGTACAACGAACTTTCCGACACACCAGTGACTTACACCACTTTGCAAGAAGAGTTCGCTTCTCGCTTAGCCTTAGTTGAAGATCTTCATAAACGATTTCATTTTATGATCGGTGAATTAAAGTCTGTAGGACTCAAATCTCAGAACGATGATTCTAACTAGTTAATTATTTCAAACCACAAAACAAGCTGCTTTGTTTCGTGAAAAACGGCTTTGTCATATCTTTTTTTAAAGCGATCAAAGACCAGCCTACACCTTGTTTTTTAATTAACTGCACTGTGACCTTGCTATCACTGTCTTCAAAAACCAAGTGGATTTTTTTATTATCAACATTACATTGTGAAATAACTTGTTCGGAATTGGCTTTAAAGCCTAGGAGAAACTGAACCTGCAGTGGATTTCCTTCCGCATTGAAATCAAGTCCATCTTTAGAAATTTCCATCTCTAAACGACAATCAGTTTTGTGTCTGGATTCTCCAATCATGGTTCGTGTTGAAAGACTTGGCCAAGTTTTCTGAATGGAAGACACGCACTGTGTAGCGGAAATATTTGCCATCAAAAGTTGTGGTAATAAGGTCAGTGCTAAAAATGCAGTGGTTGTGATCATTGGTAACATCGGCTTTTCCCCCTTGCCTTGGGGCTACTCATAGCTTGATTCAAAAATTCCCTCTAGTGACAAAATTTTGTACAGCAGGATTTACAATCGAAGTGACGTTCGTCGCCTTTGAGGGAGAATTGAGGACGTCCCCGAGTAAATTAAGGCCGCAGAAAGCTGTGTAGGGGGCAGCAAACGTTTTTAATCAGGCGGGTGTTTTGCAATCCCATAACTCAATATGCACAAAATGATGGAAAATTTTTATCAACAAATCGATGGCGTACTAGAATCTGATTACGGAGATTACTTAAGGCAAGTGAACTATCATTTGAATAATTTGAAAGAAGAAGTGGAAAGATTGCCGTACGAAGATGTTTGCTGCCAAGTCACAATTTCTCAACATCATTTACTTTATCAAGACACAGGCGGAAGAAGTCTGACACATAATCGATTGTTAGAGGATATTAAAATGGCTAGTCAGTTGTTGGATGCTCATCAACAAGATGGTGAGTCAAAATTCATGAGGGCTAGTCAAAGTTTGATGTAGTCATTTTTTAATTTGTGATTCCTAGGTATTATGATTATCTTCAAACAATTGCTGATAAACGAACGAAGGAGTTCAAGTATGTCATTATTACTAGGTGATATTGCCCCTAACTTTCAAATTGATTCACAAAATGGAAAAATTGATTTCCATGAATTTATTGGTAACTCTTGGTGTTTCTTTTTTAGCCACCCCGCTGATTTTACTCCGGTTTGTACAACTGAAATGGGAAGAACTGCGCAATTAGCTAGCGAATTTAAAAAAAGAAACGTAAAGCCATTGGGTCTGTCGACGGACTCTGTTGAAAAGCACAACAAGTGGATACTTGATATTAATGACACTCAAAAAACGCATCTTGAATTTCCTATCGTAGCTGACACCGATCAGAAGGTGGCCAAGCTTTATAAAATGATTCACCCCGAACAAAGTGGAACAGCCACTGTAAGATCAGTATTTATTATTGATCCTAACAAAAAGATCAGACTTACAATGACTTATCCGATGTCAGTGGGAAGAAATTTTGATGAAATACTCAGGGTGATTGACGCTTTACAAACGACAGATAAATTTGGTGTTGCAACACCGGCTGATTGGAAAGTGGGCAATCGAGTGATCATTCCACCGAGTGTGACCGACGAAGATGCCAAGAAAAAATTCCCACAAGGATTTGAAACAATACGCCCTTATCTTCGCACAACTGAAGTCAAATAAGACTTCAGTTGTAAATTAAAATTTAAATCAATCGTGTTATGCAAAGAATTCTTCATTTACAATTTTGTCATTTTGAACAGTATAGACTGCAATTTCTGACATATTCTTCCGTACACCATCAGCTTTATTTGTAACGTCATACTTGAAGCTGACAGAAAATTGATCGCCGTTAACATAAGGTCCATCAATTACGGATGAATTCACTTGTTGATTGATTTCCCACCACGTATTTTTACTGCGAATAGCATCAAGCCCATGTTTAACCATGGGCTCACCTGGCATTTTTTTGGGCTCTACGCTTACAATGTGTTCAGAGTATAAAGTCTCGAGTGCCTCTCTATTTTTATTTTGTTTGCAAAGGTTAACAAGCTTTACTCCAGTTTCATAAGTTGTCATAGGATCTCCTGATTTAAAAACATTGTTCAAAATAACCTCAAATGATTGATAGACGAGTCCATTTTCCCCGCTTAATGAAGAAATTTTGTCTCTCGATCGATAAGTTTAATTTTTGCAATTTGCTAGCCGCGAATACGTCCTAGAGGTCCGAGTTTCGTTGATCGCTTAACCATCAACCAGCCCTTTCACTAGGCACCGCCCCATTGCTTATTGCATTCACTGCTCTTCAAGGGGGGGCGATCACTTGCATCTGCTTGTTAAAGCCCAAAACCTGGAAGGTTTACAGAACTTCTTCAGGGTCCTTGCAGGGCAGACAGCTCAGCGAATTTTAAAAGAATGTCCTCTGAAGTTAAGTGCGGGCGGTGCCTCTCAAAAGCAAAAAGGGTGTAAGAAGAACCAGCGCAAGTTCTGGAGTTATCTGTTGTACTCTAGGATCGTCAGCTGGGGACAAGAGTTCAAGCGTGTGGCAAGTTACATTCAAAAAAATACTCTTGAGTTACTACAAGTCATAGCTTATCAGCCGAGGTCTAATAGTAAGAGAAGTAATTCAAGTTAAACAAATTTTTATTGATTTAATTTTTTGCTGTCGATCATTCAGTCAGCTGTCTGGATTTTTATTGTCAATTAACTGAGTCTCATTTTGATAAACTTAAAAACCCGAAATAAATTCAAGTGTTAGTGGTGACTTATTATGAGTCACCACTTGGCATGGCTTGCATGCATAGAGTTGTGTCACTCAATCTTTATTTAAGGAGTTTTTCCAGATGAAAAAGTTAAATTTAATAGCTTTTGTTATTTTGTTATCTCAATTGTCTTTTGCTAACGGAAACCGCATGAATGGTGAGCAGTGGGATCGTCATTTAGACCGTCTTGATCATATTCAAGCCTCAACTGAAAAGTATCCCGATCGTACCGTTTTGCAAACCACAACACCAGACGGTCAAATCATTGATGTGGTTAACCGTGTTACTGGCAAACAAGTCACAGTTGGTGATCTTCGCAACCGAAAAAAGATTAATTTAACTTATGATCAATTGGGTACCCGTGCCCGATCAGTAGGGTCTAAGGCTTTAAAGGCTCTTGCTCCCGTGGCGTTAGTTTCTTTATACTTTGGTTCTGGGGAATCCATGGCTGCTGAGGCTTTTTCTACACCAGTGGGAATTTCTGATGTAACAGCTTTTCAGAAACCATCCAACTTTTCAGTTGAACAGTTAGGTGCCATTGAAATCGGAGAAGGTCAGAGGTAATTAGGGATGGAGGCCTTTTGTCATCCTTAAAAGACTTAAGGCCACTGATCCCACCATCAGTGTAGAGGATGCAATCGCCCCCCACTGAGCTTCATCGTAAATCTGCTCTAATTTTTCAAAATTGCAAACTTTCGACTTTAACATTTCATTACTCACTGCCTGAGTCGAGCAAAAGCTGACTCCATTTTGATAAGCTTGGAAATTTTTAATCGATATAGAGCCCAAGGTGGCAGCTCCTGCTAAGGTCATTTTTTTTAGTTGTCCTTCAAGAATTTTTTTTCCCATGATTGTTACGCCAGGTCCACTGAGGCTTGCCATTCCAGACACCATGGCTAAATACAAAGGGAACTTTTCATACTGTATTTCCAGGTTTCTATAAATTTCGCTGACCACCAGACAAGCATCACCTTTTTGAGCCTCAGGTAATTCAGTGATGGCTTCTTTCACATAATCAGCCATAAGTAATAGTTCTTGTTGTGGATTTTTTAATAGTTCCAATTGATCGAATTGATTTTGGCTTTGTAAATTTTTAAAAGCCTGATGCATATTTTCTTTGGTCACTTCTTTATCAAAAAATAACAAAGTACGGGTTGTAGAAATCAGGCTGTAGTAGGCAGTCCTAGCCGCTTCAGGGGATATCGTTTGAGCAAGTTCATTACGGGTTTTAATTTCATCCTCTGATAAAGGGCTTAGTTCTATTTGCTTAGTTTTTCCCCAAAGGCTGGGATAAAAATTTTGATACAAGTTGTCGGTGAAGGGTTTATCGTGCTGGATGTTGTCACTTTGATCAGCCAGACTTTTCAAGACCCGCATGGTTTTTAAGCGGTCTTGAAGCTCGGGCATAAGGATGCTAATAAACTTTTCACAGCCAGTGGGTGGTTTCTTTGCAGTGCAAACGACTGCGTTATCGATAATAGTTTTTTGGTTGTTCACATCCTTTTGAATTTTTTCAGTTATTTTTTTTTGTAACTGATCCACTGTGATAGCGGCCGGGTGGGGAAGTTTATTGATTCCTCCAAAAGGTGACACCTGATGCTTATCGCATGCAGTTTGGCTTTGATTCCATTCATTCAATTTTTCGATGCTAACACTAAAGCGATCTAAACGATCCACTGGATTAAAAAAATGGCCCGTTTCTTTTAAGGTTTGAATCTGTGAGGCTGTCCACTGACTTTTTTTCCCCTGGCATTCGGGCCAAGCTTTCACTGTCTTGGGGCTAAGCCCCCAAGAGGGGAGGATGAAAAGGGTTTGAATAAGGAAATAAATCAAACCTACCCCTTAGGAATTTTAAAAACGATAAAGTCTCCATCGCGCTCTCGTATCATGGCCTCGGCCACCACGGGCCGCTCAAACTGAAACTCTTCTCTAAAGCTTTGATAGTTATCTGTTGTGACTTTCTTATCAGGGTCATCAATTTTATCATTAAAGGATCGTTGGCCAGCGATCACGGCTTTGTTGCGGTCGATGATCACTTTAATATTTTCTTTTTCATGCTCAGGCACAAAAGCTTTTAAAACATAGGAATCCGATGTTTCATTCAGCTGTGATCCTCGGTCATTGACCCGGTAAAAAGGATCTTCCGCTTTTCCAGAGTACTGCTGAAGCTCAGCTGCAAATTTTCTTTTTTCATTCAGAAGCTGCTTTGTTAAGTTTCGATTCTGAATATCCAATGAAATTTGGTTATCACGCTCGTTCAGTTCATATTTTTTTTGAAAATGCTTTTCTTGGCTTTTTGCTAATTGCTCTTGCTTTTCTTTTTGGTGCCCTAGTTTTTGAGTATAGGTTTCATTCAAACGCTCTTCGCGGTTTTGCCAGTTCTTTTGCTGTTTTTCATAATCATTTGAAAATTCGGCTTCTACTTTTTGGATTTTGAGTTCTTTGTTTTGTTTTTCATTTTCAATGGCACTGTCGCCGCGGGCTCTGAGATCTTGAACTTGCAAGTCATAATCCATTTTTAGTTTTTCAGTGGTGATTTCTCCGCGAGCGATTTCTTTATCCACAGTTAATTCGTTTTGATTACGAATGGCTTCAATCTGTCTGCTTTGTGTTTTTTTGTAATTTTCAATTTGCTCTTTAGTTAACTTTTTTGTGCTTTCAATTTGCTTCTGACTGTTGTTTTTAGCGAGCTCGACCGAGCTTTCAGCGTGCTCATTGATTTTATTAATTTTGTCTTTTTGGCTTTGATCAATCTTTTCTACAACTTCAGATCTTTCTTTTTGCATTTTGTTGATCTGTTGTCGGTAGGCCTCTTCCATTTTTTCAATTTGTGATTTTCCACGTTCTGAAGCTATTTTTCTTCGCTCAGTGAATTGCTCGACAGTTTCACCTTGTTTTTTTTGAATATGATTAATGGAAGCTTCATTTTGTCGTTGTAAGGCTTGTTTTTTTTCCAGGTATTGTTCTTTGATCTGATCAATTTCAGACTCTTGCCCTTGAACTAATTTCTTTTTCTTACGGTGATAGTCCGTTTGAATTTGTGTGAGATCGTCTTGAGCTCGAGTTCGAGCGTTGTAAATATCTGCTGACATATCTTAAATATATCATGGGGTGTTCTGATTTGAGACGTCATCCGCCGGAATCTGGGCCTTTCGCGGGTTGGGGCATAGGTCTAGAAAATTTTCAGTTCGCCCCTTACACATCCAGGTGTCAGTGTATTCAATTTTCTCGTTCGATTGTAGGGGGTAGAGTTCTTTGTACTGAAGTGGGTCCAGGGTGCTGGCCACCGATCTTGATGAGGCTTCTGTATAAATGCGCAAATCAAAAACTCGGTACTCGGCTTTAGATTGAATGGAGTAAAGTAAAAATGGATAAAGCAGAAGAGTCTTCACTCTTCTGCTTTTCGGACACGCGGTCCGTAAACTTAATTTTGAATTTTCATTTAGGGCGTTGTCAGCTCAATCGGTGCTGAAATGGCTCGACCTAAGTCCTCTGATACGGCGACACCTTGAATTGAATAACTTGTTTGTGACACTAAACCGCTGATTTGAATACTATGATTCGTTCGCAAGATATTATCAGTGGCCGTCAGTCTTGAATCTCCTGTTGCAATGTTCACAACGAGAGCTTGAGAAGTGGACGGAATATCCGTTGTCCATGCCACAAACACTTCATTGGCTGTCACTTCTGTCACCCTAAAGTTCGTAATCGTTGGATTCGTTCCAGGTGAGCACGGATTGTACTGAGTGCTTTCGTCAGCTTCCCGTGGTAAATAAAAATTACCTTGGCTGACCACGTTCCAACCGCGATTAAATAAATTGCTGAATTCCACAGTGGGACGAGAATTATTATTGGGATTAAACCAGTACTCGTTACCAGAAACTCCACAGCGTAAATCCTGACCAGCATTTACACCATCAGCTAATTTTCTCCATAACAGAACATTGGAAATGTGAAAGCGTGGTCCTTGGTAATAAAGAACTTCAGCTTCTAAAGCCGTATCTCGAGTCATCGTAATTCTTGATGATGAGCATCCTAGTTTTGTGGGATGGTCTCCGTCATTAGCTACAATTTCTCTCCAAGCTCCATTTTCTTTGATTTTCATAACAGCGCCGTCATCACTTAAAAGTGCAAATTCATACACACCTTCAGCATCATTGGGAGCCAATCTGATTGTTGTGTTCATTTTCAGACCAAAGAACTCGATGAGTTGTTGGCCTTGATCGTCTTTTAATACACCACTGGTTTGTGTCGAAAATCCCGCAGTGAACATGCGAGTTGGCACAAACATCTCACTGAAGAATAAATCCACAGGAGACTGAGTCGTGTGTTTAATATAGTCTTCAGCTTTGTAGTATCTCAGCTGATCACTGGATTTATAAAAAAGTTGACCTTTGATTCCCTGCTGAGGAGAAGTGCCGCCACTTCCTCCGCCTGTGGGATCACAGACAACCTTATCCATTGGATAAGCATTAATATCATAAGTGTGAAAGTTAACTTCCTCTGCAGGCGTTCCGCTTCCATTTCTTCCATCACATCCAACAACGTACCACATTGTGAGTACACTCAATATTGCCACAGTGTTCTTACGTGAGCTTGTGGTTCTCATGAGGTCCTCCATCTATTCTTTTAATAGAATACAGAGACTTAGGTCTAGGTTGTGGAAAAAAAGGACACTTGTTTAATAATAAGCCACCAAAAGTTCGTCAAAAAAAGACGAAATAACATTAAATCTCAAATGAGATATCAATTTGAAACGGATCTGACTTTTAATGAGTCAGGTCGTGGTTGGCCCTAACGGTGCTTTCGACAATATGAAAATAAGCCCGAACCACCATTTCAAAGGATTCCTTTTCTAAAGATTTTAGATAGGAAATCTTATCAAACAAAGTGGGCTTTTGGATTAGTTCCGTCATGACATCTTGGACCTTTTTCATTTTATCAAAATTGAAAAAGTCCGCATCATCTTTGACATGACGAAGAACATCCGCTAAAGATTTATTGTCAAAAAGAATGTGAATCCCTCTTGCCGAATGTGCCAATAGAGCTTCCATGCTCTCGAGATTTTTTTCTTGTACGACTTCAGACAAACTCCGCCTCCTTGCGTATGTTATGCCTATATTGATAGGCTGAGTGATCTAAGCTCAAAATTCAAGCACTCATAATGACGATTCTCGTCATAAATTCCATTGGAGCTTCTGACTGAAACAAGAGAAAATTTTAATATGAAAAATTCTAAGTCTCGAGCTCGCAAAAAAAAATCACCCAAAGAAACAGAATTGATCGTCATCGATGAAAAACAAGGATTGATCTTTGAAGATGAAAAAGCCCTCCATGGTTATTTTGAAAAGGCGATCAACCAATTGGAAAGTGAATATCTAGAGCTTCGAGTGAAAGATGATTTTTCTGATAAAGCCCAGGTGAAATTAGAAAAGCATTTAGAGGAAACCCTGGATACCCCAGACCAAATTTGGAAAGATTCACAAAAAATTTCTGATCTGACTTTGCATATTTTTATGAAAGAGATTCAGGTCAAATCCCAAGAGTTCACTTACATTGCTGTTTGCTATGTGACCGAAGAAGACCGAATCCCGACCTTCGTCCTGACTCATTTTCCGACACGAAATGAAAAGATGATTCAGAACTACCGCTCCGGTGAAATTATTTATGATAAAATTTTTGAAAAAGTGGTGGAGGGAGCCTTAGAAGGTGATTCCTTGTTGGAAGGGGATCCGCTAGCCATCGGACTTTATTTATCAATGCTTAAAGTCAGGTCTGAATTGGATATTCCTCAAAGCGAGTTTAAAAATTATTTTGAGCTCCGAGAGTCCACCATTGAAGATGCCGATGAAATTTGGCGCAAGTCTGACATGCATGGAAATCAAATGGTGGTCTTTATTAAAGAATTTCCTGATCACGCCACAACGGATCTGACTTATTTAACGGTAACCATTGAAGATGAAAAAAACGGCGTGCACACTTTATTGTTTTCGTTTCCAACAAATGATCCCACTTTGGTGGATCGCTACAGAATGGGTGAAAATCTTCAAGCCGAAGAAGTCACCCAAGAAAGTTCACACTAAAAGTTCCACCCAAGTGATGCCGTCTCCACCATTTTCAGGAGCTCCTGCTTTCCATTTTTTGACATAAACAGATCTGGATAGATAAGTGCGAACAGCTTTTTTCAAAGCCTCTGTGCCATGGCCATGGATCACTTTTACACGGTCTTCTTTACGAGTGGCGGATTGATCCAGTGTGATTTCCAGTTGTTCAAGCGCCTCATCCACAGATTTACCGCGAAGATCCAATGTTCTGTCATCAGCGACAAGGGCCGCAGTAAAATTGGACGAGCCTCGAATGATTTTAGCAGTGGGGTTGGTTGATACTCCCGGTGGTTTAAGTTCAAACCAAGGGATTTGCAAACGTATAGAGTTAGCTAAAATCAAAACCTCACCCTTGGAATTGGGAAGACTTTGTACGATTCCATCCTGATTCAAAGCGGTGACAAAAACCTTTGTGCCTGGTGGGAACTTTTGTGCGAAATCCTCGGCCGTGGAAATTTTATTCTCCATCGTGAATGGCGTGGCCTTTACGATTTCTGGCAATGTCGATTTGATTTCACTTAAATTTCTATATTTTTTGAAAGTATCTTGAACTTGCGCTTGGCTAATGGCCTCTTCCACTTTTTTCTCTGCTTTTTTAATTTCTTTATCTAAGGCTTTTGATTTTTCCAGTTCGAATTGTTTTAGTTTTTGTTCATAATCTTTTTTTAATGCTTGGGCACTTTGTGATTCTTTTCGCCATACATTTTGAAGTTCCATCAGTTCTTTTTTTAGAACTTCCATCTCACTTAAGTTTTGCAGTCTTTTTTGGCTGACTGGCGATAAATAATCCATGGCTCTGGTAATTAAAGCAGGGTTGACGCCCACACGTTGGGCTGTTTGCAAGGCTAAAGAATCGCCGGCCACGCCTGGTAGAAATTGATAGGTGGGTCTACCCATCTGTGTGTTGAATTCAAGGCTACCGTTGAGAATACGACTGTTTTCAGGCCAGCCGGTTTTAAGTGGTGATAAGTGTGAAGTGATCACGGCGAACACATCATTTTTTTCAAACTCATCAATGAAGGATCTTGCCAGTGCAGAGCCTTCTTCAGGATCCGTGGAACCACAAATTTCATCGATTAAAATCAGTTGATCACTGCCTTTGGAGCTTGCGGCTTCATCAAGAAGTTTGAGGTGTGCTGCAAAGGTGCTGAGGTTTTCATCCACGCTTTGCGAGTCTCCGATAGCAACAACAATTTGTTTGAAAAATGGAAGTTGGGATCCGGGTCCTGTGCAAACGGGAAGTCCACATCTTGCCATTTGAGCTGCCAGGCCAACAGATTTTAACAAAATCGTTTTACCTCCGGCATTGGGGCCAGATAAAATCAGAATCTTTTTCTTTGTATCTAAAACAACTCGGTTGGGAATGACTTTTTTACCAGCCAGTTGTAGCAGGGGATGCCGGACTTCATCTAAGGAAATGGTGTGATCAGAGAATTGAATGGGTGTGGCTTGAATCAATGTTGAAAATTGTGCTTGAGCGAGCCTGATGTCAGAGGCTTCCAAGGCCACACGGGTCATTTCAAAACTTGTGGTGAGTCCATGAAGGTAGTAGGAAAGTTCAGTTAAGATTCTTTCTACTTCCTCTTCCATTTCTACTTCAATCTGCCGAAGACGGTTGTTCATGGGGATGACTTTTTCTGGTTCCATGAAAACAGTTTGCTTCGTTTGCGATGAGCCGTGGATCACGCCGGGAAGAAAACCCTGCATGCCCGATCTAACGGGAACCACCCAGCGACCTTCACGGGTGGTCACAAACTTATCTTGCAGTTTATTTTCCATTTGATGATCTTTGACCAGTCGATCCATGGTGTTTTGCACGTCCCTGGACAGGCGCTCTTTTTCAGTGAAAAGTTGATAAAGTTTTTCTGAAGCATCATTACGAATATCACCCTGGGGAGTTAACACTTGATCAATGGCACTTAGAGGTTCTGAGGCCTCCATCATTTGATCTTTTAAAGATTCTGTCCAAGGATTCAGATGATCTTTTAATACTTCTTTCAAAGCTAAAGCTTCTAAGCAAAAAGATCTGACATCTTTTAACTCTAAAGTTTTTAAGACAGCTTTCTTTTTAATTTTGATCATCCAGGTTTCAAATAAATCTAAACTTTGCATATGGGGTCTGATGCCACTGGCAACAATGGAAAAAGCAGACTCAATTTCTAAAAAACTTTTTTGTGCGGCGGCAGGTGTATCCAGTGGTGCTGTTTCACTGATTTTTTGTTGTGCGGATAAACTTGTGGCATAGCCTTGAATTTTTTGAAGGATCAATTCCCAATCAAGAGCCTGGAAGTTAAACGTTTTTCTTTTTTCGCCCATGATAGTGAAGTCCTCCTAGAGACCCCAACAAAAACACAAGGTGAAGGACCCAGTCAAGATGCCCGTACTTCATATAAAAAGTCTGCCGTTGAGGGGGCACGGGAAGCTTCACCATCTCAAACCACTCTTGACCCAGTGGTGATTTCATTAAAACGGTTCCTGTTTCACTGATCACAGAGGACTGACCTGTATTTGTAGAGCGGATTAAGGGTCTGCGTGTTTCTATGGCTCGGGCCCACGTCATGGTCGCATGTTGAAAGGGTTCAAAGGTTTTTCCAAACCAAGAGTCATTGGTCACATTGACGATCAAATCAGCACCTAAGCCTGCTCCCTGCCTTGTGAACCAAGGGTACAAACTTTCATAGCAGATTTGTGGGGCCACAAAATAAGTTTTGTCTTCAATCTGAAGTTTTTTAATTTGTGGACCGGGGCCTGTGGCAAAACTTGAAACAAAGGGAAGTAGATCATAAAGCCAGGGGAAGACATCGCCAAAGGGAAGGCGTTCACCAAAAGCCAGTAGCTGACTTTTTCGGTAAGCGGAGTCTGTGAGCTGCCCTTGAGCATTGAAAAAAAACAGTCCGTTATAAACTTGATCGGTGCCAAATTCCCTGGAGTAGGCCCCTGTGATCAAAGCTTTGTTCCAAGTGAGTATTTGTGAACGCAGCTGAAGCTGTCTGGTTCTGGATAAATAATCCACATCCAAGTAATCGGCTAAGGCTGTTTCTGGCCAAACAATCAGTTGGGTCTCTGGAAAACTTTGTAAAGCTTTGTTGGTCAGTGCAAAGTAGCGATCCATGACGGCCTGTTGAATTTCGCCTTGGTTCGCTTTTAAATTTTTCTCGGCCAATACTTTATCAAGTTGGCCGATATTAGCTTGAACAATCAGAACATTGATTGATGACTCTGATTTTACATCAGGTTTCATGACAGAGCCTAAAACAGTGAGGCAAAAAAATAGAAAAACGGCAAAGCCCACAGCCAAACCACTTTTTGCTTTAGATTGAGAGTAGTAATAAGCGGCCACAGCCATGACGGCATTGATCAATAATATCAATCCTGACAGGCCACTAAAGCCAATCCATTCAGCCAATTGAAAGGCCTCAAGTCTTGAGAAAAGTAACGAGTAGCCCACATGCCATGGGAAAATCATCGGCCAAACACGTTCAAGAAGATTTGTTAGTAAGGCATAAAAAAGAAAAACCATGGGAACTGGCCAGGATCTGTTTTTGTTAAGAAAATAAGTGATCACAAGCGCTAAAGGGATATGCAAGTGCACGAAGGTCGCAAAAAGTAGCAAAGCCGGCACAGCCAGCGCCCATGGTAAGTTGCCAAAGGCATGAGCTGTGTAGGCGATCCAATGAAAACCGATCAGGCTAAGAGTGAATTGAGTGATCCAACCCGCAAAGAAAACCTGTTTCCAAGAAGTCAGTCGTGTACCAAGAATCCACAAAGGGACGAAGCAAAAAGTCAAAGCCCAAGATCCTAGGGGAGGGTAACTGAAGGCTATTAAAAAACCACTTAAAAAAGCGAGATGATACTTCTTGAGTGCTTGAAAAAAATAAGTCACACTCTTGAATGTAGGGGATGCATGATCACAGAAGCAAGTTATGATTTAAAATTTTCAAAGTTCAACGATGCTGTTTCGTGTCCTCAGTGCAAGCAGGCTTTTCAAATTTTGAACCCTCAAGAAGGTCTTATTTACTCTTGTCACTCCTGTGATTCTCAGTTTATTTTATTTAAAAAAGATCGCCACTACGAAACTTCCCTTTGGTCAGAAGATGATATTCTTAAAAAAATTCTTGAAGTTCCAACGGCGGTGGGGCCTTCGCAAGTGTCCAGACTGTGGAAAGCGGCTTTCCAGAATTTAGATAATCCTCAGTCCCACAGGGACTTTGTCGATCTGTGCCGACGAATGAACCATCTTGATTGCGCCCGTGATAAATATAAACTTCTTAAAATTTATATGAACTGGGAGCAAATTCCAGCAGACGTGAAAGAAGTGCTCTATCCCACTCCACAAGTGGAAGCTCTTTGGAAACAAAGACTTCCTTGGGGGCTGCTGGGTCTTTCGGCTTTGTTTGTACTTGTGGGACTTCTTCACCCTGGACTTAAAAATATGTTCGGTGCAGGTGTGATCATGGCTGTTTTAACATTTGGTTTCTACCGCGAAAAACTTAAAATCTAAGGCGAACCTGGGTTCAGTCCTAAACGATCTTTTCTAACTCGGCTTGAATCTTCTTCCTCTGCTTTTTGTAAAGCCTCAATCAAACTTTTTCCAAACTGAGCTGTGGCTCCTAGACCTGAGTTTTCGATCTGTTCACTTAAAACTTTGACCTGACCAGAATTGGTGGCTCTGACGCCAGAAGCTGTCAAATCCTGATCTAAAATGGTTAAAGCTTTGTAAAGGTTGAGCTTCCTAGAGCTTTGAGTTTTACCCGTTAAGCTCTCAAGAGCATCACCCGTGGACAAAATATATTTTCTGACATCTGTGTATTTGAAGCCAGCCTGATGCGATAAAACTAAGGCCGCTCCACCAGTCACAAAAGCTGTGGCTTGAGAAGTTCCGGTCATAAAACCGTAGGCATTGCCAGGTAAAGTGGAGATCACATTTTGCCCCGGGGCTGCGATATGCACACTTTCTGTTCCCCAATTACTTGAAGCCAGAACTTCAATGGAAGGATTAAAAGCGGTGACAGAGATAATATTATCTAAATTGTAATCAGCAGGGTAATAGGGAATTTTATCAGAATTCGAACGCTCGTTACCAGAAGCTGCTACAAACAGAATCCCTTTTTTTCTAGCTTCATTAACAGCATCAAATTCTTCCTGAGAATAATCCAAACCGCCACCCGAGTAATTAATAATGTGGGCACCCATTTTGACTGCATAGTGTATGGACTTAATTGTATTTTTTAAATTATCCGAACCCGGTGACTGCGGATCAAAGTATTTCAAAGTCATAATGGAAACCTCGGGCGCGATTCCTACAATTCCTGTGTTGTTATTGGCTTCAGCAGCAATAATCCCAGTGATATGGGTGCCGTGACCGTGATTATCATTTAATTGATTATTATTTCTAACAAAATTCCAACCGTGGACATCATCAATAAAACCATTGCCGTCATCATCCACTCCGTTGGTAGATTTGTTACGACCTTTAGAATCCGTTCCTATTTCACCCACATTTTTCCACAAATTATTTTTTAAATCTTCATGTTGAGTGTCGAGACCTGTATCGATGACGGCGACAATTATTTCCCTAGAGCCCTTAGTCACTGACCAAGCCCTGGCTGCATCGGATTTTTTTAAACCCCAGGCTTGTGCAATAGCAGGATCATTAAATAAAGCACTGGGTTCATTTTCAATTTTTGTTAATTTTTCTGTGATTTTGGAATCTTCTAAAGATCTGGCACTTAATGACTGAGCTTTTCCGGAAGTGGAGCTTCCAGAACGAAATTGCGTATGATTCAAGCCATCATCGAATTGGAAAAATAAAATCAATCCACCAATGAAAAAAAAGAAAAACCCTGCGATAGTTAAAGGGACAACAGTTGAACGCATTTCCACCTCGAGTTAACTAGTGGATTTATCGGCATTTGAGGCCTAAGCTGTAACTGGACCTTGAGTTTAAATGGGTTTTAGCCACTCCTCAGGAAAGAAAAATTCGGTACTCGAGTCGATTCTTTTGTAAATAATCTGATTTCTCAAAATGAGTCGCACATAACTACGAGTTTCCTCATAGGGAATTTCTTCGATGAATTCTAAAATATTTTTATTTTTTCTTCTTTTTTTCCAGCCTTGAACTGGATCCGAGCCAGCATTGTAGGAGGCAATAGCGAGAACCAAATTGCCTTTAAATTCTTTCAGTCTGTTTTGTAATTCTCGTGTGCCAATTTTTAAATTCAGTTCCGTATCAAAAAGTTCTGTGTCTTCCTTAAAAGTAATCTTTGAATCTTTGGCAATCTTTCGTGCCACTTTTGGCATCACTTGCATCAGACCCAAAGCATCAGTGCGGCTTCGTGCCATGGGATTAAATCCTGATTCTTGTCGAATTAAGGAAAGCACAAGTGAGGGTTCTAATTTGAGTTCCAAGGACTGGGCTTTAATTTGTTCAAGGTAAGGTGTGGGAAAAAGAAAAGGTGTGTAGGAATCATAGGCCGCTTGCCGTTTTTCGATAGGGGCTGAGCTTAATAAATAAGTTAAAGCATTGGTCAGCCCGGCTTGCCACATGTTTTCAATTAAGATCCTTTGATCTTTTTCTTTTTGTTCATAGAAGTTATTGGTGTAATTAGAAATAAAACTTTCTTGAAAAACCTTTTCAGAAAAATCCTCGGACCAACGCCATTTATCAGCGGCATCAGAATCAATTTTTGAATGATCCTTGATGGATGTTACTTTTAAATTCTTTGCAAACTGAAAAGGTTGAAAGGGTTTTTTTAACTCAAAATGACTAAGGGCTGAGTAATAACTTAAGGGATCTTCTTGGATGATTTGATTCCAAATTTCTTTGGCCTTTTCTTCACGCTTCAATTTTTGATGAATTTTTGCCATCCAGAACTGGGCCCGAACAAAAGTGAATCGGTCTGTGGAAGTGGCTGTGAACTTTTCTAGGACTTCCAATGATTTTGTCAACTTGTTGGTTCTATAAAGTTTCCAAGAATAAAAATTAATTAAATTTTTTAAAACGTCCGAATCCTCGGCTTTTTCTTTTAAAGCTTTTTCAAAAAGTTTTAAAGCCTGAGAGGTTTTATTTTGCTCATCTAAAATGCGGCCTTGAATAAAATAAAGATACTGTCTGGATACGGATTTTTTCCATTTTTTGTCGGCACGAGCTAGGACAGCTAAAGCGCTTTTTGTTTGTGAATAGGTCCACAGAATTCTTGCGTAATCAATCGAGTATTTTTCAGAATCTAATAAAGACAAACTTTTTAAAGTACTAAGCCTGGATTTTTTGTTTTGAAAAATTTGATCCAGCTTGAGTTGCTCTTCTAATAGCAAAATGCGTAAGTTTTTTGAAGGCTTGAGTTTTAAAGCTGATTTTACAAGTTTTTCAGCTTCTAGAGGTTGAAACTCAGAGCGATAAAACTGAGCAAGCTTAAGTAGTCCTTCAGGGTTATTTTTATCCACATCCGGAGGAACTTTGCAGTAGTCACTGAGTTTAAATTGAATAATATCTTGGTGCTTGAACTTTTTAACCCAACCTGCATTTTGCAGATCAGAACAGGCTTTTGCTTTATTAGTTAAGGAAGTTTCACGAATTTGTTGCCAACTTTTAATTATTTCTTCACGACTTTCGGCATAACCAAAAGCCGTGAAAAGAAAAACGATTAAAGTTTTAGCGAGCACGTTCAAGAGCTCGGATTCTTTCCTCTAGGGGAGGATGAGTCATCAAAAGTGCAGCGAGGCCACCCTTTTTTCTGTTGTCAGAAATTTTCATTGTGGCCAATTGATCTTTTTCATCACTATTGGCATAAGCCAATTGGGGGCTAACTTGCAAACGTCTTAATGCATTGATCATGTTTTCACGAGTTGAATACCTGGCACCGCCAGCATCCGCACGAAATTCCCTAGCGCGTGAGTAGTAATTCACAACCATGGAACCTAAAAGAGTGAACAGGATGTCACCGGCAATAGAGCATCCAAAGTAAACAACAGTACGGTATCTTTCATCCACTTGGCTGGAAATAATATTGGCTAAAATTCTTGAGAAGAATAAAGCAAAGGTATTCACCACACCTTGAATCAAAGTCATTGTGACCATATCACCGTTCGCGATGTGAGCCACTTCATGGGCCAGAACGCCGTCCACTTCACGCTCGTTCATCTGATGAAGAAGTCCCGTTGAGACAGCTACCAGTGAATTCGCTTTTGAAGGTCCTGTTGCAAAGGCATTCATGTCGGGGGATTCGTAAATTCCCACCTCTGGCATTTTAGGTAGTCTTGCTGCTTTTGCCATACTGTGCACGCGCTCGACTAAGTTACGAAGCTGTGGATCGGGTGAATTGGCAGGAATGATTTTCACTCCGTACATGGTCTTTGCCATCCACTTGCTGATCATGAGGGAAAAGAAAGCTCCACCGAATCCGGCCACACCACTGAAGACCACAAGATACGCTGTGTGACCTGTGATATTAAAATAAGTTCCTAAAATCGACCAAACCACACCCACTGTGGCCATGATTAAAATATTTGTTAATAAAAATAAACCGATACGCTTTAGCCAAACCATAGAATTAAGCTCCCTCTTTCAAAAGAAAGTTATATCACTAATCTGCTACGCTTTTAGAAAATGTCAATTCGAACCGGATTTAATTTTAACTGTCTTTTTTATAGACGGATCCAAATTGGAACCACTGGGCGAAGGAGAGGCCTTTATTTGGAACTTGAACTCGTTATCCACATAGTCAACGTAAACGGTTCCGCCAGATGTCAAACGACCGAACAGTAAATCATCCACCATAGGTTTTTTCAGCTGATCGTTGACAACTCTTTGCATAGGACGCGCTCCGTAAGCTTTATCATAGCCTAAAACCGAAAGTCTTTCGAGTGCGCTTGCTGAAACTTGTAAATCCACCCGTTGTGGCATCAAAGACATTTTTAACTCATCCACTGATTTTTGTGCCACCTTTAAAATAATTTCTTGATTCAAATCAGAGAAGGGAACGATAGCATCAAGACGGTTGATGAACTCGGGGCTGAAAGTTTTTTTCACAGCTTCAAGTGAAAGTCCTGATCTTGGAGCTTCCACTAATCCGATGGATCCTTTGGCCACACTTTCTGCACCTGCATTGGTTGTGAGAATCAAAATCACATTTTTAAAATCAGCCACACGACCTTGGCCGTCGGTCATCCGAGCAGCGTCCATCACTTGCAGAAGCGCTTGCGAAATATCAGGATGAGCTTTTTCAATTTCATCCAGCAATAGAACGCAGTAAGGTTTTTGGGTAACGGATTCAGTCAGTAGTCCTCCGGATTCAAAACCCACATAGCCCGGGGGCGCACCGATCAAGCGAGCCACCGAGTGTTTTTCCATGTACTCGCCCATGTCAAAGCGAACAAAGGGAATTCCCATTTGTTCCGCGAGTTGTTTAGCAACTTCAGTTTTTCCCACTCCTGTGGGGCCAGAGAATAAAAAACTTCCCACGGGTTTTGTCGGAGCTTTTAATCCAGCTCTGGACATTTTAATGGCAGCCACCACCTGTTCGATGGCTTTATCCTGACCGAAGATTAAAGCTTTTAGTCGCTTGTCTAAATCTTTGAGTTGAGTTTTTTCTTGAGCAGAGATTTGTGCAACCGGTAAGCCTGAAACCCTTGCCACTGTTTCTTCCACATCACGGCTGCGAATTTTTACAGACTCATCATTTGCGGCATGCATGCGCACAAAGGATCCTGTTTCATCCATCAGATCAATGGCTTTATCTGGTAGCGCCCCTGTTGAGAGGTGTTTAACACTTAAATCCACACAGGCTTCGAGGGAATCAACTGAGTAATCCACATTGTGATGCTTTTCAAAATTCTTTCTAAGACCCTTTAAAATTTCCAACGCTTCTGACCTTGAGGGCTCATTGATTGTGATTTTTTGAAACCTTCTATTTAAAGCTCTGTCTTTTTCAAAGTGCTCACGAAATTCAGCCTGTGTGGTGGAACCAATGACAGAAATTTCTCCGCGTCCTAAAACGGGTTTTAACAAGTTCGATGCATCCATGGAGCCACCACTGGTGGATCCTGCACCAACAACCGTATGAATTTCATCAATAAACAGAACCACATTTTTTCTTTTCATCACTTCTTTAATAATATTTTTAAGCCGTCCTTCAAAATCACCACGAAACTTTGTGCCTGCAAGCAAAGTTCCCATGTCTAAAGAATAAATTTCGAGATTGCGTAATTTTTCAGGCAAAGTATCACCCAGTAGTGCTAAGGCTAAGCCCTCAACGACTGCTGTTTTTCCGACCCCTGGTTCACCTATCAGAAGTGGATTATTTTTTGTTCGCCTTGATAACACTTGCAGCATTCTGGATATTAAGTTCTCACGGCCGATCACCGGATCCAGTTTTCCGTCTTTAGCTTTTTGAGTGAGATTCACACAAAAATTTTCCAGTGCTGATTTTTTTTCTGAATCAGATTGGCTTGAATCATCCTGGCTTTCGGCTGGGGCGGGCAGGGATAAATCTTTTTCAATCCCGTGAGATAGAAAATTGATGATATCAAATTGTGTCACACCAAACTGGGCGAGGGCATAAACAGCATGAGAGTCTTGTTCGTAAAATAATGCCACTAGCAAAGTGCCTTCGTTAACCTGTGATCTTCCAGAACTTTTCACTTGCATGGCTGCGCGCTGAAAAAGTCTGTGACAGGCCAGCGTAAATTCTGGCTGCCAGGACTGAAAGCCACCATAGGTTTCCACTTGCTCATCTGTGATCAATGGAGTTTTTTTTAAATAATCACGGAGGCGCTTTTTTAAAATGGGTACATCGACTTTTAAAGCTGTTAGAATTTCAGCAGCCTGGGGGCTTGCACAAAGGCTTAGTAAAATATGTTCTAAAGTAATAAATTCGTGTTTGGATTGTTTGGCAAGTTCTGCGGCTTCAGAAAGTCGTCTTTCAAGTTCGCGTGTCATCATGACTCACCCCCAGGTCCTTACTATTCTATTTCTTCCAGCGTCGATTTCAAGGGATGTTGATTAATTTGTGCAAATTGATTGGCTTGCATGACTTTCATCTCAGCCACTTCCAGCGTGTAAATGCCTGCTATACCTCGACCTTTTTTGTGCACATCTAACATAATTTTTTGTGCTTGCTCGTCGGCTTTGGCAAAAAATCTTTTCAAAACCAACACCACGAAGTCCATAGGGGTGTAATCATCATTTAAAAGTAAAACAGCATACATACGAGGTGTTTGAATCTCTGTTTGATCCACAACATCAACGCCTGTTTCATTTTGATTCGATGTTGTGGGGGCTGGGACTTTGGTCTTACTCATAGATGTTTGATCATGACTTGATTTATAAACAAGATCAACTCGACTTTAGACAAGCCCGCGATCATGGTCGGTGTGTCATGAATCATTATGAGATCACATCTTGCTAAAATATTAAAAAATCCTCACACTGTGTAGGTTAGAACTTTTAGACATCTGACTAAGTTCAAAACACTTTATAAGTTTATCAATTAACAAGACTAAAAATGGAGGTCTTCAAATGAACGTAAAAATGAATAATAAAGGTTTCTCGCTGATCGAGCTTATGGTGGTCGTTGCCATCATCGGAATCTTGGCTGCAGTGGCAGTTCCTTCGATCACTAAGTACACAGCTAAGTCTCGTCAGTCCGAGGCCAAAGCACAACTTTCTGGTATTTACACTGCTATGAAAGGTTTCCAGACAGAGTACAGCAACTACGACACACGTTTTTCTACAATTGGTTTCGGTCCTGAGGGTGATATGCGCTACAACGTAGGTTTTGCGGATGCTTTGATTGCAGCTGCGGCAGACGTACAAAGCTGGGGCTTTACCTTGGCGGCTCCACTAGCTGTAACGACTTCAAATACTGTAGATCACTGCGGACTATTAGGTGCGGCTGGAGATGCGAATAACCGTTGTGATGTTAGACCCGTGGGCGGTGTGGTAGCATCTGTACCAGATCCTGTTGGCGCTCGAACGAACAATACCTTCAGTGCTGAAGCGCGTGGTGTTGTGAAAGACGGCGGTGCTGTTGACGGTTGGGCTATTGACCAGAATAAATCAGTAACTCAAATTTCTGACGGTGTGAACTAATCTGGTTTAGTTTTTAAATGTTAAATGTATTTAAAGAGCGGGCTCGTCCCGCTCTTTCTCATTTGAAAATTCACAAATCTAAATGTTAAGATCAATCGCATGGTTCTCAAGTTTTGTTTTTTATTAAGCTGTACAGTGTTTTTAGTTTCTATTCAGCTCATGAGCTCAGCTCTGGTTCAATTTCAAAGTGTAAAAGATCTCATTCCACCGCCACCCAATGTGGAAAATTATTCTGTGGGTTTCGCACCCCAAATTGCAGATGTGTTATGGATACGGGCCATTCAAGATTTCGATTACTGTGAAAATCAAATTGCTGAAAACCAATGCAAAGGAAATTCCTGGTTGTATCATATGTTAGATGCGATCACACGCTTAGACCCCGAGTACCGAATGCCCTACGCCATGGGGGCCCTGGCACTTTCTGTTCTTATCTCTGACATCGAAGGGGCTTCAAAACTTTTTGATAAAAGCGTGATTCAGTTTCCAACGGATTGGAAAATTCTTTACCGAGCAGCCTATCATGCTTTGCTTGAAGAAAAGGATCAGCTGAAGGCAGCTTACCGGTTTGATCAAGCTGCCAATTTTGGTGCCCCCATTTGGTTGAAAGGCTTGGCCGGGCGGCTTTATGCCAAAGAGGGTAGAAAAGAAGACGTAGAAAGACTGGTGCAAGAACTTTCCAATTCTGAAGAAAATAAAATGATTGCAGAAAGAATGAAGCGCCGAATTCAAAAGGGCGAATAAAAAAATCTTCAGAGTTTGACAAAATAACAAGCCCGCCCCATATTCTTCAAACTTATGTCAAGCCCACGTGATTTTTATGAAATTTTAGGGGTCTCAAAAGAGGCCGATGCAGATACCATTAAAAAAGCTTACCGGAAGCTTGCCATGCAGTTTCATCCTGATCGAAATCCCGGCAATAAGGAATCGGAAGAAAAATTTAAAGAAGCAGCCAGCGCCTACGAAGTTTTAAGTGATACTCAAAAAAGGGCTCAGTACGACCGTTTCGGTCACCAAGCTTTTTCTGGTGGTGGCGGTGGTCCTCAGTTCCAAAACATGGATGATATTTTTTCTTCCTTCGGCGATATTTTTTCTGATTTCTTTGGTGGAGGTCAGGGACAAAGCCGCGGTGGAAGAAATTCTGGCGGGGCCCGGCGCGGGGCGGATCTACGCTACGTGACCGAAGTGGATCTGGAAGACGTACTTAAAGGTTTAGAAAAAGACATTGAATTTGAAACCGAAAAAACCTGCGAACCTTGTCATGGTTCGGGTGCAGAAAAAGGCTCGCAGCCTGAAGTTTGCCCCACTTGCCGCGGCGCTGGTCAGGTTGTCAGCCGGCAAGGCTTTTTTTCTATGGCGACCACATGCCCTAGCTGCCAAGGCCAAGGCCAAATTGTTAAAAATAAATGTAAATCCTGTAAAGGTTCTGGCAGATCTAAAGCCAGCCGAAAAATTCGTGTGAACATTCCAGCTGGGGTCGACACCGGTACACGCCTTCGAGTGAATCAAGAAGGTGAGGGCGGGTACCGCGGCGGTCCTCCGGGGGATCTTTATGTTGAACTCCGCGTGAAAGAGCACGAAATTTTCGAACGTGAAGCCGATCATTTGTTTGCTAAAGTTCAAATTCATTACACTGAAGCTTTGCTAGGCTGTGAGCTGGAAGTTCCCACTTTAGAAGGTAAATCGAAGCTTCAAGTTCCACCCTGTACACAGCCAGGGGTCGTGCTTTCCTTGAAGGGGCAGGGTTTGCCAAACCTTCGTGGAGGCCGGCGTGGTGACATCCACTTTGAAACGGTGGTGGAATTTCCCAAAAAAATCACCGATCAAGAGCGCGAGCTTTTAACTCAAATAGCTGATATCACAGGTGTTTCAAAAAAGGGCTCCAAATCGGGCTTTTGGGGTAAAAAGAAATCCTAAAGCTAGCTTGACGAACTCTCGATCCGCCTCACATTTAAGTTGTCAGAATTTTTATTAATAAACATCAAGGGGATTTAACTATGTCTAAAATTATCGGAATCGATTTAGGAACAACGAACTCATGTGTTGCCATCATGGAAGGCGGAGAAGCCAAGGTTCTTGTTAACGAAGAAGGCGCTCGCACAACCCCGTCAGTTGTGGCTTTCACAAAAGACGGTGAAAGACTAGCAGGTCAAATTGCTAAACGTCAGGCCGTCACAAATCCTGAAAATACAATCTATTCTGCCAAGCGTTTTATTGGTCGTAGCTTTAGCGAAGTTCAAGAAGAAATTAAACTCGTACCTTATAATGTTGTCGCTAAGGGTAACGATTGCGGATTCCAAGTACGTGACAAAGTGGCAAGCCCTGAAGAAATTGGCGCTGCCGTTTTAGCCAAACTCAAAAAAGTAGCAGAAGATTATTTAGGTGAACCTGTTTCAAAAGCAGTGATCACTGTTCCCGCTTATTTTAACGATGCACAAAGACAGGCCACTAAAGATGCGGGTCGAATTGCAGGTCTTGAAGTGATGCGAATCATTAATGAACCTACAGCTGCCGCTTTAGCCTACGGACTTGATAAGAAAAAAGACGAAAAAATTGTGATCTACGATTTCGGTGGAGGAACATTTGACGTCTCTATTCTTGAAGTGGGTGACGGTGTTGTGGAAGTGAAATCCACAAATGGTGATACTCACTTGGGTGGAGACAACTTTGATACTCGAATTTTAGAGTGGTTAATTGCTGAATTTAAAAAAGATCAGGGCTTTGATTTAAAAAGCGACAAAATGGCTTTACAGCGTCTCAAAGAAGCCGCTGAGAAAGCAAAAATTGAATTATCAACAGCGCAAGACACAGAAATTAACTTACCGTTCATCACAGCTGACCAAACAGGCCCTAAGCACTTACAGTTAAAATTAACGCGTGCGAAGTTTGAACAAATGGTCGATGACTTAGTAAAAAGATCCATCGAACCTTGTAAAAAAGCTTTAGCGGATTCTGGTTTCACGGCTTCACAAATTGATGAAGTGATTTTAGTGGGTGGATCAACAAGAATTCCTGCCATTCAAAAAGCTGTGAAAGAATTTTTTGGTAAAGAACCTAACCGCACAGTGAACCCTGATGAAGTGGTGGCTGTGGGAGCTGCTGTTCAAGGCGGAGTTTTAGCTGGTGATGTGAAAGACGTTTTATTATTAGATGTGACTCCATTATCCCTTGGTATTGAAACCATGGGTGGTGTGATGACAGTTTTAATTGAAAGAAACACTGCGATTCCTACTAAGAAATCACAGGTGTTTTCGACCGCAGCTGACAACCAACCAGGCGTTGATATTCATGTGATGCAGGGTGAAAGAAAAATGGCCTCTGATAACAAAACTCTGGGTCGTTTTGAACTAACAGGACTGCCACCAGCTCCCCGTGGAATGCCGCAAATTGAAGTGACTTTTGATATCGATGCCAATGGTATTTTAAATGTTTCAGCTTCAGATAAAAACACAGGTAAATCTCAAGCCATTAAGATTACGGCGCAAAGCGGTCTTTCTGAAGAAGAGATCAAAAAAGCTGTGAATGAAGCGGAACGCATGGCTGAAGAAGATAAAAACCGTGCAGAAGGCGCTCAGGCTAGAAACAATTTAGATAATTTGATTTATCAAACTGAAAAGTTGATTAAAGATGAAGCGGCTAAAGTTTCTGAAGCAGATAAAAAGACAGTGGAAGAAGCTGTCACTGCAGCTAAGAAAGTTGTGGAAGATAAAACCAATGGTGCCACTGAACTGAAAGCGGCTTTTGAAGCACTCCAAGCGGCAACGCACAAGGTGACCACTGAGCTTTACAAGCAGCAATCCCAAACGGCTCAACCCGGAGCTGAACAAGCTCAAGGGTCAAATGATCAAGCCCAGGATACTAAAAAGGGTGATGATGTGATTGACGCTGACTTTAAAGACGTGAACTAGTTTTTATTTTGCAAAGGTGATCCTAGTCATTTTAGGCTAGGGTCACTATGAATGATCAATACTGGAAAAATCTATCCGAAAATATCCATTGGGAAAAATCTCCTAGCCACATTAAAACGGTAAGCTTTAAAAAACCTGTTAAAATTGAATGGTTCAAAGACGGCCTGCTGAATGTTTCAGTGAATTGCTTAGACCGGCATTTGCCAAAGTATGCAGACAAAGTGGCTTATATCTTCGAGCCCGATGAAATGAATGAAACCCCCAACAAAATAACTTTTCAAGAGCTTCACCGCGAAGTGAACATTTGCGCCAACGTTTTAAAAAAAATGGGTGTGAAAAAAGGGGACCGAGTTACTCTTTATATGCCCATGGTCCCCAGTGCAGTGGTGGCCATGCTGGCTTGCTCACGCATCGGTGCCGTTCACTCGGTGGTGTTCGGAGGCTTTGCACCGGATTCCATAGCTTCAAGAATTGAAGATTGTGAATCTGATTTTGTGATCACAGCTGATGAAACCAGGCGTGGGGGTCGAATTCTTCCACTCAAAACCAATGTGGATCAAGCACTTGATAAAGCCACTCGGGTGAAAAAAGTTTTAGTTTTTAAAAACACAAAAGCTCAAGTCCCCATGAAGCCCGCCAGAGATTTTTACTATGATGAATTAGCACCCTTCGAATCAGATTGGTGTGAACCAGAAGTGATGCAGGCTGAGGATCCTTTGTTTATACTTTACACTTCAGGCTCGACTGGCAAACCCAAAGGCGTTGTTCACACCACGGGTGGTTACTTGGTGTGGGCTCATTTTACTTTTCAAGAGGTTTTTCAGTATAAACAAAATCAGATTTATTGGTGCACGGCCGATGTGGGTTGGATCACAGGGCACAGCTACATCGTTTATGGGCCACTTAGCCATGCGGCCACTAGTGTGCTGTTTGAAGGTATTCCCAATTATCCCACACCTTCAAGATTTTGGCAGGTGATTGATCGCCATCAAGTGAATCTCTTCTACACGGCACCGACAGCTTTAAGGGCTTTGATGCGTGAGGGAAATTCCTGGGTGGAAAGCACATCCAGAAAGTCACTGCAACTTTTAGGATCCGTGGGTGAACCCATCAACCCCGAGGCCTGGCGATGGTATCATGAAGTCGTAGGAAATTCCCTGTCTCCCATTGTGGACACTTGGTGGCAGACGGAAACCGGAGGAATTCTTATTTCTCCAGTTCCCAACAAAACAAAATTAAAACCAGGCAGTGCCACAAAGCCACTTACGGGTGTGAAGCCTGAGCTTTTGACTCCAGAAGGTCAAATCATCAATGGGGCTGGGGAAGGCTTGCTGGTGCTTGCTGATTCTTGGCCGGGACAAATGCGCACCGTTTATAAAGATCACGCAAGATTTGAAGACACTTATTTTAGTAGTTATCCAGGATATTATTTCACGGGAGACGGGGCCAAGCGTGATGCGGACGGGGATTATTGGATCACGGGTAGGGTCGATGATGTTTTGAATGTTTCAGGTCACAGGTTAGGCACTGCTGAATTGGAAAGTGTTTTTGTGGCCCATGCAAAAGTCGCTGAAGCTGCAGTTGTGGGATATCCCCACGATATCAAGGGCCAAGGCATTTACTGCTATGTGACTTTAAAAAAAGAGTTTGAACCGAGTGATGAATTAAAAAAAGAACTGATCCTATGGGTAAGAAAAACCCTGGGGCCACTGGCCACACCTGATTTGATTCAGTGGGCACCGGCACTACCGAAAACTCGCTCGGGAAAAATTATGCGGCGAATACTAAGAAAAATCGCTGAAAACGAAACCGAAAGCCTGGGTGATGTCAGTACACTCGCAGACCCTTCTGTGGTTCAAGATTTAGTTGCCCAACGCCTGAACCTCGGTCATAAATAACTTATTATGAATAAAAAGTTTTTTCTTATTTTTGGTCTTGTGCTTTTGGCAGGTCTGTCACGTCTGATTCCTCATCCTTGGAACTTCACAGCTCTAGGGGCCATGGCCTTATTTTCCGGCTCCATGCTTAATAATAAAAAGTGGGCCCTGACAGCACCTGTTCTGACTCTTCTTTGGACAGATCTGATTTTAGGTTTTCATATCACTATGATCTATGTTTATGCCTCGGTCGTTTTGATCACTTGTTTAGGTTTTTGGGCTCAAACATCAAAGTCTAAGATTATTACTTCCAGTTTACTTGGTTCATTGATCTTTTTCATGACCACTAATTTTGGAGTTTGGTTTTCTCAAAATCTTTATGCAAAAACCTTTGAAGGTTTGATTCAGTGTTACGTGATGGCTTTACCATTTTTTGAAAACCAGATCGCCGGAGATTTTTTCTATTTAGCCGTTCTTTACGGAGCGTATTTTAGCTTGAAAAATCTTAAGCCTTTTTCAAAGTCTTATTCATCAACTTAACTTTTGCTTTATTTTTCTTTAAACCTTGAATGACCTTATTTCTGATCTTCTCGTCTGCGATACCAATCATTCGTGCGGCCATTAAAGCTGCATTTTCTGCATTATCCACAGCCATGCAAGCTACGGGAATTCCTTTAGGCATTTGAGCAATGGATAGCAAAGCATCCAAACCCTTTAGTGAACCCACTTGAATGGGAACTCCAATGACAGGCAAGTGAGTGAGGCTTGCCACCATACCGGGTAAATGAGCAGCTCCACCTGCACCTGCGATGATAACTGAAATATTTTTTTCATGAGCCGTACTTGCGAATTCAAACATAAACTCAGGACTTCTATGAGCGGAAACGACTTCGGTAATAAAGGGAACTTTCAATTCTTTTAAAAGCACTTCTGCTTTTTTTAAGATTTTATAGTCTGTCAGACTTCCCATGATGATAGCGACACGGTGTTTAGGCTTCATAAGACTAGTCTTGTATCGAAATGAAACGATGTCAAAGTCTTGAACTGTCATGTTTTTTTTAAGATCCATAAATTACTTAAAGATTTAAAGAGCTTAAAGCAGAATTGAGCTGCAGGCGTGCAAGTTCTCATCACTTTATCTTAAAATGGTCCAGGCCAGATCCACTACGAGTGCCTTTTTTTGGCATCGCTCTTGTATATAATGTTTAGTAGGGGGAACTCATGGGGATCAATCGATACAATATGATACGCTATTCTGGTGTTGTCGCAGTGGCCATGGCCGTTGTTGTAAGCTTCCAGAATTGTGGTCAGGCCGGTCAAATCGCTGAGGTTCAACTGCTTGAATCAGTCGCAAATCTTCCCACACCAGATGGTGAAGTGATTACGACACCGAATGGTTCCTATAGGGATTTCTCAAAAGCTGTTAACATTAAAGCCACCCAGGACACCCTTGATGTGCTCGTGGTTGTTGATAACTCAGGCTCGATGTCCTTTGAGCAATCCAATATGGCCACTCGCTTTGCTTCTTTTTTGACTCAGCTTCGAGGTCTTAATTGGCGTGTAGCGATCACCACCACTCACGTGGCTGATACGGATTCAGAAACAATTAATGAAGTGAATAATGTGGCTGATGGAAAAATTTTACGAATGGGAACTGCGGATCCTGCTAAACATTTTATCAGTAGTGCTGATAGTTTAATGGAAGCTCAAGCTTTGTTTTCAAGCACCATTCAAAGAAGAGAAACAGGATCAGGTAACGAGCAAGGGATCCGCGCCACTTACCGCGCTCTTGAGAGAGCTCGTGATACAAATTCTGTGAATTCCACATTTTTCAGAAATGATGCAGCTTTGTCAGTCATTGTTGTTTCAGATGCCAACGAAACTCCTTATTCTCGAGGTGTGAACAGAAGAAATTTACCAGAGAATTTACTCGCTTATGTGACACAAATTTTTCCTGCTAAAGCTTTCTCGTTTCACTCTGTGATTGTGAGAAACAATGATACGGATTGTTTACGATTTCCGAACTCAGGCAACGAAGGTTTTGGTACTTCCTACCAATCGCTAAGTCTAGGAACCAGTGGTATCGTAGGCAGCGTGTGTGAATTGGATTACGGAACTCAATTAGCACAAATTGGTCAATCATCAGCAGAGCTTGTGAAAAACGTAAGCCTCGAGTGTTTACCTTCGGATAGTGATAACAATAAAATTCCTGACGTTAAAATCGTCAATAACTTAAATCCTGCAGTTGAACTTCAAGGCTACAAAGTGGAAGGCAATCAACTTCAATTTGATGTTCCATTAGCTGCTGGTGATTATACGGTTAGCTATAAGTGTTTCGTACCTGCCACTACGCCTGCAGCAGCCGTTCAGTAACTTTAAAGCTTCCATGCTTTAAGGTATTTTAAAGCCCTTGTCACAAGGGCTTTTTTATTTTTTCCCAGCCAGTTAATGTGGCCTAGCTTTCGACCCTTACGGTTTGATTTTTGATACCAATAAAGAGAGCCATCAAAATAGCTTGGAAACTGCACTGATTTTTCAGACTTCCCAATAAGATTAAGCATGAGAAACTGAGAAGTGTGCAACTCTACCTGAGGAAGTTTTTTACTCAGCAGACATAACCAATGCATTGTGAATTGATCCACATTGCAAGAATCCAAAGTATGGTGGCCCGTGTTGTGCACCCGAGGAGCAATTTCATTAATCAGATAATTGTTTTGAGAATAAAAAAATTCAATTCCCATGACTCCTACATAATCAATACTGTTCAGCCACTGATAGATTTGTTTCTTTAGCTTTTCTGGAGTCTTTAAAGGCCCTGTCACATAAAAACATTTATTGTCCTGTTGAACAGTTTCAACCATAGGAAAGAATTGAATATCACCAGCAAAGGATCTGGCCACTTGCAAAGCTCTTTCCTGTTGGAATTTGATTTTTTTTTCAAAAATAAAATCTTTCAGCTGTGAGTGATAATTTTGACTGAATTTTTTTAGATCAAGTTTCGAATTAATAATAAATGTTCCAAAACCATCATACCCACCAGTGCGTTTTTTAGCGACGAAGGCACCAATTTGCTTAAAAAGGAGGGATAAATCTTCAGTATTATCAATCAACCAAAAGGGGCTTGTGGGAAGGCCCGCTTCAACAAGGCTGGCCTTTTGATATTTTCGGTCCTGCAGCAGTCCCATACATTCAAGGCTTGGAAAAACTTGTGACTGCTCTTGAATTTTTTTTTCAAGCTCTGAGGCGCTGTAAAATTCGCTTTCAAAGGTGATGATGTCAGCTTTGAGATTTTTTTTTAATGGTTGATCAATGCCTAGGGTGTTAAGTCCAAGTCTGCGTGCTTGCATTTGCAGCATCCAAGACAACTGTCCATTACCTAGAATAAGAGCTTTGTAATCTGACTTCATGTTTCTTTTCTAAGACGATCAATCCATTCTTGGAACTTAGTTAAAGATTCTTGTGAAATCTCGCCAAAGGAAAAGCGTCTGGGGCTCGACTGATCACCAACAGGTTTGCAGCGAAAAGCTAGAAATTCATTTTTCTTCGGAGAGCTAATAAAGATTTCAGTTTCATCATTTTGGAAAAAATCAACTGGGATCACATCTTCAAGTAACACTCCGGTCAGTGAAATGTTTTGAGTATAGGATAAAAATGTTTTTTCTTTGTTGGATAAAATCACTTTAATTCGTAGATCAAACCGGGGATTTTTTCTCACATCCAAATTAGGCTTTGCAGTGGGCTCAGCGGCTGCTGGAGTTGGTGCCGTTGCAGTGGCTGCTTGAGAAACGGGCTTCACAAAAGTCTCTTCTTTTTTTGGAAGCATGGCAGGTAGTGAGGGCATTTGATATTTTTTCTTATCCAGTATTGTGGTTGTTAAAACTTGACTCAAGGGAATCCAGTCTTCTAGTCCCAATGTCCAAAAATGAAGGGTTTTCATATCACTTTTACCAAACTGAGAAATAAGACCGGCTAGATCTTGTTTTTCTGATAGTTGCCCTGATGCTGAATCAAAAACTATAAACACTTTGAAAGCCCTCCAACCTTTTTCAAGTCTATATGGGCTAGCCACTCAGTGAAACAAATAGATTTAAGTCGGAGTTTTTTCGACGAAGGTCTGGAAGTGGAGTGAATCCTCTGTGACTCTGTGCTTCGGTATGATTTATGATGAGGCAAGAAATGAAAATCAACTGAGGTGGGAATGAGTTTGAATTTAAAAATAATCCTGACTATTTTTAGTACTTTAGCTTTGTTGTCTGAAACAGGTTGGGCTCAAAGTAAGTCGACCCCACTGGATGGACGATTAAAATTAAATAATAAAGATGAAGTCTCATCGGTTTTTGAAGGTGTCGTGGCTGTGCAAAGAAAAGCCAAAGTCAAAAGCGGATCGTTTTTGTTTTCTCCTTTATTTTCCTTTGATTTTTCTGATGCCCCTTACACTCAGTACAGCCTTCAACTGAATTTTGGTTATGCATTTAGTGAATCCTTTGAAATGTATTTAGCCTACTCTCCGGTATTTATTGCCTCTGAAAGAAATCTTTCAAAGCAAGTTAAAAAAATTAATAATGGTCAGTTTGCTATTAATGCTGAAAAACCAGAATCATTTATGGGTTTAGAAGTGAATTGGATACCTATTTACGGAAAAGATTCCTGGGGACCTTATAATATCGTACGCAGTGATACTTTTTTAAACTTTTCCTACGGCCAGATCACTTATGAAGAAAACCAGGGAAGTAAAATGAAATTTACTTTGGGAAAAACCTTCTTTTTTTCAGACCATTTGAATTTTCGAATTCAAGCGGGGCCTAGTATCATCGAAACCTTTTCTAGAATTGGCGCAGAGCCCACTAAAAAAGAAAGCATCACAGTTGGATTAATTGAAACAGGATTTGTATTTTATTTTTAATTTAATGAACCAGGAGGATTGTTCATGGAGTCGATAAGGATATTTTTTGTTGAGGGTGGTTTTACTTCCTACCTCATCGCATTAGCAGGTCTATCATTAATAGTCATTGGGTTTGAGCGGTTGAGGTACTTATACTTTAAAATTAAACCTGCCACCGATCAGATTTTGAATCAGTTGCAGATGTTGATCCAAAGCCGAAAGTACATGGAGGCCATTCAAATTTGTAATGACATTCGTAATGTACCACAAATTCAAGTGATTAAATCTGGATTATTAGCAGTGGATAGCGGCCGTGAAGCCATGAAATCAGCTTTAGGTAGTGCTGTTGTTGAAGTTGTTAAAGACTGTGAAAAAAGAATCTCTTTTATTAGTTTGATTGCCAGTGTCGCCACACTACTAGGATTACTTGGAACCATCTCTGGTCTAATTAAAACCTTTAGTGCCCTTGCTACAGCCGATCCTGCAAAGAAGTCAGAACTTTTAGGTCTTGGAATTTCTGAGGCCATGATCGCCACAGCAGCAGGTCTTGTTGTGGGTATTACGGCGATGGTGATTTATACACTGTGTTCGTCAAAAACGGATGATCATATCAGTTTAGTAAAAAAAGCAGGTTATGATTTGATTTCTACAATTGAAAGATCAGAGCGGGAAGCCTAGAAAAGAGTTCACTCATGTTTGATCTTGAAAGCGAGCGAAAACATACCTTAGAACCAGATCTTGTTCCCATTTTGGATGGTTTAACGGCTGTTATTTTTTTTCTACTTTTAAGTATTAGTTTCGTTGGACTGACGAAAGTCACTTTGCCACCTTCGGTGGCCTCAGTGGCTGCAGAGTCTAAAGAAACTCCCTTATCGACACGTATCAGAGCCTATTTGGATCGATCGACTATTATTGTAAAGCTGGATTGGATAGGCAGTCAGCCTGGGTCTTTAACGGAAAGTGTAGTCAGAGTTCCTGCCACTGAAAAAAACTTGGCTTTAATTGAAGCTGTTCAGAAGTTAACTACTCGCTTCAAAGAAAAATACCCTGAAGAAAATACTTTGCAACTCAGTTTAAGTGAAAATTTAAACTATCAAGAAATGATTTCCATGATGGACGGTGCCTTAGGACAATTAAAAGACATTGCACTGAGTTCTTATGTTGATTCCGAAAACAGCGCCACTGAAACAGAGGAATAAATGTATCAGTTTGAAGGTGATAAAAAAAGAAAAAGTATAGTGCAGTTACAGCTGGCACCCATGATTGATATTTTTGTATTGATCATCGTGTTTTTGTTGAAGGGAACTATTCTTCAAGAAACCTCCATTGTTTTGCCTGAAAATGTGAACTTAGCAAAAAGTAGCAGTCGTGAATCCAGTCAAGTGGCACCGCAGGTGATTATTACCAAGGACACAGTTCAATTTCGAATGGTTGATAAGGAAAAATCACTTGCAGAGTTTAATTCTGATGGAGTGGATCCTCGCGATCCTTTATATGCAGAGTTCAAAAGCTTTCTTTTAGAAAATAAAGATGTGGAAGGAGCTGATCATGTCAATGTGATCAGTGATTCAGCCACAAGCTACAAACAAATTTATAATGTGGTGAAAACTTTAAGAATTGCAGGGTTTCAATCTATGTTATTTGTGGCGGAAGGTGAGGGTCAATGAAGCTAAAAGCCTTAATTCTTCTGTTTTTTGTATCTTTATCAGCCCATGCCAATTTGGAATCTCAACTGGCGCAACTGGAAACAGCTAAAGATGATTTAGCGATTCGAATTCTTTTGAGAGAAAATTTTAATACTAATTTATCAGAAAAAACCTGGAGAAATGTTCGGGCCATGCTGGGGCGAAGACCCAGTGTGGGTTTTGACCTGGTGCTGGCCTGGGATCGTCACAAAGCATTGAAGAAAATGGACAAACGAACAATCACCGTTATTAATACACTAGAAAAAGCAGATAAATTAATGATGGATAAAAAGTTTCAAGAGGCTTTTACTTCTTATCAGTCCGTCGCAAAATTTTTTAGGATACAAAGCCAAGCAGGCATAAAAAAATCCAATATTCAATTTTACTATTCAGTTCTTCATTCTATGGCCAGAGCATTATTCGGAGCCGGCCGAATCAATGATTCCTTGGAAGTCTATGGCTGGATACCTGCTAGCTATTATCAGGCTCAGCAGGTTCTGTTTGAAAAAATGTGGGCTGGTTTTAAAGCAAAACGATACGACATTGCTTTAGGGGCTGTGGCCAGTCAAAGATCCGCCTTTTTTAGCGAGTTTTTAGAACCAGAGGCCTATCTGGTACAAATTTATATTCTGAAGCGCTTGTGTCGGTCCGAACAAGCTCAGCAAGCCTTAGAATCCATTAAGAAATTTTATAAGGCTTTGCAAAGCGGAAGCTTGACCTATCAAGAGTGGGCTAGGCGAGACCTTTACTGGAGCTCTTTACAATTGCTGACAGAGCGAAACAGTAAAAAAACAGAACGCCTTGATATTGTCAGTGAAGAAAAACGATTAGCAGAAATCAAAAAAATTGAAGATCGCCTTAGACAGCAGTTTGCAGTGAATAAACCAAACTTAGTTGAATCTTTGAGGCTTGTAATCGGATACTCCACGTTAGCAGTTAAAAATGATAATACACTTGGAAAAGTAAATAAATTGGAAGATCCCATCACTCTACGCTCAAAAGGAATCGAGTGGTGGCCAGCTGATGATTCAGAGGAATGGTTGGATGAAATCGGCAGTCACGTATTTGTAGGTGAAAGCTTATGTGCTGTTGCCCCAGAGGATAAAAAATCGAAATGATTCGAAGTTTACTATTTTTTATTTTAATTTTTTCTGAAATGGCTTATTCACAAAAAAAAGTGAATCAGCCGGTTAGACCGCAATCTGAATTGCAAAGAATTCGCCAACGCGATGACCAAGCTTTACTTAAGGGTCAGCAAGAAAAAGAATTAAAAAATGAACTGCAAGCTTTAGAGCTGATTTTAAATAATAAATTACGTAAAGATGGAAAAAACGAACTTCTATTAAGAAGAGCTTTCATTTATTTCAAAATCGGTCGCGCAAGGCTTCTGGCAGATACGAAGCTTGAAAAATCCAAAGCCAGCTTTTTTCGAGAAGCCACCCAAGCTGTCAATGATTTGAACGCTCTGGCAAAAGCGGGAGAAGTGGTTCTCACCACTTCTCAGCAAGCTTTGCTTCTTTTTATTCGTGGTTCTATTTTTCAAGAGATTGGACCTGAAAAGCAATTCATTGAAGATTTTGCTCGTGCCATAAAAATTGATCCCAAGCTTCCTCAGTCATCAAGTATGGCTTTGATTTTGGGAGAAACTTACTTTGACAAAGAAAATTACAAACAAGCACTCGCATGGTATCAAAAGCTTAAAGATCAATATGAACCTCATCAAAAAAGTATTGCTGATTTCAAATCGGGTTGGTCTTGGCTTCTATTAAAGGAAACAGCCAACGCACAGTTTTATTTCCTCAGAGTTGCCAATCAAAAGAAATCGGAAAGTTTCCGTGAAGATTCGGTACGCGCATTGGCCTTTATTGTGACCTCTAATAAGTCTGAAACATGGATTGTTGAATTTGCTAAAAAATCCATTTTAGATGAGCCCTTGCGTTTGGTCTTTTTATCTGCTGCCATTCAAAACTTTTACAATATTGATAAAACAAAAGTTCCCTACAAGCTTTTTGGTGAACTTTACAAGCGAACCACTCAACCAGCAGCTAAAATCAAAGTCCTTGGACAGTTGATTAGCTTTGAAAGGCGTGAAATTCCCACTGTGGGTCAGAACAAGGCCTTTGCCTATTTGGAAACCTTAGTGAAAAAAAATCCAGAATTACCATGGCGTGAATGGATGAAAGAAAGTCTTGATCTAGAACCTGATATCCGCGGTTACATTCAAAATTTCTCGGATTACTACGTGGGAAAGGTCAACGTAAAGCTTTCTTACACAAAGCCTCAAGTTGTTTCGATTTTGCATCGCCAGCTTTTGTTTTATAGTTTGTATTTGATGAATGCCACAACTCAAAAGCCCACCATGAATCTTTGGTTGGATTTGATTCACCGAGAGCAAAGCTTTGAGATGATCACGGATGTGATTAAAGTTCTTAATCAATTGAAGCCAGTTCCTTTAGATGAACTTGAAAGAGCAAAGCTTGAAAGTGTGGCCATTCTTGACGGACAGGTTCGAGATAAAAAAACACCAGCCAAGGTTTTAATTGCGGAAGTTGAAAACTATTTAGCAGAATTTCCCAATACGAAAGAAAGAACCAGGCTGCTGAATCGTTTAGCTGAGCTTTATATGCTAGATGAGCAATTTGAAAAAGCCTTGCCGTCTTTGCAACAATTGCTAGCACTGGAACCCAATGAGACAAACTCCTATAATGTTGTTTGGTCACTATTTAAACTGAACCGATTACCTGAAGTTGTATTGGCTCCTGCTTTGGGTCTTTATCCAAAATCAATCAAGATCCAAGAGGTCTACCGAGAAACACATCTTAAATTAGCACAGCAAGCTCAAGAGCAAGGAAATGATCTAGAGTACCAAGCGAATTTAAAAAAGTATTTATCCCTCAATCCTACTTTCGAGCAGAGTAATGTGGTCAAAGCCAGTTTGCTAAGTTCCTATTTAACAAAAAATGATCTTCCTTCCTATTGTTCAGAAAGAGCGAAATTATCTGATAAAGAAAAATCCAGTAAAATTATTTTAGATACCGAAGAAATTGCACTGGATAAAATGTTCTTATCTGGACCGCTGTTGAATTGTTCATGGGCAGGAAAAAAGGGTCCACAAAGTCGTGATTTTAAGCTTCTTCTTTATTCAAAATCCATGAAGAAGCCGTTAACCAAAGACGATGAATCTGTGATTTGGAAAATGAACGATGACCAACAAAGTATTTTTTGGGGACTTATGGCCATGGCAGAACCCCAAAAAATGAGTCAAGTGAAGTTGCCCTCAAAGGTCAGCTCAGGCGTACTGGATTTATTTTGGCTATCATTACAGGTTTCACAAAATACAGACAACCCGACCATTCCTTCCAACCTCAAGTCTAAGCTCGGAAATCGGAACACTTCTGTAAAGCCACTTAAAACCACAAGCACAATTAATAAAATCATTAAGGAAGCCACATTCCCCAATGATAAAACAGGAATGGATCGATTTTCTAAAATTTTGGAAGATTTGATTTACCGATCCAAATTAATTAAAACAAAATTTCAAAAGGAATCTGCTGATCTTGCCAGCTCAACTAAGAAAACTGTTTTAGAAGAGGCCTCGGAATTTGAAAGAAAAATTGCAAGTGCCATTAGAAATTCACCGGCACCTCAAGGTTTGTCAGCTGAAGAATTAACGGGCTATAAAGCAGAGCTTGATAAAGCGGCGATTGATTTTGATAAGCAAGCGGAAGAGTACGATAAGGCCTTGGGAGATGTGAAAGCCCGGCTTTGGGTGGAAGAGCAAGAGGCTCAAGCCAATAAAATTACAAAAGTGGAAAGTCAAAATTGGTTTTGGCAGGGTGACGAGTATACAAAATTTAAACAAAGTCTTTCTGAGTACGGTCCCTTTTACACGCTTCTAAAACTTGAAACCAACCGCAGCACTCAAGCTCTGACAGAACTGGATTATGCAAGAACCCGTGCCGGAGTACTGTTGATGATTCGTAATGATGAATTCATGCGTGGTCAGGTCCGCAGAGAACTTGTTGCCCTGAATGCAGTTGAACTTTTAGATAAATGGAAGGCCGCCAAATGAAATGGATTGCAGTTCTGATTCTTTTATCAACGCAGCTTCTTTGGTCACAACAAGGTCAGAAAAGTGAAAAAGTGAAAACCTTAGACTTTGAAGGTGAAGTGATCGAGGGAGAGGCCATGCGTCCCATGCTTTATTTGCAAATCGAATCTCCTGATTTAGATCTTAATAATATTCTTTATCAGCGACGTGATTTTAATGATTTTCATAAAATTGATAAAGTCAGACGTAATCGATTTATTCCGGACTCGAGGTAACTAAGTTATGAAAGCTCTTATCATTGAACTCAATGGTCGCGAACTTGAAAGATTCATTCTTGATCAACCCACATTATTTGTCGGCAGATCTCCAAGCTGTGATGTGATTTTAAGAGTCAAAGGAGTAAAGCCACTGCATTATTTGATCGAGTGGGTGGGTGAGGGCGAATTTGATCCCGATCGTGGATTTTGGACGTTGATGGATTTATCAACAGAAAAAAAAGATCAGGCTCGTGGTGAAGGTTTAATTCTTTCACAAAAGAAAACAGCATTAGGGAGATTTAGTTTTGGTTTCACTGATGATGCATGGATTGAAAAAGCTTTGCAAAAAGGTCGACTCACAGGACAACTGAATCAGGCTTTAACAACGGAATCCGTTCTTTCAAGCGGCCCTGGTGGCTACTGTTTAGAAGTGGTCAGCGTGCGTACAGATTCAGAACGTGTCGAGGATGTCGAGCACACTTATTTCTCCTCAGTGAAATCCAGTCAGTGGTTACTCAAAAATAAAAATCAAATTCGTTATCAATGGGAAGAGCCAACAAAAGCCAAAATTGAATTTTTACCTTCCAGTGACAGTTGGGATATTCGAAACAGGGATGAGTTTTTGCACGACGGAGCTTTGAAAAGTTCGCAAAATATCGAAATTTCACCACGTGATGTGGTGGTCGCCCGTGGACCTAGCCGGCAGTATTACATCAGACTCGTGCCAAAAATTAAAATTCATGCTCAGTGGAAAAAAAGCTCTTTAGACCCTGTGGTCTTAGCTTTTTTATCCTTATTGTTTTTAACTTTTGCAGCTTCGCAATTTTTCATTCGTGGAATTCAACCAACAGAAATTGAAAAAACACCAGAGAGAATTGTGAAAGTGGAATTGCCACCGGTGAAAAAACCGCTGCCTCCACCCGTCGAGCCAACTCCAGAACCTATTCCTGAAGTGCAACCTCCAAAGGTGGCGGCTCCGAAGCCTCCTGTTCCACAACCCAAGCAGCAAGTGGAGCTCGCACCTCCAGTTGCAAAACCAAAACCTCAAGCGGCTGCGAAACCTGCAGCCACGATCACTCCAAAGCCTGGAGCTGCAGTCGCCCCAACTCAAAAATCAGCATCTAAACCAGGACTGCCTGGAGTGCTCGGAGTTTTACGTAAAGGTTCTGGCGGAGCTAAGCCATTGAAAGCGGATACGCTTGTGGCCGACAGACCTTCCTCAGCACTTGATACTTCTTCAGGCACAGTGGCGGTGGCCAGATCCAGTCCCGGTGCACTTGTGGGTTCAAAAAATACGGGCTCTGAAAAAGGAGTGGATCTTGATAGTGCAGGGACACAATTAAAAGGTGGATTTGTTTCTGAATCGGGAAGTGGTGGAATCGCCGGCCGTGATTCGGGAACTCTTGGCAGTGGAGCTTTAGGAGCAAAGCGCGCAGGCACTGGATCTGGAAGTGGATCTTTGGCAGGCTCTGGATTTTCAAGTCAGACAGAAGTTTTGGGAGGCCTTGACCGAGAAGCCGTCATCCGCGCGATCAGGGAGTACACTCAGCAAATCAGATCTTGTTATAATAATTATCTCACCACATCCACAAGCAAAGTGGAAACGGGCCGAGTGACATTGGTGTGGCAGATCAGACCCAATGGTAGTGTGACCGCCAATCAAATTCGTACGAATTCCTTTAATGATGCGAAACTGGGTGGTTGCATTCGAAACATCATCAACCGAATTCAATTTCCTAAAGCACCCAGCGGACAACCGACAAATGTTGTGTTTCCGTTTGTGTTCCAAGGTCGTTCATCGTAAAAACCTGTTAGGTTGAAACAGTTTGGTATTAATTTTCCTCTTTGTCTGGCCCCCATGGTGGGGCTTTCCCACGTGGCTCTTAGGCTTGTGATGCAAAGCTATTTGCCAAAAAACGCTGTGGTTCCTTGGCCCACAGAAATGCTGAATTCTAGAAGACTTCCCAATGAAAAAGTGGGATTCACGAATGAAACTTTTCGCGGTGAAAATGAAGAATTTTTGATGCCGCAAATTTTAGGTAATGATGAAGCTTGCATCAAAGAAAGCATTCATCGCTTAGAAAAATGGGGAGCTCGCGGCATCGATATCAACATGGGTTGCCCCGTACAAAAAGCTTTAAAGCATAATTATGGTGTGGCCCTGATGGGTGACGCTCAGTACGCCTCTGATGTGGTTCGCATGGCCACACGAAGCACTTCATTACCTGTTTCTGTAAAGCTAAGGGCTGCAGGCACGGACGGTGATTTTTCAAAGCTTTATGATTTTGTATCAGGACTGCGTGCAGGTGGAGCTTCCTGGGTTTGTCTGCATCCTCGAACGGCGGCGCAAAAAAGGCGTGGTTCTGCGGATTGGAATCAAATTAGAGATTTAAAACTGAAAGTGGATTTTCCTGTGGTCGGAAACGGTGATGTGCAAACATCTTCAGACGCCCATGAAATGATCAGCCAAACAAACTGTGATTTAGTTATGTCAGGCCGGGGCTTAGCTGCAAGGCCATGGATGTTTTGGCAAATGGGGGAAGATTTAGGCTGGGAAATGCCCCAGCATTTGCAATCCTTAGAGGCTCCAAGAACGCCGACTGCAGAAGGGGCCGAGTACGGTCGGGCCTTACTGCAATTGATTGATTTGTGTGAAAAATATTTTAATCAAGATATGGCCATTCGAAAAATTAGGTTCTACATCAGGACCACAAGTGTGTGGCTGTTGTTTGGGCATGCTTTGATCTCTGTTTCAACAAAGGCCAAAAATCTACAAGAATTAAAACTTGGGGTTGCAGAGTTTTTTAAAACTCCGCAGGAAATGACGGGTTGGACCGAACTTAGGCAGTAAGCATTTTATCAAGTTCACCAGATTCATCCAGTGCTTTTAAATCTGTGTAACCACCCACTAGTTTATCATTAATGATAATCACAGGAACTGTTTTCCAACCCCATTTGTTTTTGATTTCCATTAATTGATCCATGTTGTCTGTCAAATCAATGATTTCAAAGGGGACTTCCTTTGAGTTCAATAAATTGATAGCACGGTCACAGTAGGGACAGGGATTTTTTTTGTAGAGTTTAATGTTTGCCATATTGTGATTCTATCTTTTTTAAGTGTTTTTCGTCAACACAAGGTCCACATCTAAAAGCTTAGACAGCACAGGCTCAAACAGGTGAGGTTTCATCAAAATTTTTGTTTGATTAAACACATCTTTTGAAGAATCACACTCAAAAGATAAATTTCTTAAAAATTGTTTGGTCCGGGCCAACGCAAAATGGGCGTTCACATGACTGCGACTGGCTTGATAAAAACCAGCAATCAGCTGCTTTTGCGAGATCCAATCTTTTTTTGTTGTTTCTTGTGAACCCAGCTCAGAAAATATTTTAGGATTTTTTAAAGCCTGGCGGCCAATCATAAAATGCTCACAACCAGTGACCGCAAAACATTTTTTTAAAGATTCTAAAGAAGTAATATCACCGTTAGCCACTACGGGAATTTTTATTTTTTCGCGAATCCGGGGGATGTACTCCCAATGGGCAGGAGGTGCATAACCTTGTTTTTTTGTGCGGCAGTGCACAGTTAGCTTCGTACTTCCTGCTTCAGCTAAAGCTTGCGCATTTTCTAAACAAAGACTTGTATCATCAAAACCTAAGCGCATTTTTGTGGTCACTGGAATATCATGTGGCACAGCATCTCGAACCGCTTTTGTAATTTTATAAAGTCGGTCAGGTGATTTTAAAAGGCTTGCTCCACCATCATGACGGTTCACAGTTTTAGCCGGGCAGCCAAAATTGAGATCAACGCCTAAGGCCCCCAGTTCTGCGACCCGTTTTGCATTCATGGCCATGGGTTCAGGCTCTCCGCCTAAAAGTTGAATGTAGAGTGGCGTTCCAGCTCGGGTTCTTGAGCCTGTGTGCAGTTCAGGGGCGTAGCGATAGAAAACTTTGTTAGGATGAAGGTTTTTTGTGACCCTGATAAATTCGGTAGTCACTTGATGGACTCCGCCGTAAGAAGTGATCAGATCTCTGAAGACCCAATCCATCACACCTTCCATGGGGGCTAAACTTAAATATTTCAGGCTTTGGCCTTTTTGTTTAAATAATCAAAATGTTTTTTTTCAACGGGCTGAATACTAAGTCTTGAGCCTTTTTGTAAAACTAGCATTTCTTTTAAAGATGGATCATCGCGAAGTTCTTGTAAGCTGATCATTTGCGGCCACTTTTTCACAAACCCCACTTGCACACAAAACCAAATGGGTTTTTCCTTTGTCGCTTTCGGGTCAAAATACTGGGATTTTTTATCAAACTGTTCAAGGTCAGCTTCCGCTAATTTTGTGATTTCAGCCAATCCTGCAATTCCAGGGGGTTCGGCATTGGAGTGGTAAAATAAAACCTGATCACCTGGCTTCATATCTTTCATCATATAATTTCTGGCTTGGTAATTACGAACACCCGTCCACCAGGTGGTTTTGTCTTTTTTTAATTGATCAATACTAAAAACATCAGGCTCAGATTTCATTAACCAGTAATTCATGCTTGATTCCTCATGTGGTCGGCCAACCTTCCAATGGAGCTCAGCAGAATTTTTTTGGGAGCTTCAGCAATTTGACAATCTTCTAAAGCTTTAAAAAAACACAAAAGCCACTGATCACGTTCAGGAACTCCAATTTTAAAAGGCATGTGTCTAGCCCTGAGGCGAGGGTGACCATGTTTTTCGATATAAAGTTGGGGGCCACCGGTCCAACCACACAAGAATTCAAAAAGTTTTTCATTGGATCCTTGAAGTGACGTGGGGTGCATATCACGGATACCTTTGACTTCAGGCAGGGTGTCCATGTGGTGATAGAAGCGGTCGACCAGAGCTTTGATTTTAGCTTCGCCACCGATCTGCTCATAGAGTGAAATATCAAGATTGTCCGACATTCGAGTGGTGTAGCACAATTATCGAACCTCAAAAAGAGCATAAACGGAGGCAAGCTCTGCCAACGCGGCGTTACGATCCTTGTACCTGTCACGCGAGAACACGAAGATGCTTCCCATGACAAAAACAGTGTTAATTACGGGTGCTACCGCGGGAATTGGGTTTGCAACGACGCAAGCTTTTTTGAAAAAAGGTTACAAAGTTTGGGCTGTCGGCCGCAGAACTGAAAAACTAGAAACACTTAAAAAACAATACGGATCCCAACTTGTTGTGGGAAAAGTGGACGTAACCCAAGATAAATCAGTGGATCAGTTTTTTGCTAAAAACAGTCCACAAAATTTAGATATTTTGATTAACAACGCGGGCCTAGCACTTGGAACTGATCTCGCTCAAGATGCAAAGCTCTCTGATTTTCAAAAAATGATCGACACCAACATCATGGGATTATTACGAGTGACCCACGCGGTTTTGCCATTCATGGCAAAAAAACCAGGTTCACACATTGTCAACATTGGCTCTGTGGCAGGAGTTTGGTCTTATCCCGGGGGCAACACTTACAGTGGAACAAAAGCTTTCGTGAAATTGTTTTCGCAAGGACTTCGCCTGGATCTTTTGGGAAAAAAAGTAAAAGTCACCAACATGCAGCCTGGCATGGTGGAAACAGAATTCAGCGTTGTTCGTACAGGATCAAAAAAATTAGCTGATAAAATTTATCAAGGCATGGAACCTCTGACCGCAGATGATATTGCAGAAAGTATTTTGTGGTGTGTGGAAAGACCGAACCGTGTGAACGTCTCTGAGATTACAATTTTCCCCACGGATCAAGCAGGGGTGGGGCCTCACTATGTATCTCGAGGCCCAGTGAAAAATGAAGGGAAGAAAAAATCATGAGTTTTCGAATTGAAAAAGACACCATGGGTGATGTGAAAGTTCCAAGCGATGCCTTGTGGGGTGCGCAGACCCAAAGATCTCGTGAAAATTTTAAAATCGGGGGCGACCGATTCCCCCGCGAAATGATTAAAGCCCTTGGAATTTTAAAAAAATGTGCAGCTCAAACCAATGCAGACCTTGGATTATTAGATAAAAAGAAAACAGAATTTATTGTGAAAGCGGCAAATGAAGTGATCGAAGGAAAGTGGGATGACCAATTTCCATTAGTTGTTTGGCAAACGGGTTCTGGTACGCAAACCAATATGAATTCCAACGAAGTGATCGCGAACCGCGCAATGCAATTAATGGGGCTCACATTACCATCAAAAGATGTTCACCCCAATGATGATGTGAATAAAGGCCAAAGTTCCAACGATACTTTTCCCACAGCCATGCACATTGCAGTGGGATTGCAAGTTCACCAAAGACTGATTCCTTCTCTAGAAAAAATGCATCATGCGATGGTGAAAAAACAAAATGAATTTGCAAAAATTGTGAAAATCGGTCGAACCCATTTAATGGATGCAACTCCTTTAACGCTTGGCCAAGAATTTTCAGGTTATGCCACTCAATTGAAACACTCTCTTGTTAGAATCAAAAATACTTTGCCGCATTTGCATGAGTTAGCTCTTGGTGGAACCGCTGTCGGAACAGGACTTAATACTCATGTTGATTTTCCAATTCAAGCAGCAGCAGCCATCGCAAAAGAAACAGGAATTCCCTTTGTCAGCGCCGAAAATAAATTTGAAGCTTTGGCTAGTCATGATGCTTTAGTAGAAGTCAGCGGATCACTGAAAAATTTAAGTGTTTCTTTGATGAAAATTGCCAGTGACATTCGCTTACTTGGCAGTGGTCCTAGATGTGGAATCGCAGAGTTGAACTTACCTGAAAATGAACCGGGATCATCCATTATGCCTGGTAAGGTGAATCCCACACAAAGTGAAGCCATGACCATGGTGTGCGCACAGGTGATTGGTAATGATGTAGCCGTCAGCGTGGGCGGAATGAACGGACATTTTGAGCTCAATGTGTTTAAACCTGTAATTGTTTTTAATGTTCTCAATTCCATAAGACTGTTAGCGGATGCCATGGATTCCTTTACAGACAATTGCTTGACTGGAATTTCTGCGAACACCACGCAGATAAAAAAACATTTGGACAATTCTTTGATGCTGGTCACAGCTTTAAATCCCCATATCGGTTATGACAACGCAGCTAAAATTGCAAAAACAGCCCATAAGAATGGCACCACTTTAAAAGAAGAGGCTGTCAATTTAGGACTTATGACAGCTGAAAAGTTTGATTCTGTTGTAAAAGCCGAAGACATGATTGGACCCATTCAAAAATGATGTTTCAAGATTTGTGTGAAAAAATGCCGTGGATTGAATCAGGTGACATCAGGCCTTACGTTTTTGTAAGACCTGAAAACGCCATTCAAAATCCTGGTGCTCGTCACAAGACGGATTGGTTTCCACACGCTCCCATTTTAAAAAACCCTCTGGATATCAAAGAGATTCATTTTGCAGACCGCATTTATGCCATTGAAGAAAAAGCCTTTGGTCCATCGAATATGGCCATGCCTCGTTGGGTTTTTTATGACTGTGCAGTGATGCCAGGTTTTGTGGCAGGTTTCGCAGCCCGGGCGGGGGCATTGAAAGCTTCTATTAAAAATGTGTTGGATCCAAAAAACCTAAAAGCCACTGGCAGTCCGGTGGGGCAGACTCCGCATCTCACTAACCTGCATTCTTTGGATGATATGGATTGGGTGCCCCTGTCGCTTTTTATTATCATTCCCACCATGCACAAGGGTGAATGGGTGGCGCATAATTTATGCTCTGTAAATTCCCTGCTTGATAAAGAAGACCAATTCTATGGTCTGGGGTTTATGTCCAAAGCCTTCGGTCTTTGGTACGCCAACGTGGAACAGTGCTCGGGAATGACTCAATGGGGAAGCCCTGCGTTGAAATTGCATTCCCACTACGGATGGCTTGAAGTGATCGGCGCCTACGCACCGGTTCATTCCCATCGACAAACAGTGACCTATAGAGCACAAGTTCACACGGATTCTTGGAAGAATTTTTTCACGAAGGAACTTGATCTGCCATTTTTAGAAAACTTCGGCAGGACTGAGCAAGAAATTGATCCCCAAAACGAAGCATCTATGTTGAAATTACAACAGATGATCGAAAATGATAAAGGACCTTTTTATTTGAGTGCGCACGAGATTGCTCAAAATCCGTTGAATCAAAAACTTTCGATTTATCAACCTAAAAGACAACTTAACAGTTAGAAAGAGTGAACGATGTCATTACCAGCCGTAGCGAAATCCTTTTATACCTTTTGTAAAAAATGTGACACTGATCGGTACCACATGGTGCAATCACATCCGACTTCAACATCTGCAAAAATGAAGTGTGAAGTTTGCGCTAAGCTAATGACTTGGAATCTTCCAAAAACAGCAGCTCAAAAAGCAGCTGTAAAAAAAGAAGGTGTGGCTCGTAAAGCCAGAAGCACACACAAAGATCAGTGGGAACTTTTCATGCAAAACAGCGGAAAATCCCCCGAGATGAATTACAATTTAAAACAAAAATTTGAAGTGAATACAATTTTGATTCATCCCAAATTCGGTAAAGGCTACATCAAAGAAGCTCAGCAAGATAAAATTGAAGTTGTGTTCGAAGACGAAGTTAAGTTTCTCATGCACAACAGAGCCTAAAGAAAAGAAACCCCTTTTTTCAAAAAAGGGGTTTATAATGGACTATTAATGAAATCCAAATGGACAGAGGGCCTGAATCCTGAACAGATTCAGGCCGTTTTACATAATGAAGGACCGCTTTTGATCCTGGCCGGTGCGGGCTCAGGCAAGACCACTGTGCTTGTTGCAAGAACAGGCCGCATGATCACTGAAAGAATCACCAAGCCCGAAAACATGACAGTTTTGACCTTCACCAATAAAGCGGCCCGGGAATTAAAATCCCGTGTGGGAAAAAAAATTGGAGAAGCAGCCGCGCAAATTTGGACCGGAACTTTTCATGGCTTTGGTTTACAAATGGTAAAAACTTTTACTGAGGAAGCGGGCCTTGATCCCCAATTTGGAATTCTTGATTCTTCGGATTCTGCAAGCCTAATCCGAGAGCTTTTGAAAGAAACCAAGTCCGGCGCAAAAGCAGCTTTTGATCCGGATCGATTGTTGAATATCATTAATTCTAAAAGATCCAAGCAAGCTTACGGTGCCATCGAAGATGAATACGAAGACATGGCTGAAGTTTTAAAGCAAAAATATGAAAAGAAGTTGAAACTTCTAAACGTGGTGGATTTTGAAAGTTTACTGCTGTTGCCACTCGAGATGATGAAAAATCACGAGCACGTTTTAAAGCGAATCCGCACCCGGGCCCATTTTTTAATGGTGGATGAATTTCAAGACACCAATTTTATCCAAATGGAATGGATTCGTTTGATGTGGGGAGACACGCAAAACATTGCAGTTGTCGGTGATGATGATCAAAGCATCTATGGCTGGCGTGGGGCTTTGGTGTCTAATATTTTAGACTTTCCAAAGGAATTTAAAAAATGTGAAGTCATTCAGTTGAACCGCAATTACCGATCTAACGAACCTATATTAACGTTAGCCAATCAGGCCATTCAATTTAATGAAAAACGCCACGGAAAATCCCTGAAGCCAGAGCGAGTATTTGAAAAAAAAGAGCGCCCTGAAGTTTTTGTTTTTGAAAATGAAAGTGAAGAGGCCTCGGGCATCGTTCGCGAACTGCAAGAGCAATTAAAATCGGGTAAAAAACCTGGGGATTTATCTATTCTTTATCGGTCCAATTCGCAAGGGGCTTACATCGAAGGCGAGCTTAGAAAAAACAGGATTCCCTACCAGATTACAGGTGGAACTTCTATTTTCGAGCGCAAAGAAGCCAAAGATGTGATGACCTATCTTGAACAATCCATGAAGCCTCACGATTTGGGTTTGAAAAGAATTCTCAATGTGCCCAACCGTGGTCTTGGTGATGTGGCGCTGGAAAAATTAGTGGATCACTCGAAGCTTCATAAACAAAAGCTTATGAAAACCTTGGGTGAAATTTCCAGTGTGGGATTGGCTCTTGCACAAACGGAAAGTGTGCAAGATTTTTTAAATCACTTAAAATCCCTTCCCCAGAAACTTCTTAATAGCACCCACGAGCCTGGAAATGTCACACAAGCGTGGAAATCTTTTTTTGAAAGCATTGGATATTATCAGTATTTGCAAAAAGATTCTTTGAAGTCAGAAACAGCACAAAGTCGTTGGATCCGAGTGGAAATTGTGGGTCGGATCTTGGAAAATCATCTATTGAAAAATGGATTTTCCCTAGAGTCTTTAAAGGAATTTATCGAAAAGATTTTGCTTCGGGTTGATGATGAGGACGAAGATCGCTCGGGCTTTGTGCAGATGATGACTTTGCATGCTTCAAAAGGTTTAGAGTTTCCAGTGGTGATTTTAGCAGGCCTTGAAGAAGATCTGCTTCCCCATAGAACCTTGGGTGGCCACATCGAAGAAGAGCGCAGACTTTTTTACGTTGGAGTCACCCGTGCCCAGGAGCGGCTGATGATGACCCGGTGCCGGGCCAGGCTTCGCTACGGGCAACTCAGGCCCGTGTCACCCTCAAGGTTTTTGGTTCAACTCGATCCTGCTCTTTATGTCGAGCATGAACACGGTGTCAGGCCCTGGAAAGCCGAAGAGCGGGCTAATATGGTCGGTGAATTTTTAGGACGCCTTGAAAAATCAAAGCCTAAAGTTTGATTGTCATAGGCATTTGTCTCTGATAATTTGCCACTTCTACAAGGTGGTGAAAAGTGTCTGCTAAAAATCACAAAGCTAAAAAAAATCATAAAAAAGTAAAACAAGAAGCTGAAGTTGAACACGTGAATCCTGTTGCTGAAGAAGTGAAAGCAGAAGAAGCAGCACCCACTGATGACATGGCAACAGAAGAAGCTGCACCTATTAGGGCTGATTTTCCCTACTCGGATGTGGTCAGAACCTATGTCCCCGATGCTATGGCTGTGGCCGACAAAGTTTTGATGGACTGGAAAACCGAAGGCAGCTTCATGAACCTCGGCATCGAAAACCAGTACGCCAATATGGCTGTGGCCTTAGGTTTACAAAATGCTAAAAAACTAGAAAAAAAATTAGAAGAAAAGGGCGTATTGCCAATTGTGCGAATGGGCTTTGAAGTTCTTAAAAACAAAGTGAATAAACAAAAATGAATTCAAGAGCTCAGCGGATTCAAGATCAGTTGAAAACCTTAAATTCAGTTCATTTTGAATTAGAAAATGAAAGTGATCAGCATTCAGGTCCCAAAGGCCGGGAAACTCACTTTAAGCTTTTGATCGTAAGCTCTGCCTTTGAAAACCAATCCCGTGTGGACCGTCAGCGCCAGATTTTTGATCTTTTAAAAAATGAATTGCAAACGGGTTTGCACGCCTTATCCATTCGTGCCTTGACCCCCCATGAGTGGGAACAAAAACAAAATCTATTTCAATCTCCGGAGTGTAAAAAATGAATTACTCAGGCTTTTTAAGACGATTTTTTGCTTTTATCATCGATGCTTGTATCGTTTTTTTACCAGGCTTAGCTCTGGGTGTGGCACTGCCTTACGTGGGCGCCATGGTCGTCAGTTTTCTTTATTACGTGATTTTTGAAGTCTCCGTGATTCAGGCCACACCGGGAAAATATCTAATGGGAATCCGCGTATTATCAGAAGATGGCTCTAAGCTGAATCTGACCAGTGCTTCGATTCGCTATTTTATGAAGATTGTTTCAGGCCTATTGATGGGGATTGGATATTTGGTGCAAATCTTTACAGCGAAGCGCCAGGCTTTGCATGACATCGTGGCCGGTGCCGTTGTTGTTGATCATCAATGGTCCCAAGCGCCTGACTGGGCTGGGGCTTGGCTTCAGCAAATCAAATTGATTTTAAAAAGTGCAGAAATGTCAGCGCCGTTTAAAAATGTTTCCACGCCACCCGAGCAAGAGCTCACTTCTGATGAGGCCGGTAAGAAAATCATTAAGCTTCAGGATTTGTTGAAGCAAGGTTTAATTTCTGAGCAAGAGTTTCTAGATAAAAAATCTGAAGTTCTGACCGAAATGCTTAAGCGGTAATCCATCCAATTAAAATTGATCCAATTGGCCTTTAAGATCTTGCAGAAGATCTTTGACCTCATTCATATGTTTTTTATCCGGAGAAATTTGACCCTCAGTGATAACACTAATTTCATTCCATTGATTGAGCGCCTGATCCAAGTGGCTTTGCACGGATTGCCACCTTTCTTTTTTAAGATCAGCGCGAAATAGGGATGAGGTTTTTTTCTTTTTCTTCATAATACTTGTGTTTCGAAACTCTAGACTGACAGCTTAGCTTTGACAAGAGCCTTTTCTTCAGTGAAAGTGATTCCACTTTCATAGTAGGAGACCGCACAAATGTCGCAAGAAATTATTTATACAATGAAGGGTGTTTCAAAGATTTATCCACCCACTCGTTATGTTTTAAAAAACATTTATCTCTCTTATTTCTACGGCGCAAAAATTGGTGTTCTCGGTTTGAATGGTTCAGGGAAATCCACTTTGCTAAAAATTATGGCAGGTGTTGATAAGGATTTTATCGGTGAAGCTTTTCCTTCAAAAACAATGAAAGTGGGCTACCTCGAACAAGAGCCTCAATTGGATCCCGAGCTCAGCGTTCGTGATAATATTTTCTCTGGCATGGGTGAACTACCGAAGCTCATGAAAGATTTTAACGAAATTTCTGAAAAATTTAATGACCCTGATTTAGATCCTGACTTGATGAATACTTTGATTGAAAAACAAGGGGCCATCCAGGAAAAACTAGAAGCATTGGGCGGCTGGGAAGTGGATCAAAAAATTGAGATGATGATTGATGTTCTCAGATGTCCCGATGCAGATACAAAAGTGGATAAACTCTCTGGTGGAGAAAAGCGCCGTGTGGCCTTGGCCCGACTGATCATGAGCCAGCCTGATATCTTGCTTCTAGACGAACCAACCAATCACTTGGATGCAGAAAGTGTGGCCTGGCTAGAACAGTACCTCGGAAAATTTCCAGGCACTGTGATTGCGGTGACCCATGATCGCTACTTCTTAGATAACGTGGCGGGATGGATTCTAGAGCTTGACCGCGGGGAAGGCATTCCTTGGAAGGGTAATTACTCTTCATGGCTTGAACAAAAAGATAAGCGCTCGGCCCAGGAAGAAAAAGAACAAATGAAACGCTCGAAAACATTATCCCGTGAATTGGACTGGATTCGTCAGGGTGCAAAAGCTCGTCAGGCGAAAGCGAAATCACGAATTTCAGCCTACGAAAATTTACTCAAAGAACCGACTCCTGAAAGACTTCAGGATTTAACCATTTATATTCCTGCAGGGCCAAGACTTGGGGATATCGTTGTGGAAGCTCACGGTGTATCAAAAACCTTTGATAAAAAGATGCTCTTGGATGATGTGGGATTTTCCATTCCCAAAGGAGCCATTGTCGGAGTGGTGGGACCGAACGGTGTGGGTAAAACCACTTTGTTTAAAATGATCACAGGTAAAGAAAAACCAGATGCAGGCACTTTTAAAGTGGGTGAAACGGTTAAGATTGCCTACGTGGATCAGTCCCGAGAAACATTAAACCCCAATAAAACAGTTTTTGAAGAATTGTCGGGCGGGGACGATGTGATCAAACTAGGAGGCCGTGAAATCAACGCTCGCCAATACTGTTCTTGGTTTAATTTCGCAGGCGACACTCAGCAGAAAAAAGTGGGCACACTTTCCGGCGGTGAAAGAAACCGCGTGAACTTAGCTAAGATTTTAAAAGAAGGGGCGAACCTACTTTTACTTGATGAACCGACCAATGATTTAGATGTAAACACCATGCGGGCCCTTGAAGAAGCTCTGCTCGAATTCGGTGGATCCGCCGTAATTATCTCCCATGATCGCTGGTTCTTGGACCGCGTCTGCACCCATACGCTAGCCTTTGAAGGGGATTCCAAAGTCAATTTTTACCCAGGCTCATGGTCTGAGTACGACGAAGATCGTAAAAAAAGATTGGGTGAGGAAGCCACTCCTAAAAGACCACGCTTTAGAATGGTCTAAATCAGGCCTTAAAAAACCTGTTTCAATAGGTCGTAGTTTTTCTTTAATTCCAAATACAAACTCGAGCTTCCCTGATTTCGGTCAGGGTGAAGCCTATGGGCCAGCTTTCGAAAAAGGCTTTTTAATTCGTGGGCTGTGTAGTCCTGGCTGATACCCATTTTCCAATTTAAAAAGTAGGCAAACGCGACCGACTGCTGTTCATTAAGTTGATGTTTAACTCGTACTTCACCGGGCTTAACAGCTTGAGGTTTGGCTGTTTTCGCAGTGGAAAAACTGTATGTATTCTTGATTCGATTGGTCGCAAATTCTGTAAAAGTATACTTCTGAGAGGGGATTTTCGAGATCCACGAGGGAATTTCTTCAGGTTTGTAGAAGTTTTGTTGAGTTTCCCTATGGGAATCCTCACGGATTCTTTTTTCCAGTTTCTCAGTTAGAATGTCTAAAAAGCTTTTGTCTCTCATAAATCTAGCTATCTTCTCGGGAAGAATAGGGATTTCTAAGAGTCGAGAAATGCATTTTCCCTCTGAAAAACACGACTTTCTAGAGGGGAAAACCGTCAATTTTTAGACAGGGGAGGTAAATCCCCTATGAAAAAAGTGAATTTCCATGCATTTTTCTTTGGACAAACGACCGGAAGTGTTTACACTTGATCTTATTAGAGATGAACCATAACAACCCTTAACGGAGGAATTCGTACAATGGCAAAAAAGAAAGCAACTAAAAAAGTTGCAAAAAAGACAACTGCTAAAACAGCAACAAAGAAAACAGCTAAGCCTGCTAAAAAAGCCGCTGCTCCTAAAAAAGCAACTGCTAAGCGCAAGCCAAATCCTGCATTCATGAAGGCTTTGACTCCTAGCTCAACTTTGGCTGCAGTTGTTGGTGCTTCACCACTTCCACGCACTGAAGTTGTAAAAAAACTTTGGGCTTACATCAAGAAGCACAATCTTCAAGACAAGACAAACAGACGTAACATCAATGCTGACGACAAGTTGAAATCACTTTTCGGTAAAGCAACTGTTAACATGTTTGAAATGACTAAAATCGTTAGCAAGCATTTAAAATAGTTTTAAGCGTTAATTACGTTTAATGTTTTAAGCCCCTATGAAGAAATTCATGGGGGTTTTTGTTTTTATGGACCACAAGTTTCTTTTTTTAGATTCCTATGATAGGCTTAATCTTCACTATCAAAGGAAAATCTCAGTCATGCTAAAGCCTCGCCAAACCCAAGACCCTCTGAATTTAGAAGAAATCAAAATCATGACCAAGTCGTGCCGTATTGCTGCGGACACTCTTAATTATTTAACGAAGTATATAAAAGCTGGCATCACCACCAATGACATCGATGAAATGGCCAACGATTATATGAAAACTCAAGGGGCTATATCGGCTTGTTTGAATTATCATGGCTACCCCAAGTACACTTGTATTTCTGTGAACGATATGATCTGCCACGGCGTTCCTGATAATACTGTTCTTAAAGACGGTGACATTTTAAATGTGGATGTGACGGCTTTGTACAAAGGCTTTTTTGGCGACACTTCAAGGATGTATAAAATTGGGAAGGTTTCTGCAGAGGCTGAAAAAATTTGTCTCGTGGCAGAACAGGCTCGCATGACCGGAATCGAAAGCATCACCCCCAATGGGTTCACCGGTGACATTGGTTTTGAGGTCAATAAGTATGTGACTCGTCAGGGTTATACCACTGTTAAAGAAATCGGAGGCCACGGTATAGGACGAATTTTCCACACCGACCCCTTCATTCCCTCCATTGGTAAAAAGGGCAAGGGCGAGCGTTTAAAGCCCTTTTACTGTATCACTGTGGAACCCATGGTGAACCAGGGCGAAGAAGACATCGAGGAAATGGATATTCCAGGCTCCACGGTTAAGGCCTACAAGACCACTGATGGTTTACTATCGGCTCAATATGAACATACCGTTTTGATCACTGACAAAGGTTATGAAATCTTAACCTTGTCCTAGTTGACCCTTATCGGTTACACTTTCAATTCAACTTTTTTAAAAGGAAATCCATGGCTACTCAAATGATAACGAATGGAAAATCAATGACAAAAAAATCAACAAAAAACAAAAATTTAACTTTTAATAAACAAGATTACCGTGTGTGCAAAGAGGCCATGGAAAATCCTGAAGTTTTCCAAAAGCTTGCTAAATGGGGCCGAGAAGAAATCAAAATTGCTGAAAAAGAAATGCCAGGTCTGATGGCTTTAAGAAAAGAATTCGGTAAACAGCAACCACTGAAAGGTGCTAGAATTTCTGGTTGCCTTCACATGACTATTCAAACGGCAGTGCTCATTGAAACTTTGACTCACTTAGGTGCTAAAGTTCGTTGGTCTTCTTGCAATATTTTTTCCACTCAAGATCACGCAGCAGTCGCCATTGCAGCTGCAGGAATTCCTGTTTTTGCTTGGAAGGGCGAAACAGAAGCGGAATTCAACTGGTGCATCGAGCAAACAATTACCGGTTGGGGCAATGAAGGCTTCAATTTGATTTTGGATGACGGCAGTGATTTGACGAACATGATGCACGAACCACGTTTTGCAAAAGAAATGAAAAAAATCATTGGTATTTCTGAAGAAACAACCACTGGTGTTCATAACGTGATGAAGCTTAAAGAATTCAAAAAATTAAAAGTGCCTGTGATCAACATTAACGATTCGGTCACAAAAACGAAATTTGATAACTTGTACGGTTGCCGTGAATCCTTAGCTGATGGCTTGAAGCGTGCCACAGACGTGATGATCGCTGGTAAAGTGATCGTGGTCGCTGGTTACGGAGACGTAGGAAAAGGTTCCGCACAATCTGTTAAAGGTTTAGGCGCCCGCGTTCTTGTCACTGAAATTGATCCTATCTGCGCTCTTCAAGCTGCAATGGAAGGTTTCGAAGTTGTGACAATGGATGAGGCGGCTGGTGTGGCTGACATTTTTGTAACAGCCACTGGATGCTGTGACATCATCACCGAAAAGCATTTCACAAAAATGAAAGAACACGCCATTGTTTGTAACATTGGTCACTTTGATATCGAAATCGACATGGCTTGGTTGAATAAAAATTCCAAGCGCCGTGAAGTGAAGCCTCAAGTTCATATTCACACGTTGAAAAATGGCCGTGAAATCATCGTACTGGCTGAAGGCCGTCTAGTGAATTTGGGTTGTGCCACTGGTCACCCAAGTTTTGTGATGTCAAATTCCTTCACGAATCAGGTGATGGCTCAAATGGAGCTTTTCTTGAACCGTGATAAGTATCAAGAAATCGATGTTTACAGACTTCCTAAGCACTTAGATGAAAAAGTAGCTGAACTTCATTTGGCTCACGTGGGTGCAAAACTCACAAAGCTATCAACTAAGCAAAGCAAGTACTTAGGTATGGATGTGGCAGGACCATTTAAGCCTGAACATTACCGCTACTAAGTCCTTAAATTATTAATTGCTAATTTTAAAAGGCTTCATGAAGATAATCTTTATGAAGCCTTTTTTATTTTTAATACTTATGTCGTTTTTAATTGGTTGTTCGCACTCTGTGATTTTACCAGGGTCTTATCGTCAAAAACCAAAATCAGCAGAAAAACAATGGGGCGGGGAAGTCGGCCTCGGCATTCAAGAAATGGTTTCTGTGGAAGTCTTTAATGATATCACGACGGATCCTCCGCAAAGAACTGATGGCGTAGATTTAGATTTATTGGAAATTGCTATTCCCATTTTACCATTCATCGATTTGAGCTTAGGCGTTTTTAATAATCTTGATGTTTATTACACCTCTGGTTTGGGACTTCGTTATCAGTGGTTGGGTGACTCTAAATCCACGGGCTGGAATGCAGCTGTCTTTGCGGGGGCGGCTGGTTACGGCGCTCAAAGTGACTCGGAAAATTCTGGCACCACCAGCGCAGACACAGAAATATCAGGAGTCGAGTACGGACTTTCATTTGGACATTACTGGACAGCTAACAACGGTCTGTATCTATCAGTTGGTACAACGGACGGGAAAGCCAAAACGAAAATCACTCAGCCCACCAAGATCTTTAAATATGATGACCAATTTGATCATACCATCATAAGCCTTGGCGGCACCTACGGTGAAAAATGGTATTTGTGGCTCGAGATGAGCTCCATTTCCACCAAATGGAAATTTGATGAAGGTGGGTCGAACACTCAAGACAATAGTAGCTTTTTAGTTGGTACCGGAGTTCACTGGTAAACTAGATTTTATTTTCCAGCGAATCGGTTTTGACGTAAGATAAGTAATATTTTAATTCTGCAATGCTTTCACGGATGTCATCTAAAGCCCTGTGCTGATTTTTTTTCTTATACTCAGTTTTTAGCTTATCTTTAAAAATAATTTTCCAAGCCGTCACATCCAGCATTCTGTAATGAAGAAGTGGCGCCAGGTTTTTAAAATATTTTTCGATGAACAAGCGGTCTTGCATAATAGAATTTCCGGCTAGTACCGCATTTTCACGGCCGTTTGGAAAATACCATTGAATCATATCGATCAGATCTTTTTCCACCACCGCCATGTCTTTACCTTTTGGAACCTTGGCCAGCAGGCCCGAGGCCCCGTGGTGGGTTTTATTCCAATCGTCCATGCGGTCTAAGAATTCTTGGGGTTGTTTGATCACGGACTCGTAGGTGGCCAGTTCTTTGAATTCAAAGTCCGTCACAATACAAGCCACTTCGATGGGGCGCTCAATGTCCACATTGAGGCCCGTCATTTCCATATCAAGCCAAATTAGCGATCCATCCATGATATTACTTAGTAACGGGGGCTGCAGGGGCAACAGTGGCAGCTACAGACTTCACAGGGTAGCCTTGCTTGTCGATAGCCGCTTTGATTTCGTCCACGTTGACTTTGTCAGCGGTAACAACCACTTGACCCACAGTTACTTCACAAGTTGTCAGCTTCTTAGCTGTTAACATAGGCTTACAAACCTTAGTTTCCACGCGCTCAACACAGCTACCGCAGGTCATTTTATCCACTGTGAAAGTTTGAGAATCGGCGAGGGCGATACCAGATGCCAAAAAAGTAAGCAATAATAGAGACTTATTCATTGAGAAACTCCTTTTAAAAGACTATTAAAAATAATAGTTGATCCGGATCAACAAGGCCAGTATAAATTTCGTTCACGTGATTTCCCTAGCGGGGTGGTAGTTAAGTTGGTTATAACGTCCGCCTGTCACGCGGAAGGCCGAGGGTTCGAGTCCCTTCCACCCCGCCAATTTTCAAATCTCATAGAATTATTATATTAGGTTGCACAGTCTTTCATGTGGCTACCTTAGCCAGTCTATTTTGACAATCATGGATGTTTACGAGATGACTTGTGTGATGGCAGTAAAGCGAGATCCTAAACTTAATAAAATAGTGAAAGCCCTGAAGGAAGAATTCAATCCTACGCGCCTTTTTCTATTTGGATCACGGGCGGATAAGGCTCATCGCAAAGATAGCGATTATGATTTTGTTTTAGTAGTTCCTGGAAATAAAAAATCCAGACTCTCCAATATGAACAAAGCCAGTGATCTGCTTTTCGAGAAATTTAAAATATCGGCTGATGTCTTTGTATATTCTGAAAAAGAATTCAATGAGTGGAAGGATGAACTGAACTCGATTCCTGAAACGGCCTTGAATACAGGTCGGGAGTTCGATCTTGGCTAATCCTAAAATGACCAAGCTTTGGTTCAAGCATGCAATCAGGGATTTAAAAACAGCTAAAGCACTTTTGGAAATGGATTCTGACTATAAACACGCAGCCGCTTATCATGCTCAACAATGTGCTGAAAAAGCAATTAAAGGTTATCTGACTTTTGCAAATTGCCGTGTGGCAAAAACACATGACATCAAAGCTTTGGCTGAAATTGCAGAGACTGTGGATAAGACATATGCTAAGTCAATTTTGAAATATAAATCTCTTACTAAACTCGCGATCGTTTATCGATATCCTGATGCTGAGGTAAAGCCTTTGACGTTGGCTACTGCGAAGTCAGCAGTTAAGAAGGCTGAGAAAGCTTATCATTAATGTTTTAAGAAGGTTTATGGTTAAGTCATATTGCTATGCTTTTTTTACGAATTCAGATTTTAAATTCATTGCACCAAAACCATCGATCTTGCAGGAGATGTCGTGGCCATCACCCCCATCCATCAAACGGATATTTTTAACTTTGGTGCCGACTTTGATGGCCGAGGACGAGCCTTTTACTTTGAGTTCTTTGATGACTATAACCGAATCTCCATTTTGAAGAACATTTCCGTGGGCATCACGAATCGAGGAGTCAGAAGCTTTCTCTTCGGTGATTTCTTTGGCGGCAAACTGGCTCCACTCGTGGGCACATTGCGGGCAGATCCACATACTTCCATCAGCGTAAGTAAATTGGGCATTGCATTTGGGGCACTCGGGCTCAGTCATGACTTAGCCTCTCTGATCGAGCAGGCTCGGTCAAGATGGAACTGTCGGCAAATAAGTTCAGCTATCACAATTCGTTTCTTTATTTTCCAATTTTAGCCATTCGCTCTTTTATCGCCTGCACAGCTAAATCACTTTCACGATTAAACAATGCCCCAGGAAGAGCATCTAAAAATCCATTGTTACTTAGTAAAGACTTAAATTCTTTTTTTAAATATTTTACGAAATCTTCAGAGCATTTATCCAGCATCCCCTCAAATATTTCTTTGGGTGAAACCTCTAAAACAGAAATGATGTCTTCCATATCTGGGCTAGCTAAGAAATCATTATAGCCTCGATCTTTAAAAGCCTCAATTTTTGTACCACTTGTTTGTGAAGCCAAGAGCTGAAATATTAGAGCTCATGATGTCGACTTTGAAATCTCGGTAAATCCATCGACATATCGGAGCATTTTCGCTCATGTCATTTTTAAAACCTTTTGATCGAAGTAATTCTTCATTTAGCCAATTTTGTTTTTTCCCCATAATTTCCATCACGACATCCACATCATCGGTTGCGCGAGCAAGAGGCTGGTAGATTTCAGGTAAGTAAAAGGGAATGGTTGCACCACCAACGAACACGGCACTGTCGTTAAGCTCACCCAGAGCTTTCGCAACAACCATGATCATTTCTTTTGTGTTGGGTTGTCGGCTTATACGTTTTTTATTTTCTTTTCGATGTAACTAGCAGCAAGCTTTCGCTCCCTTGCTCTGCCAACCCGAAGAATTTCGATGGCTGCCATCAATCCATAAAATTCGGGGTCTTTCAAAGCAGCCTCGGCTAACTCTGGATAGAAAGGTTTTATCATTTGGCCACGCTTGCTGCCATTGATCGATGGCCAAACATAAATGTCATCACTATTTTGCACCACCATATTTTTATGCATAGGTGATGATATGGCAGTTGGTACACCTGCCGTTAATGCACCAATCTCAGCTGGAAACATATACTTGATTGCGTGAATGATAAATTCAAGAGCAGCTGATCGATTGACTCTTTTGTTGTTAACAAGGCCAGACTTAGATAAGCGAGCTAAGGCTTTCGCGATTTCACTTTGGCTCAATTTTAATTCCATGGCTAAATCAACTTGCCGCCAGTCCTCCTTCTTAATTGAAAGAAGTTTTGCGAGAAGAGCAACATCTTGAGGCTTTAAACTTATGGATTTCTGCATATTTTAAGTATCGGCTATATTAGTTTAAAATTCAATATTCCAATTTAGAATATTGAATAATATAATATTTTTAATTGCTTAGATGTATCAAAATGAGATAATTAACAGGTCTAGCGAGGTGTATATGTCAAACGATAGCTCTCTTTACCGAAGCGGTTTAATTTACGATGCTATGAATGATTCATTGGTTGAAGATATGCATTTTTACTTGGAAGAGTTAAAAAATGAAAAGGGCACCATTTTAGAGCTTGCTTGTGGTACAGGCCGAATTACATGCGCACTGGCTAAAGCTGGAAAACAAATCACAGGCTTGGATCTATCAAAGACGATGCTGGATCAAGCAAAAGTAAAATCGGATAAAATGGGTCTTAACATTGATTGGCACTTAGGCAGTATGATCAATTTTAATTTAAACAGTCCCTTTGATGTTATTTTTGTAGGCTATAATTCTGTTCACCATATTTTAACTAATGAAGACTTTAAGAACTTCTTAAGTTCCGTAAAAAAGAATTTGAAACCTAATGGTCGATTTTTATTTGATATCTTTAATCCAAGCCTAGCCATTTTAAATCAACAAAAAGTCAGAAGTAAAATGGATGATTTTGTTGATCCGTCGACCAATGAACACATTTTTGTGACAGAAGATAACTACTACGATGCGGCCACTCAAATCAATCATGTAACTTATTATTACTCAAAGAAAGACCAACCTGATTATCACTCTCACCCCTTGGATATGCGCTGCTACTTCCCTCAAGAAATCAATGCACTTCTTCAGTACAACGGTTTTCAGATTATTAATAAGTATGGGGACTTTGATAAATCTCGCTTTCAAAGTTCATCGCAGAAGCAGATCTTTGATTGCAGGGTAGATTCGAATTAATCGTTATACTTTCTTCCAGCAAATACGCGGTAAATTCCAAGTAATAGCATAGCACCAATGACTGCTCCGATCAGGCCAGCGAATTCACCTGCACCGTAGATTCCCATATTAATTCCTAGCCAGTTAGCAAACATGGATCCGCCGATACCAAGCAAAATGGTGACGATGATTCCACCGGGATCGCGACCAGGCATCAAAAACTTTGCAATCGCACCCACTATAAAACCAATCAGAATCACCCAGATCATTGAAGCTCCTTATGTTAAAATTCCACCCTAGTTGCTATGATGAGGGGTTACAACACTTAAAGACCCAATTGAAATGATAGCAAAGTCTCTTGGCTTGACGGCTAGATTTATTTTTGATTTACAATCTCAGTCTATAATTCAAATCAAAATAGCTATATTGATCCTAGGAGAAATTTCAGCTATTACCTATGGTTTGAGCATTAGCTACTTGTTGCAGTTCAGTGCTCCCAATTGCAAGGTAGATAAAGTCATGGGAACTAACAATAAAACACAAGCACTCAGACCTGTTCTTGATATTTACGAAGAAAGTGCATCGTTTTGGTCTAAGCAGCGTGAACAAGGATCATTCTTTGAAAAAAAGTATATGTCCTGGGTCATGCAGCAGCTTTCCCCCGGTGATCAGTTATTAGATGTGGGTTGTGGAAGTGGTTTTCCAATTGCTGATTATTTTATTAAAAATGGAATCATTGTTACTGGAGTCGATGGTGCTTATGCAATGATTGATGTTGCAAAGAAAAAATATCCACAAGCCCAATGGGAAGTCATGGATATGCGAAAGCTTCAATTGAATCAGACATTCCATGCGCTTGTTGCTTGGGATAGTTTTTTTCACTTGAGTTATTTAGAACAGGAACAAATGTTTCCAATATTTAGAGCCCACTTAATTGAAGGTGGTGTTCTTGTCTTTACTTCGGGTCCTGAAAAAGGAGAAGCCGTGGGTGATATGAACGGGCATCCACTTTTTCATGCCTCACTTGCACCGACTGAGTACCGTAGTCATTTGGAAAAAAATGGCTTCAGCGTTGAGAGTTATCACCCAGTCGATAAAGATTGCGGTGGACATACCGTTTGGCTTTGCCGAGCTGTTTAAACAAAAAGTTGTGATGCTTTTGAGTGTCTCATAAAGCTACGAACCATAAGGAGCATTGTGGATTACTTAATAAATTTATTAAGCAAAAAATTAAAATTTCCGATAAGTAATTATGAGCAAATTTATTTTTACCTTAGCATCGATAATAATTTTCAGTTTAGCAGCCAACTCTCACTCCGGAGGCACTGACTCGTCTGGTTGTCATCATGATCGTAAAAATGGTGGTTATCATTGCCATCACTCTGATCCAAAAAATGAATCTAGAGAAGTCAGCTCAGAAGATTATGAAGTTGTGTTTAATCAGAAAACAAAAAAAATACATAGGCCTGGCTGCAAGTCTGCAAAAAGCTGTACAGTTAATTGTATCAACCTGATGAAATCTGAGGCTTTAAATCGTCAAGGTCATGCTTGTGGAAATTGTGGCGGTTAGAGCTTTATTGCCTAGGGCTTTGTTCATCGTTTCCGAAAAGCTTCCCTGGCAAAAACGATCAATCTGTTGTTTGCTGGCATCTCATGGTCATTAATTAATTTAAATCCGTAATCAATCATATTCTTTTTAACATCTTCAAAGTTTCTGATGCCACTTGATATGTTTTGCTCTTTTAGTTGAGCATCAAATTCGCTGTTACTTGTGCTTGTGAATTCACCATTATACTTAAAGGGTCCATAAAAGAAAACCAGGGACCCTTCACGCAGTCTTTTACCAAGAAGCTTGAACAGAGTTTTATTTTCTTTCCAGCTCATGATGTGAAGTGTGTTCGCAGTAAAAACAAAATCAAAAGATCCTTTGGGAAAATCATCAACACCAATTTCCAATTTCTCTGGGCCGTGCAAGTTTTGAATCTTTTCTTTTTTAAGAAGAGTCGCTATAGGAAGATGATTTCTGGCAAGATCCGATGTCACCCACTGTAGTTTTCCAAAATGCTTTGTGAAATAAATGGCATGTTGAGCGGTGCCCGTGCCAATTTCCAGTAAGCGCTTTTCACCATGAATGTACTTTTTAAGAACTTCCAGTATGGGACCTTTGTTGTTTTCTGCAGCTTGAGAGTGGTTTTCATTTGAATTCATTGGAGTAGGGTAGCATGGTTAATTTCTAGAGCCAAGCTCTCAACTTTAGCCAATCTTTGGAAAGGGAGTACTTCAATGACATTGCCTCAACTTCTTTATGGAACTGCGTGGAAGGAAGAATCCACCCAGCAATGTGTGGCCTCAGCCCTAGCTGCAGGATTTCGGGGATTTGATACAGCCAACCAAAGAAAGCATTACTATGAGGCGGGTGTGGGTGAGGCTCTCAAGTTATCGGGAATTTCTCGCTCTGAGATTTTTTTACAAACCAAATATACTTTTCAAAGAGGTCAAGATCACCGTTTACCCTATGATCCAAAAGCTTCAATCGCAAATCAAGTGAAGCAATCCTTTGAAAGCTCACTTGAGCATCTGCATACCGATTATTTAGACTCTTTGGTTTTGCATGGACCCGCAATTTCAAATGGGGAGTCATTAGATGATAAGGACTGGGAAGCGTGGAATTCCATTCAGGAATTGCATAAGGCAGGAAAAGTTCACTTACTTGGTGTGAGTAATGTGAACCTGTCACAATTAAAACAGTTTTATGAAAATGCCAGTGTGAAGCCAAGCTTTGCACAAATTCGCTGTTATGCAAAAAATGGCTGGGACCTAGAAATCAGAAAGTACTGCGCAGAAAAAAATATTATCTACCAAGGTTTTTCGCTGTTAACTGCCAATAAAGAACATCTCACCGGTCCAAAAATAAATGAAATGGCAAAGCGGTACAGTGCAACTTCTGCACAAATTATTTTTGCCTTTTCTAGACAAGTGGGAATGTTGCCTCTGACGGGAACGACAGATCTCCTACATATGAAACAAGATTTAGAAAGTCTTTCGATTGCTTTGGAAGATTCTGATTTGAAAACTATAGAGGAAGTAGGGTTTTAATGCAAAACTATGATATAAAAAATTTTTTTGATCGAATTACCATTTATCAGCATTCAGCTTTATCTAAGGATGGAAAAAAGTTAGCTTATATTTCTAATATCACAGGGGCCCCCCAAGTGTGGGTCGGGGAAATTCACCCAGATTCGCCAAAGCTATTATTTCCAAAACCTGTTACGACAGCCACAGATCAGTTTCCACACGTTATGGCTCCAGCCCTTGAATGGATTGGAAATGACAAATTGGTTGTGACTCTTGATCGTCACGGAGATGAAAAAACCAAAATCAGTATTATTGATTTTAAAGAAGGAATACACACCGAGATTCCTCAAGGAAAAGGTCGTGATTATCTTGGTTTTGTTTCTGAGGATAAAAAGACACTTTATTTTAGTTCAAACCGTGATGATTTAAGATATCAAGGTCTTTACACCTATGATTTAAAGACAAAAGAAGTTGTTAAGCAGTATGTGGCAGAAAATAGATGGTCCACTTGGACCATTCCAACACCTTGGAAAGGTTCTTATTTTTTCATTGAGGCCATTGCTAATACTTCCATGCACTTGAAGCGAATCAATCTAAAAACTAAAGAAGTTACGGATGTCTTTGTAAAAGAAAACACGACAATTCAGCCTGTGGCTTTGTTGCCAAAAGATCGCTTATTAGTGACGACAAATTTTGGTCGAGAATTTATGTCTTTAGCTATTCTTTCTTTAAAATCAGGCGAACTTGAATACTTTCAAAAAGACGCTTGGGATGTGGAATTTGCAAAGCTCAGTCAAGATAAGAAAAACCTTTTTGTGGTTCGCAATGCTGAAGCTGAAAGCCGTCTTGAACATTACTCGTTTCCTTCTTTTAATCGTTTGAAAACTCAGTTTAAAAAGGGTGGAATTATTTCTAGTGTTGATTATTTGCACAAAGAAAAGACATTAATTGTTGGGTATATGTCACCAACAGAGCCTAAGAATTTTTACCATCTTTCACTGAAGTCAAAAAAGATAGATCGGCTAACAGATACTTGGTGTTCAATCGTGCCAGAATCAAAAATGGTGAATCCAAAATCTGTTTGGTACCTGTCTGGTGATACGCAAATTCATAGTCTGCTGTTTTTACCGAAACTAGCCAAAAAGAATGGAAAAAATCCTATTATTGTTTGGCCTCACGGGGGGCCTCAGGCTCAAGAGCGAAAACAATTTCGTCCCATTTTTCAGTACTTTCTTTCAAAAGGATTTGCAATTTGGGCCCCCAACCACAGAGGCTCAACAGGCTATGGAATGAGTTTTTGTAAACAAATCGAGCGGGCTTGGGGAACAGCAGACCTTCCTGATATGCTTAATGGTATCGACTGGCTAAAAAAATCAGGTTGGATAGATCCAGACAAGATGACTATTATGGGAGGATCTTACGGCGGTTATATGACCCTAAGATCAATTACAAAAATTCCAAAAACATTTAAAGCAGCGGTAGACATTTTCGGGGTTTCGAATCTTTTAACATTTTGTGAAAGTGTTCCTGAAGATTGGAAGTTTTCAATGAATGCTTTGGTAGGTCATCCCATTAATGATAAACAAATGCTAATAGAACAATCACCGATTAATGCTCTTAATAAAATTGATTGTCCCTTACTTGTTATTCAAGGAGCCTTGGATCCACGAGTGGTTAAATCAGAATCTGATCAGGTTGTTGGAGAACTAAAAGCCATGAATAAAGAAGTCGAATATTTGCTATTTGATGACGAAGGACATGGATTTTTCAAACCTGAAAATGAGCTCAAAGCTTTTAGAAAAGCAGCTGAGTTTCTTGAGAAATTTATTAAATAGAAATCTATGCTCATGAAATACACACCCAGCCCCGATTACATCACTCACTATAACAGAGGCGAACCCTTTCGCACTGTAAGTGATGTCGCAAGTGATCGATTGCTAGAGGTTTTAGGTCAACTTGATGAAAGTAACTCATGGGGTTTAAAAAGATTTTCAGATCCTGAGTATTTACCCAGGCGACTTCAAGTTGAAGAAAAAATTCGCCAAGATTTGATCAAAAAGGGTGGGGAACCAGAGCTTCTTCATCCCATTTACTTTTTCCTAGGAAATAATGCCAGCTTTGAAAAGCACAAAAATAATGTGGCTTATAAAATAAATTTACGTGATATTCCCGAGCAAGCAGTGAGCTTCACCTACGGTGATAGTTTGTTTTCTATGTGTGAGGACTATCGGCTCAAGCTAGGTCAAGAATACTTAAATCCTTTGTGCTTACTGGTTTATAAACTTGATGAATTGGAACATCTTTTAGAAAGCATCCAGGATAATCCCAACAAATTACATATCGAGTACCAGCTGTGGATTAAGCCTCAAATCGAAAGGGTCATCAAAAATTGTTAAAACTCACCAGCATGCTAAACGTCATTTTCCTTCTTTTATCTTTTGGTGTTTCTTCCTCAGCTCTAGCTAAGGTATGTACTGACCCATCCAATCAAATTCAGGTGGCGACTTATAATATCCTAAGCCGCCACACTTGGAAAAGCCTATGGCTTCAGACCTATCCCCCCTGGGAACAGCGAATGTCCATGATCGCTTCATGGGTAAAGAAAAATAATATTGATATCCTGGGCACTCAGGAAGGTCTTTTCGAAATGCTGGCACTTTTAAAAAAGGATCTCCCTGAGTTTGAAATGGTAGGAAGAGCAAGAAGTGACGATAAAAAAGTAGCCGAGTATTCAGCCCTTTTTATTAACCAGCAAAAGTTTGAAGTTCTCAACAGCGGGGACTTTTGGCTATCGAAAACTCCTGATGTGCCGTTTAGCCGAAGCTGGGATTCCAGGTACACCAGACTGTGCACTTGGGCCGAGCTTAAAAACAAAAAAGACAATTCTAAGTTATTTGTCTTCAACACACACTATGATCATTGGGGATCCTATTCCAGGGCACAATCCACTCAAATTATTTTAGACAGAGTTAAAAAAATCGCTGGTAAAGAAAAAGTGATTATCATGGGGGATTTTAATGCCGAGCACGGAGCCTCAGCTCTTGAACCTTTTTTAGAGTATTTTTTAGAAGCTAAAGATAGCTCTCGGTCGAAGCCCACAGGGCAGCCTAGGTCCTTTTTTTACGGCACTATCGATCACGTTTATGTAAGCCCCCAGATGATCACATGTTCTTATGATATCAAGGAGCCTAAAAGCCCCAGTGGTCAGCAGTTATCCGATCACTTACCAGTCGTTGTGAAAATTCAGCCGTTCAGGTGATTTTTATCAAAGCCAACAGTCATGACCGACGCCAGGGAAGACAGCCAGGCCACTTCTTCATCAAAGGTCATGATTTTTTTAAAACTTAACTGAATAGGACCTGGTTGCAAATTAAAGCCGTAAATTTCAAGCTCTTCACCGTCACTGACCACACCACCGATGTTTTTAATCTGGGGGATAAGGGCTTTGTTTTTCGAAAAATAAAAAATTCTTCCCTTTTTAATCAAAGACTCACCAGCTAATTCCACAGAGGACCTGTCATCAGCGTTGATGATGGTGTTCACGTGCGGGCCTATGTGAGAAAATAAATTTAAGTAATTTTTTTGAGTTGCTTTAGAATGTTCACCCAGTTTGGTGATGACGATCACATCAGGCTTGAGATGTTTAATTTTTTCTGATTTAAGATCTACTTCTTTGATAATCAAAATAAAGGGTTTTGCTTCAGGAATTATGAAGTTTTCATGCCATGTGTGAATACTAATCTTTTGGCCCGCATTTTTAAAATGGGCCTGAATATTTTCAGCCGTTTTTTCATGACCGTCACAACCTGTCACTGCAATAAAGACTTTTCCAAATAAACTCATGATGACTCTCCTTTGTTCGGCCTGTAGAGGCTCTGTTTTTTTATTCAAGGAGGTCAGAATTTTTTTTATTTGGATTTTTTGTGAGCTGAGCTTTTCAACTTGCTGAGAAATCAGAATCAGTCGTTTTTGCATGGACTCAGCAATCAACTGACGGCTGAGTTGCTTATCCACGTGTAACAGTGACTTAATTTCTGCCAAGGTGAAGCCCAGATTTTTGAATTCATTCAACCGCATTGCTAATTCTATCTGATCATCATGGTAATAACGGTATCCATTTTCACCACGAGCATGAGATTTAATAAGCTGCAATTTTTCATAAAGTCTGAGTGCCTTGGAAGACATTCCCACTTTTTTTGAAAATTGACCGATCGTATTCCAATTCTTCATTCTGACCTCGGAATTTAGGATAAAGTTTACCCCAAGGGCAAGGTCAAAAGGATTTATTTTCCTCGTAAATTTAGTGCACCTGACTCATTTTTTTGCAAGTCTCTGCACAATCCCGGCAGGTCACGGCACACATTTGCATGATTTCATCATCACTTATTTTCTCACAGGCCTCGGCGCAAGATAAGCAGGCGTCGGCACAAACACCACAAGTTTTTGAATGACGTGGGGAATCTCTCAGCATGAACCTAGCCGAAGTTGTACAAATATCGGCACAATCCTGCAGTAAGCGAATGTGGCCGATTTCAGCATGCGAGCCACCTTCTTTTAAACAATGTTGAATGGTTTGTTCACAGACCTGTGCACACCGTGTGCAATTTTGTATGCACTTTTGCATTTCATCAGTCATGTTTTTTATAAATGATCGAACTTGAATACTTTCAGCGACGTTTATATTGGCATCCATTTTACCCCCAAGGTGAAGACTTATTTTGCAATCACTGTGCCAGCGCATCGCTCTAAGTAAAGTTCCACCTCATGAATGTTTTCAAAATTTTGATGCTTCTGAAAACCTTTGAGTAGTATTTCACATTTTGTTTTTATACTTTCAAGAAGTGCAGTTTGCTGAATCAAGGTTAAGTCTGGATTGTTAAGATGCTTCACTAAAGCCCGGGCTCGCCATAAATCCATGGAATGAAATTTCATAGACAGCTGATCCTCATGGCCCCCGTGCTTGATGATTAACTCTTCCTCTAAAAAGCCAATTTCATATGAGGCTGCAATTCGTAGCCAAAGATCAAAATCTTCACAAACGGGAAAGCTTTCATCAAAAAGACCGACTTGATTGAATAGTGATTTTCTAATTAATACACTTGAGGAGGCGATCAAGCATTGCTTGGTGAATTCAGCAAAGAGTCGGCCGCCCAACTTTTGCTGTTTAGAATTTTGTTTAATAACTTTTTGTTCCCGGATCCAGACTTCGTTAGTGTGAACAATGGAAATGGAACTGTTTATGGATAAGTAATTAATTTGTTTTTCAAGCTTAGTGGGTAGCCATTCATCATCAGAATCAAGAAAGGCTATTAAATTTGATTTGGCAGCACGAACACCTGTATTTCTTGCTGCACTCACACCTTTCCCGCTTGTTTTTAAATACCTGAGATCAAAGGGTTCCAAATAGGGCTTCAAATCAATTTCAGAATGGTCATCTACCACCAAGATTTCAAAGTCTGTAAAAGTTTGTTTTTTTAAAGACTCGAGAGCTCTGACCAGGGGGTGTGTGCGGTTGTAAACAGGAATAATGATCGACACCTGGGGGATCTTTGACATGGGTCAATGCTAGCAGTTAAACTATTTTAGATGAATAAGATTCTGCACATCACAGCAAAAACAGATTGGGAGATGGCTAAAGCCAAAGGAATTTACACTCCACCCTCTTTTAATAAAGAGGGGTTTATCCATTGCTCTATGGCCCATCAAATTATTGATGTGGCCGAATTTAATTTTAAAAATCAGAACAATCTTGTTTTATTGGAAATTGATTTAAATCAGCTTCAATCACCCGTTAAGTTTGAAGACCTGTACGAATCCGGTGAAGATTTTCCTCACATCTATGGTGCTTTGAATTTAGAGGCTGTCAGCCAAGTGTTTTCTTTTCCCACACCTTTTCAATTGCCAGCTGAATTAAAAAAATCCTTTCCCTTTGAAATTAAAGGAAAGCGTATAATTTTAAAAAAGCATAATGAAGATCTGGCTGGGACTATGTTTGCTAGTATTGATGAAGACCGCAAGCGACTTAGAAAATTTTTACCGTGGGTGGATTCAACAAAATCTAAAGATGATTCATTAGAGTATTTAAAATTAGCTGCAAAATGGTGGTTAGAGGCTTCACTTTTTGATTACGGAATTTATACTATTGATGGCATCTACATGGGGGGCTTCGGTGTCCATAATATTGCTTGGGCTCACAACCGGGCAGAACTTGGATACTGGATCAATGGAAAATATGAAGGCCAAGGTTATGTCAGTGAAGCGGCCAAGTTGATTGAAGAAGTTCTATGGGGTCTTGGATTTAACCGAATTGAAATCAGATGTTCATCAGCGAATATTCGATCAGCCAATCTACCACAAAAAAATGGCTACACATTAGAAGGAACTTTGCGCCAAGAATGTATCGAGCAGGGTGAGTACCGGGACACACTTATTTTTGCAAAGCTTAGGTCGGATTAGCTAATTCCAATTATAACCAATGGAAACGCCGAAGGTGGCCGTATTGACTTGTTTCACGTCCACTGGAAACCCTTGGCTTGATGTCATGGCTTTTTCCCAGGTTTGGGTGTCTTCCATCACCCAATCAGAGAAAACTTGAAGAAAAATATTTTTAGTCAGTGGCTTTAAAAATTGCGCGGAAGCAAGCAGGCTTGTTTCAAAACGGTTAAAAGTTCCCGCACTGATGGGTGACGACCAAGAAACCCAAGAGTATTGAACTCCAGGACTAGCGGATAAAAGAAAAGATCCAAATTCAAAATTAATGCGTGCTTCAGGTCCGTATCCGACAAGAGCGCGCATAATTTGAAAGTCTGTTTCACTAAAGAACACATCTCCTGATTCAATGGCAAAAGGGTAGTAGGCAAAGGATCCTGTAGGCCCCCAATTGACAGAGAAGAATTTTTTAGCTTCATTACGAATTTTTTTTAATTGTAATCGACTGGCAAATTGTGAAACCTCACCACGGTCGTTATTAAATGATTTTGTTTTAACATTTAAATTTTGACTACCCCTAAGATTTAGAGCGGTCGAGCTTTGTGCCGTTTGATAACTAAGTGAGTTGGGTAACAGATCAAAAGATTCTTTAAAATCGAGAGCAAAAGCTCCGGGTGCAATTAAAATCAAGAGTAATGCTTTATAAAGGTGCATCACTGAGGTCTTGTTCCTGTAACGAGTGCTTTTGAATCAAATCTTTGAATTGTAGAAAGTAATAATCTGTCAAAGCTTGGTAGTCAGAAATTCTTTTGCTGGAGGCTTGATTTTGACTTTCGAGCTGGCTAAGCCTTTGAACATCACGAATCAATTCTGCGAACAAATTAGCTTTTATCACAGCTTGCTTTCTATCTGAAACTTGCATGTCTTTTACAGACTCTTCATTTTTCATCCACCTTTGCAAGCGCATAGTCTTCTCAATTTCTATGATTGAAGAGGCTGTGATTTCGGGTAGAGATTTTAAACTGGTTTTCAAATAGATTTGTGCTAACAATCCAGAGGCATTTAACCTTCGAACACTCAAAAAGGCATTGTTTGATTTTGCATCCTCTTCTGTTAATTCTAAGTAAAGCTCTAATTTTGTGCGCACATCTTGAAGTGATGAAGAAGGGTGAATCAGGTTTTCAATTTTTGGCTCTGTGAAAACAGTTTCACTTAATTTTTTTAAAGTGACCATCGAGTTAAGATCTAAATTGATCTGAAGCAGACTTCTGATGATTTCCGAAGAGTCCAGTGTTTCATATCCACTTGTTTTTTTAGGTTTTGATAATTTTGCTATAATATCATGAAAGTATCCAGCTGCTGGAAAGAAGAATGTTTTAAATACATCATAAGTGCTTGTTTGAAATCCATCAGTTCGATCAATCAGGGTTTTCATACGAAGAGCATCAGAAATGCCCTCTTGATAAAGATGAATGGCCCATTCGTGGTTTTTATTAGGAAGTTCGTAGGTCTCTTCGCCGATGGGAAAGCCAGCATCTTTTAATTTTTTTAAATTTGCACCAAAGCGTGCAAATCGAATAATAAATTCGTGATGATCCACTGATTTCGAAATTTGGCCCGGTTCATTTTCCGAGTTAAATTTTTGGCTTTGAAAAATATCAGCTAAAAAGAACGAGGCAATATAATTTTGCTTCATTATTTTTTCTTTTTCGGGGAACACCACTGTTTTACTATTTCCTAAAGACAGTAATTTTTCTGCTGCAATTACAAATTTTGTAAGCTCTGTTTTGACCTCATCAATTGAATGCTCAGGTTTTAAGAAGTTCTGGATTTTAGGAAAGGTTCTATGCCCCTTTGAAGTATCAGCGTATTCTATTTCACGAGACAGTTGATCCGAATTGAGTTCTAAGCCTTTATTTTTTAAAGATTGGTAAAGGAGTTCTAATTGGCTAATACCTTCATTATAAACAGAGGCATCACTAGTTTTCTTTTCAGGTTTCTGGCAGCCCCATTGAAAAACCATCAAAGATGCTAAAAAAATTAAACTTCCAAGTTTCATGGGGCGAATCATAACAGCTAAGAAATGGGTCACCAGTGTCAGTATTCTAACAGGCAAAAGTTACTTGGTCTTCGGATTGTAGCATTCAAATATCGAAAGCTCGGCTGCGCATTGACCTTCCAAATGCATTTGAAGCCTTTTCAAGCTTGAAGGTTGGTAGGATCTAAACTCAAGAAAGTCTTTATAGTTATAAATTCGAATAATAGGCCTTAAGCTTTGCATGGGATAGCAGCCATCATTGGGTGATTGCAAACAATATTCAGTTGACCGGGTTTCAGCCCCTGAAAGCATGGACCAGCCCAAAGCTGTGTTCCGGTATTGATTCATAACGGGTAAAATAATCCACAAGAAAAGAAGACCTACCCATAGCCTGGTGGAAGCCTGAGCTTTCCAGAAGCTGGTTGCAGTGCCATCAGATCCATAAAGCTTATGCGCGATTAGTAAAAAAGGTCCGTAAAGACCGTAGATTCTTAAAACTGAGCTCAAGAAAAAATAATCGGTTAAGAAAAAACTTATAATAAAAGAGAGAAAAAAACTAATCATTATCAGGGGGCTGATGAGTTGGTGCCAAAGCCAACTTTTATTATGAATTACAAATAAAACATGCACGGATAAAATCATAAACCCAACGTAAGTAATATTATCTTGGGTGATAAAAAGCCCCACGGTCACATGAAAAATAGCGCACAAATAAAATCCCATAAATCTTGTTTTTTTAAAAACAAGTAAGAGACCCATAAGAAACTCAGCAGGAATGACGGAAAGGGCTAAAAATTCAGAAAATCCATCGATTGGAAATTGAAAATCCTTAAGCTCAGGAGCCAGTAAAAAATTGGTTGAAGTGGGAAGAACCTCAAGCATGGTTTCAAGATTAAAAAGTTTATGCAGAGCTGCTGACACATACATAAAAACAAGAAGATAAAGAAAAGGTAGCGGGCTTTTTTGTCTGTCTGAAAAGGAAAGTGCCATTAAAACCATTGGTGTGAAGTAACTAAATGAAAACCTTTTCTCGGTGGTCAGAAGCATCAAAAGCAGGCTTAAGATTCCTAATGATAGAAAATTAGATTTTTTGGAAAACATTAAAAAAACGCTAGATATCAGGCACACCCAGGCTAGGATAAAAGTAACTGGAGGATGGCCTAGGAACTCCAGTCCAGGTAAAGGAAAGTGAAGCCAGGTCTTTGAATTCCACAGCAAAAGATCGCTGTGATTCCTAAATAGACTTATCACCAGCTGAACAAGTGTTAGAATCTTAATGGAATTGAAGATGGTTAGTTTATTTCGCATTCTTAATAAACAGTAATTCTATACCTGGAACAGTTCAAGATCGAGGATCTAAAAACCGATAGTAAAGCTATGAAAACTCTGCTTTTTTTGCTTATTTCTTTTTTGTTACCTCAATTGGCTGCGGCAAGACCCTTCTTAACTTATTCTGAGTTTCAAGCTCTTAAGTCCGACCAGCAAATTCAGTATATTTCATCTGTTAAGCAGCTTGTCGTAAGCTTAGAAAAGGATGCCCATCTTTATTCGGAAATGAACGGTGGACCACACTCCTACACGCGTATGTTAGCGGCATTAGTAAACCAAGCTGAAGCCTCTGAGCTGGAGAGGCTGTGTGATGTGAAATCCGTCGCACATTTAAATACCGATAATTTTTTAAGTAGAATTGAACAATTTATGTGGTGTGTAGAAAAAACGGGCCCTAAGGGGAGAAATATTTTTTTGCCTATGGCACCCAGGTCTGCTGTCGTTTTATCAAACGAATATAGAAACAGACTAGAAAAGGGAACACTGAAGCGAAATTCTCGCAGAGTGCAAGAGGCGAATGGAATTTTTTCTGCAGTGGTATCAGGTGTTAGAAAAGATGGTGTTTATGGTGGAGGAGGCGATTACACTTCCGAGCTTCAGACCATTAGTGAAAACATTGAAGTCACAGAAAGAATATTTGTCTCAGGGGTCGCTCCAAGAGTCAGATCAACCGCTGTTGAAGCTGTTCCGACGGCTCGAACGGCAATGCCAGCTCCTGAAATAAAATCAGCGGTTATTGATCAAACACTTATTTGTTTGTATGCAGGATTTGTGATTTCAAAAAATGATAAATCAAGCTGCAAGCCTTTAAGTCAGTTACCAAAAAGTTGGAGTTCTAATTTTTTTAATCGCGATGAATTTCAATGTTCAGCAAGTGTTCCTGTTATGTGTAACCCTTTGCTATTTGGCTATGAACCTGAATGTAAAAATGAAGAAAAAAAACCCTGCCAAAAAAAATTACCGCTGTGTATTTCAAGATCAGCATCAGCCACTCGGGATTGCCAATTGCTAGCTGAACAAAAAAATTCTTTTGAAAATGTGGCAGAGATTTGGAAAAGCCAATCAGGTGAGGCTCTGTACAAAGAATTTGTATCTCAGCTGGAATCACTTTGTGATGCTGACGCACTAGAGGCTAGAAAAATTCAGCGAAAAGCCAAAAAAGATATAGCTGATACCTGTAAAGTGGCCTTTGAAGTTTTTGAAGATCAAGTGGAAAGAAAATTTCTTCCTACTTCAATTAGAGGTTCAAAAGCCAGTGGGCAAAAATAAATAATCACTGAATTGGCAAAGGACTTATTTTAAGCTAAAGTTTTGTCATAACAAGGGGTGATTGAAATGTCTGATGATCTAAAAGCAGAACTGGAAAGATTAAAAGCCGAAAATGAAGCTTTAAAAAGCAAAAAAAGCAGCTCGGGCACTTTATCAATGAAGGTCAGTGAAAAAGGGGCTTTATCTGTTTATGGAATGGGTCGATTTCCTGTTACACTTTATAAAGAACAGTGGCTCAAACTGCTTGGAATTGCCGACGAGTTAAAGAAATTTATCGCTGAAAATGACAGCCGTTTAAAGACTAAAGAATAATTACTTTAAAAATTCTTTGATTTCTTTTTCTGCGTTTTGAATATCGGTGAGGCCGACCAAATGGCCGCCTTCACCTTCTATAATGGTGACTTTTGCAGATCCACCCAGTTTTTTTACTTTTTTAGCCGCATCGATGACTAAATCAGGGGGAAATAAGTAATCAGTTTTGACCGAGATAAATAACAGGGGTGGGGTTTCGGGTCCCACCTTATTTTCGATATCAAAGGCTTGATTCACTTGCACCATATGAAGAAAAGAATTGGCATCCACAAATTTTGTTTTAGCATCGGCCCCCATTTGAAGCTTTAAATCAATTTCATCAACCGGAAGATGCCCTAAGTTTTTTTCAGCCCAAGCAAAATCCACTGCTGATACTGTCACTGCTTTTAAAGCTTCAGCTAATCCAATATTGGGCTCTTTGCCTTTTTCATAATTTCCATTTTTCCATTTAGGATCTTTTTTGATCGGTGAAGCCCAGCCATTCAAAACAGCAACTGTGAGTGCGGGCATGGAAAGCCCTGGGCTAATCACTGCAATCACTTTTCCCACATGATTGGGATAATCAGCCGCCCATTGCAAAGCCTGCATAGAGCCTGCTGAGGGCCCAGCGACTGCGACTAATTTTTTAATGCCCAATGATTCTATCAAAGCTTTTTGAACATTTACAAAATCAGAGTAAGTGACTTTGGGAAAATCGGCTCCGTAGGATTTTCCTGTTATTGGATTAATGGAAAGAGGACCTGTGGTGATAATATTGGGATCTTTGGGATTAATGTTAACTAAAGTGTCAGAGGAAATGATAAAATATTTGTTGGTATCAAAGGCTTTTCCAGGACCGATCACTTGATCCCAGTATCCGGGAGCTAAATCATTGGATTTGTATTTTCCAGCCGCATGAGAACTACCCGAAAAATAATGGGTAATTAAAATGGCATTGTTTTTTTCAGCGTTGAGTTTTCCGTAGGTTTCATAGCCAATGCGCACATTGGAAATTAATTTTCCACCCACTGTGGTGTATTTCGGAATTTGAAATTCTTGTTTAGCAACGATTTCATCAAGTGCAAAACCAAGCGAGCAGGAAAGTAAAATAAAGAGTATTTGCTTCATAAAGTGATACTACCTTTGCAAAAAAACTGTGCAACTGTTTTGACACATACAGCAAACAAACGCTTTCCTGATCAAATCCTAAAAAATTATCAACTCAACCTTGTTTTGCTCTGAAGCTGTCCTTTGGCCTAGCTTAATCACAAGAAACTAAACAAAGGAGTTTTGTTTGAAAAAAGTAATTTTATCGCTTGTGACAATTTTATCGAGCTTATCGATGGCTTGTCCCAACGGAACTGTCGCAAAAGTTGTTAATAATTTAAAATTGTGTGCTTTAAGTGGAAACTATGTGTCCACAGAGCTTCGCTTAACAGCTGATCATCAATACCTCATTGAAGACGGTGTGTTTATCGGTGCCGACAACCAACAGAATTCTGTACTTCGCATTGAAGCGGGAACTGTATTGCGCGGTGGACCTGCAAGCTTTATCGCTGTTCTACGCGGGTCACAAATTATTGCTGAAGGCACAAGTACTAAGCCCATTACTTTTACATCTTTAAAAACTTCTGAGCGTAAGCGCGGTGAGTGGGGTGGACTTGTATTAAATGGAAATGCTCCGATCAATCGCTGCCGTGCAGGATCAAGTGTATGTGAAGCCATTTCAGAGGGCATCAAAATCAAAGAAGTTAAATTTGGTGGCAATCAACCTCAAGACAGCAGTGGTGCACTAAAATATGTAAGAGTGGAATTTGCTGGATATCCCATTGCTCCTGATAATGAGCTGAATGGAATCACTTTTAATGGTGTGGGTTCTGGAACCCTTGTAGAAAACATTCAAGTGCACATGAATTCGGATGATGGAATTGAATTTTTTGGTGGGACTGTGAATGCAAAATATGTGGTTTTAACTGAAAATGAAGATGATTCATTGGACTGGGACATGGGTTGGACTGGTAAAATTCAATTTCTTGTTGTTGATCAAGGTGTTGACACTGTTGATAACGGCATCGAAGCTGACAATCTTCAATCACCTATGAATGCAATGCCAAGAAGTCGCCCAACTATCAGCAATATGACTTTAATTGGAGCCCCTAAGTCAGGCTATGGAATGCTACTTCGTCGCGGAACGGGTGCTGAGTTATCCAACACGATTATCTCTGGCTTTGCAAAAGGCTGCATTGATATTGATGACAATGAAACTTTTGTGAATGCAACGACGGCATCTGGAATCCTTATGAGTCATATGATTCTTGATTGCAAAAAACCATTCGAAGCTGAGGCTGGTGATTTGTTTTCAACTGAAAGCTTTTTATCCAATCAGATTGAAGTTCAAGTGTTGAGTCCTAAATTACAAGGCTGGATCCCAGCGGCTGGCAGTCCTGCACTTTCAGGTGCAGTAACTCCTGAGGATTTCTTTTTTGAACCTGTTGATTTCATTGGAGCCTTTGGTTCTGAAGATTGGTCTGCCGGTTGGGTTTTAAAAGCTCGCCAGTAATCCATAAGAATGCATTTTAAACATTTTAAATTTAATTCTAAAAAAATCAGGCTTACCTTAGGGGTAAGTCTGATTCTGTTTTTTTCCAAACTTACATTTGCGCAAATCAATACAATCAAAATTGAAACATCAAAACCTATAAAAACCGGTGAATTATTTATTCAAGCCTTTGAGGGCTCAAAACCTGTTCAATCCCTTATTTTAATGATCGATAATAAAAAATACCAGACGAATTCAGCAGGATCACTGCTGATCGAACTAACAGAAGGTCCCATTAAAATATTTCTTCCTCAAAGTGAAAAAACACTGACGGCATCTATCTTTGAAAACCAGCAAACCTATTTTAAAATCGAAATTGAAAAAAAAGAACTTCTTTCAACTTCTCTGGAAACACCTGATGACTCTGAAACTTTAAATTCAACGGATACTGAAACTGTTAGCTCAAAAGTGAAAGCTGCAGATCCAGGTGAGATTTTAGTACTGGCTCCGCAAAGCCGGGTTTCTTTTACAGCTCTTCTAGAGTTAAGAAAAAAAAATTCAGGGGTCTCTGAAATTTTAGGCTCAGAACAAATGGCAAGACAAGGGGACTCGGACGCGGCAAGTTCCTTACGAAGAGTGACAGGTCTTACTTTGTTAGACGGTAAGTATGTATTTGTTCGTGGTCTTGGTGATCGCTATTCGTCGGTTCAACTGAATGGATTTTCTTTACCAAGTCCCGAGCCTGCAAGAAAAGTGGTTCCCTTAGATTTATTTCCTGTCTCCATTTTGGATCAAGTTCAGGTACAAAAAAGTTATGCTTCTTCATTTCCAGGGGAATTTGGTGGTGGACTGATTCAGCTAGAAACCAAATCAAAGCCTCAAGAAACTTTTGTGCAAGTAGGAACCAGTGTGAATTACGAACCCAGTGACCAGTTCTTGACCTACGCTGGTGGAAAAACTGATTATCTTGGTCAAGATGATGGAACCAGGCAGATGCCGTCTCGGGTGAAAGCAGCATTGCTGAGTGGTAAAAAATTAGTTGATAATGGTGATCCTACCACTGGTTTTTCAAAAGAAGAACTAAGGGCTTTAGGAATTCAATTTAAAAAAAATTACTCTACATTTGAAAGAAAAGATTCCTCACTTCCCAATCTTCAACTGGGACTGGGATTAAAAAAAGAAACCGCTTTATGGAAGTGGGGTGTGACAGGTTCGGGAAGTTATAACACGGATCAAGATGTTATAAGTCAGCAAAGCTCAAAGCTTGATGTGCCAAGGCCTGGTGAGCTAGTTTTATCCGAAACTTCCGTTTCTGAAATTTATGAGATCGAAAGAAAGTTATCATTAGCGACAGATCTAAGTGCTGAGTATGATAGCACACACCAATTAAGACTGACCTTATTAAGCCTTCGTCACAGCACAGACGAAACACAGATTGAGGAATTCTCTGGTCCCGGTGTGAATGATTTCTCAAGACAGCGAACCCGCACAGAATGGGTCGAGAGAAATTTAAATGTTCAACAAGTTCAAACCCAGCACAAATTGGGACCAGCTCACAAAATGGCCTTGAAGTGGGGAAGAAGTCAGATCCGCAGAGAAGCTCCGGATCAAAAAGAAGTGAATTATAGAAAAGTTTCAGCTGAAGATCCCTATCAATTGGATGCGGAAGTATCAGGAAATATTAGAACCTTTAATGATTTAGCTGAAAACAGCCAGGATTTAGCTGTGAACTTTGAAGGTCGCTATGAAAAATTAAATTATCAATTGGGACTTGGACAAATTGTCAGATCCCGAGAATCCGATACCTTTCGCTTTCAATTTGTTAAAGATTACTTAGCTGGAAATACTCCTGATCTTACCCTTAATCCGGATCAAATATTTTCCAATGAAAACGATTGGATACTCGTTAATCAGACAGGAACTGCAGATAGTTATTCTGGATCCCAAATCACAGAGCATGCTTTTTTAGATTTAAAATATGCCATTCATCCCCAGTGGGAACTCAGTTCGGGACTCAGGATTGAATCCTCCGAGCAAACGGTCAAAACTTATTTTTACTACAGTCCTGATGACACCCAGTCATTGGGTGAAAATAAAACCTTGAATCAACTGCCTGCCTATTCACTGAAATGGACACCCAGCGACAAGTGGAGGTTAAGACTTGCCTACGGAGAGACCATAGCAAAACCAGACTTCCGTGAGCTTTCCACAGTTCGCTACATCGATGATGAAACAGGTTATGAAGCCAAAGGCAATACAGCTCTTGTTCCTACCATCATTCTAAATCTTGATCAGCGCATTGAATACTATTTTGCACCCGATGAGTTTGTCTCTGTTGGACTTTTTTATAAAAAATTTGAAAATCCCATTGAAGATGTCTTTCAGCCGCTTGCGGGATCTTTGATTAAAGTTCCACAAAATGCCTTGAGTGCAGAAAACCGCGGTCTTGAGTTTGAATCTCGAGTTTCATTACGAAGATGGGCTAGAGGTTTACGTCGGTGGTCTATTTTGGGTAACATTTCATGGATTGATTCAGAAGTTCAATTGAATCCTGAAACTGCATCACAGCTGACCAGTGAAAAAAGAGCTTTGCAGGGCCAATCTCCATATGTTGTTAACCTTGGACTTTTTTATGATCGTCCACTTTTGGGTTTTCAAGGATCCCTGATGTACAATGTGTTAGGACGAAGAATCACTGAAGTGGGCACTGATCAAAGGCCTGATATTTTTGAAGAGCCCATTCATCAGGTGGATTTAAATGTGAGCAAAAGAAATAAAAGTGGCCTCAGTTTTGGTTTCAAAATAAGAAATTTGATTGATCCCAAAATTCAATCCAGCCAGGGTGGACAGACGATTCGCTCCTATCAAAAAGGTCGAAGTTATTCAGCGGGGCTCACATGGACCCTATAAAAATATTAACTCTTTTGCTGTGTTTACTTGTGTCAGCCTGCGGAAAGCACACATCCAGCAGTCAATTTTTTGAAAAGTCAGGTGTCCAGCAAAAGCCAGTAGAGTCCTCAGATCCCTTTGTACTTTTGCAACAGGCCATTTTTGATGATCGCCTTGATCAAATCATTGAAATTTTAACAAGCCAAAAATATTCCATCGATCTTGTTTTGAAGTCTGAAAGAACTTTACTAGCTGAAGCGTCCAGTTTAAAAAAAACAAAAATCATGCGCTACTTAGTGATCCAGGGTGCTAATTTAGAAATCAGTTTAATTAACGGTGAAAGCCTTAAAAATTGGATCCAGCTTCAACCTGAAAAGTTAAAACTATCCAGAGCTTTATTTAAAACGGAAGCTGAAGATCAAATGGATCTTTTATCAGTGCTTGTAAAAAATGAATTTCGTCCATTGAAAGCCCTTTTAAATGAAGACATCAATGTTAACTTTATAAGTCCCGAGGGATCCACACCTCTCATTATGGCCATTGAAAATGAGTGGATGAATTCACTAAGAGTTCTTTTTTCAGATCCCAAGCTGGATGTGAATTTAGCTGACTTGAATGGTGAAAGCCCACTGAAAGTGGCACGAAAGAAAAACTTAAAAAATATTGAAAATGAACTTTTAAAACGTTTTGCAAAGGAATAAATGATGACTGAAAGAGTTTTTGCCGTGGCCCATTACGCTGACCAAGCCGTTTTAGTGTTACTTCTATTTTTAACTGTGATGGCGGTCTACCTAATTTTAGATCGTTATTTTGCATTAAGGGCTATTTCAATTAAAAGTAAAAATAGCCAAGCCATTATGAAATCAGCATTGCTGAATCAAAACTATGAAGTGGTTGAAAAACTGGCCAAGCAAAACACAGATTTAGCTGAAAGAGTTTGTTTTGTGGCTATCAATCATTTTAACAAATTTGGCGAAAAAGGTTTGGATGAATTGTTTCGAAGCCTTGTGATGATCGAAAAACCAAAACTTGAAAGGTCACTAGGATTCTTAGCAACAGTGGGATCCAACGCACCTTATATTGGACTGTTCGGGACTGTATTAGGAATTATGAAATCCTTCCACGATTTAGCACAAAGCTCGGGTGCTGGACAAAACACAGTGATGTCAGGAATTTCTGCAGCCCTTATTGCGACAGCTGCAGGTCTGCTTGTCGCCATTCCATCAGTGCTGGCTTACAATTATTTTCAAAAACAAGTGAAAGCTATTCTTTCAAGTTTAGATTCGGCACAAGAGCTCTTCATGCTTTACATCAAAACATCAGGAGACACCAGTGGCCGCTAAAACAAGTTCTGATGACAGCATTATCTCGGATATTAATATTGTTCCCTTAGTAGATATTATCCTGGTGGTTTTGATTATTTTTATGGTGACAGCGCCAAGCCTGATCAAACCCAGCATCGAGGTTAATTTGCCGACAGCTTCAAGTTCAGATGAAACAGAACCTTCTTTTTTACAAGTCACTGTTTCTGAAGAGGGTCGAATTTTAATTAATAATATTGAAGTGGACGCAGAAAAAGCCTTTGAACTTGCAAAAATCGAGCTTGATAAAAATCCAAAAGTCCAAGCGGTTATTACAGCTGATCAAGAGGCCTATCATGGAAACGTGATAAAAGTGATGGACTGGTTAAAAAAAGCAGGGGTGGATGATTTTGCAGTTTCCACAGACAGGGAGATTTTATGATATTTCTATTTATTCCATTTTTAAGTTTTGCTGATCCCATTATGGAGTTATCCAGTCAGCTGGTTCCTTTAAGATCACAAATGGAATCTGAAGCTGCGGATCTTGAAACTTTAAGACAAAGTAGCCTTCAAAACTTGTCAGCTTTGAAAGATCAGATTTCAGATCTCAAACAGAATTTAGCTGCTGAAAAATTAAAGGCAAAAATTTTAAATGAAAAAATGAGCCGACTTAAAAAAGTCCTTAGTTCTGGATCTACAAATTCTTTGGAAGATAAAAAATTTGTTACACAATGGATCAATGATCTTAAAATTTGGGTTCAGTCCTCGGTGCCCTATCAAACAGAAACAAGGCTTAAGAAACTAGAAGAAATCCAGCAAAGGCTGGAATTAAAGGAACCCCTAGAGCCCCTTGTTTGGGATCTATGGAATTTCACTTCCTTAGAACTTAAAAACACCAAAGGTTTTGCCAATGAGGTTTTGGAAATCAATCTTAATAACAATAAAGTAACAGCTGAAGTTGCAAGACTTGGAATGCTTCATATGTACTTTAAAACCACAGATCAGCAACTAGGCTTCACTAAAAAAACAGACGCAGGTTGGATTTGGGTCACCACTGAAAATACAGACGAGATTTTAGCCATCGAGAAAGTGCTAAAGGCTTCAAGGGCTCGCGTATTTAAAAATATTTTTGCTTTACCTGGACTTAACCCCCCTCGAGGTCAGTTATGAAAATTATATTATTTTTAATCATTTCTCAGGTGTCTTTTGCACAAAATTTAGAAGAAGCTTTAAAACGTGAAATCAGCTATGTGAATCTGCAAACCGAAAGCTTAAAGCGTGATAAAAGAAAGTTAAAGTCTGAAACTGAATCGGTTCAAAAAAGTCTAGAATCAGAAATTTTAAAATTAGAATCAGAACTGACTTTAATAAAAACGAATAATGATGATCTTCAAGAACAGTTTTCAAGACTGGATAAGAAGAAAAAAGATAATTTCAAAAAACTTGATAACTTAAATCAGCTTTATTCTTTAGCTCAAAACGAATTAAGTGTGCTTGAACAAGAACTTCTTTTTGAAAAAAAGGAAAAGATTCCAACGATTGATGTCGGTGACATTCAAATTCATCAGTTGGAATCAGTCGCTAAGAAAAGTTTAGAACTTTTGACTTTGGCCACTCGCGTGGAAAATGTCAGGGCTCACTACCGAAATGCAGAAGGTGATTTGGCAATGGATCCCATCACACGAGTGGGGCGCATCGGAGCCTTTAAAGACAATCAAATTCTAGGACCTTCGCCTGAAGGATTACTGAAACCAATTCAAGCTCAAGTGGATCCCTCTGGTTTGTTCAAGCTTTATTTATTTGAAAGTGTTTTTGAAAAGGTGGATTTAAAAGTCACAGCCAATATTTGGGACCGATTGGCGGATCAGCTTCCTCTGATCGTACTGGGCTTGATTCTTAGTTTAGTGGCTTACTTATTTACTTTGTTTGCTAGGGATTAATTGATGAAGATTTTATTTTCATTTTTTCTTTGTAGTGCGATTTTTGTCTATTGGTTGTCCCATGACCCAATTGAATTAGAAAATTCGTCAGCTGATACAAAAGTTCAAGAAAAAATAAAAGTGAAGATGAAAGCGACAGAAACACCACCAAAAATTGTAAAAAAAGAAAAGCCTCTTCCGGCTGATTTGAAACCAATGAATCAGCCTCTACAAATGCAGACCTTTCAAGGATTTTTATCCCAATCATCTCAAGGATCTGCTGGCCTTCGTTCAGGTCGTGGAGACTCAGTGGAAGGTTCCATCGATCAAGCACAAAATCAGAATCGAAAGGCCCAGGTGTTAGGGCATCCTTCCATCGAGTACCCCAGCCATGCGAAAGCAAAAGGTCTAAAAGGCTTTGTAGTGATTAAAGGATTGGTGGATTTATCGGGAGAGATCGGGCAGCTCAGCATTATAAAGAGTGAGCCACCAGGTGTCTTTGATCAGGATGTTATGAATCAGGTCAGAAAATGGAAATTTTTGCCAGAGATTCAAACGGGTCAAGCCATTCAAGCGTGGTGGACTCAAAAAATAAGGTTTGATTATGAGTAAACTTATTTTATTTCTTTTTCAGTTGTCATGGGCTCAGCCCTATTCCACCAGCCTAGAGCCTTTTTATGATGAACTGGAAGGCCCAAAGTTAATTCAGGCTTTAATTCAAGATAATAAATTAGATTTCGCTGAAGCTGAAATAAAACAACTTCCATCTGCATTACAAAAGCAAAAAATATTATTTAACATTCAAATTCTTAATTTAAGAAATCAATATGAAGAAGCTCTGCAGTTGATTCAAACGCAAAGCCCGACTCAGGAATTGTTGTATGAAAAAGCCTTTGCACTGAACAAGCTTAAAAAATTTAAGCAGTGTGCCAGTATTCAATGGTCTCCTCATGAGTCGTTAAAAATTGAACAAATTCCTGTGGTATTTGATTGCTACTATCAAAATGAAAATTGGAATCTTGCCTATCATTTAGTGCAAATGACTCAGGATCCAAGTTTAGCTCATTTAAAGTGGAAAATTTTAATAAAATTGAATCTTTTTAAAGAAGCTCAAGTTCAGCTGATCAATTGGGCGAGTCTCAAATTTCCTGAGGATTTAATACTTAATTTTGTAAGATCATTACCAGAGTCTGAAAAAACTCAAGCTCTAGAGATCTTAAAAGTTCAAAGCCCGAAATCCAGTCGTATCTGGGCTGAATGGTCAGCTAATGAATATTTATTAAAACGAGTCCGCAGTGCCACTTTTGGATTTCAAGTGGCAAGTCAGCTTGACCATGAGTACTTATTTGCAACTTCAGAACTTCTTAGGTCACAGGCTCAATTTCAACAGGCTGAGTATTTATCATCCCTCATTTTTGATCAAGAGACTCAGTTGAAAGCAAAAATTTCTTTGTTGATTGATCGATCTTCTTATTTGCCAATTTCTGCCTTATCAGGACCTTTTGAAAGGTCTTCCTTGATTCAAGACCAAGAGACCACCTATGCCATGGTCTATTCGCTGTCTATTTTGCAACCTGAAAAAGCGAAGCGTTTGGCTTTAAAAATTAATAGAGCTGATATCAAGGCAAAACTGGACAAGCTATTTGATTAGTCTGCTTTTGTAAGGTTAAATTTTGCTATGGACATTAAAAAACTTCATCCCTGGCTGGCCCGAAAGGTTAAAAGTTTAAAGATTTTAGATCTTAAGGGAAAAATCAAAAAAGGCTTGAGCCTCAAGCAAACAGAAAATCTTCTGCTTAAGACCAATCAAGATTACTTAAAGCTACAAAAAAGACTCAATGATGCCCAGGTACAATTTGAAAGACTCAAAGTCATTGTGGATAATACCCCTTGTACAATTTCTTGGATCAATGACCGATTGGAATACGAAGGTATCAATGAAACACTTCTTAGGTTAACAGGGCAAAAGCAAGAAGAGTACATCGGTAAGTCTGTGGGATTTCAAACCAAAGACAATTACTTTCATCGTTTCGCAAAAGAGCTTTTTGCCTCAAAAGAAAGTAGTTTACAAAAAGAGCTCGCCTCATCACTAGGAAAAGAAAATAAATACTTTTGGGTGGTCGGTAGTAAATACTCAGAAGGTAAAGGGGCCGTTATCATAGGTGTTGAAACCACGAAGCTTAAGCAAACTGAAAAAAAATTAAAAGATGCCGAGCAACTCATTGATATTGATGATTTGACGGGTCTTTATAATATGCGCTCTATGTATGAAAAATTAGAGGCCGAGCTGATCAGGGGACATCGTTTTCAAAATTCAACGGCTGTTGTGATGTTTGATATGGATCATTTTAAATCAGTGAATGACAGCAATGATCATTTATTTGGTAGTTTTGTGTTATCAGAAATGGGAAAAATGCTGAAACAATCTGTTCGGGATGTGGATTTTGCTGCTCGTTACGGCGGTGACGAGTTCATGGTGGTACTGCCGCAAACCAATCAAGAAGGCGTGGAAGCCTTTTGTGAACGTGTGCGTGCAAAAATTGAAAGCTATCTTTTTAAAAATGAACATTATCAAATTAAACTAACAGCAAGCTTCGGTTATGCCATTTCAACCCCTGGGGCCAATAATTTAACCTCTAAAAGTCTAATTCGTGTGGCAGATTTTGCTCTTTATAATGCAAAAAAAGCAGGCCGTAACTGCGTACGAGGAATCACTCAAAAAGAGTTTCCAGAAAAATTTGATCCCCTGTACAAGCTTAATTTTTAAGGAGTTTTAAAATGACATCAGTATTATTTGAATCACTGCAAGTGGGTGATCTTCAATTACCTAATAGAATCATCATGGCCCCCTTGACTCGTCAGCGTGCAGGAAGCGAACGAATCCCCAATTCCATGATGGCCGAATATTATGCGCAAAGAGCAGAAGCAGGGCTTATTATTTCAGAAGCCACAAGTATAGATCCCATGGGAGTGGGCTACAAAGACACGCCTGGTATTTGGAACCAAAAGCAGGTTCAGGGCTGGAAAAAAATCACTGAAGCTGTGCATAGCAAGGGCGGAAGAATTTTTTTACAACTTTGGCATGTGGGCCGGGTGTCTGATCCTGAGTTTCTGAATGGTGAAGTGCCTGTCGCTCCTTCGTCTATTGCTCCGAAAGGCTTTGTCAGTCTGCTTCGGCCTCAGCGTCCCTTCGTGACTCCACGGGCTTTAGAAATAAGTGAAATTCAAATCATTGTGAATCAATATAAACAGGCAGCTATTTATGCTAAAGAAGCCCATTTTGATGGAGTTGAAATTCATGCAGCCAACGGCTATTTGATTGATCAATTTTTACAAACAAAATCTAATTTAAGAACTGATATTTACGGTGGGTCTACAGAAAACCGGGCCCGATTTTTACTTGAAATAGTAGATGCAGTGAAATCTGTTTGGTCACCGGGCAGAATTGGTGTTCATTTGGCTCCTGCGTGCGATTCCCATGACATGGGGGACGTGAACCCCCAAGAAACTTTTAGTTATGTGGCTCGTGAACTAGGCAAAAGAAAACTAGCTTTTATTTTCACTCGTGAAGGTCAAAGTGAAAATTATATTACAAAAAGTATTAAAAAAGAATTTGGTGGTGTCGTGATTGCCAATCAAGGATTGACACCTGCCGTGGCCAGCCAGTTGATCACAAGTGGAACAGCAGACGCAGTGGCTTGGGGGAAGTATTATATTTCTAATCCTGATTTAGCTAAAAGAATTCAAAAAGACATTCCACTGGCAGAATTTAATACGAATACTTTTTATTCCAGTGGACCTGAAGGCTATATCGATTACCCCAGGTCCTAGCTAATTTCTATTGTTTCAAAACATCAATTTCAAAGGCAGTGGCATAGGCTTCTGCGTTTTGTGGTTGGGCACCCACTAAAGTGAGGCGTGCATAGCCATCGTCACCTTTTTGCACTTGGTAGTGATGAATGGCAAGTCCTGGCTGAGTCGAGCAATCGCCGTCTTCAGTGATTTCAAGAACAACCTCAAGCTCGATGGGTAATGAATCGTCCATACCAGCGATCACTTTTTTAAGATCGCCGACTGTCATCATTCGCTTCATGATTTGCGAAACCTCTTCCAGGTTAGCCCCGTTTTCCTGTTTAATCAGTTCGGCCATTTCAGTCATTTGTTCTTTTGTTAAATTCAGCATGCAGAGCTCCTTGTCGTAGTTCAGGCCCTGTTCTAGTGTAATTCCTAGATGATGTCTACGTTCCTATCGTTTCCTGGAAAAATCCACTTAATCACAACCGATGCGGTGCTTGATCAGGCCACTGAAGCTTTGTCTCGTGCCAAGGTGCTTGGCTTTGACACTGAAACAAGGCCCAGTTTCAAGAAGGGTGTGGTTCACAAAGTGGCACTTTTGCAACTGTCCACGGAAGAAGAAGCTTACATTATAAGACTTCACTATGTGACTCGGTTTGACGGGTTGAAAGCCATTTTGGAAAATCCTGATATTACCAAAGTAGGGGTTGCCATTCGTGACGATCTTAATCTTTTGCAAAAGCTTTTTCCTTTTAAGCCAGAAAGTTTTGTCGAGCTTCAAAGTTTAGCAAAAATCAAAGGTCTACAAAACAGAGGCCTTAAAGGAATGAGTGAAGAAGTTTTAGGTCAGCCCATATCTAAAGGACCTAAAACCACCAATTGGGAACTGAGTCATCTGGATCAAAGGCAGCTGAACTATGCGGCCACCGATGCGTGGGTGGGGCTTATGATTTATCAAAAACTAAGTGAACCCACATGATACGAAAAAGAAAAACAAAAAATCCCTGTGTGACCTGTTTGCTGCATCAAGATCGCTGCATCTGTCATTTGATTCCAAAAATAATCACGAGTACTAAACTGAGCTTAGTGATTCACCACCGAGAGTTAAAGCGAACAACCAATACAGGAACACTGGCTGTTCATGCTTTGGTAAATTCTGAAATTTTCATTAGAGGCCAGGAGAATAATATTCTGGATTTATCCAAAATTTTGTCTGATGACTATGAAACCTATGTATTTTTTCCGTCAGAGGATGCTCAAGATATCGAAAGCCTTAAGCCCTCAAAACCTGTACAACTGATCGTGTCCGATGGAAATTGGCGACAAGCGGGGAAGTTGCACCGCAGGCAACCTGAGCTCAAAAATTTGCCAAGAGTTTGTATTAATGAAATAAACCAAGGGACTCAACATTTGCGTAAAGAACATACAAGTCATGGTTTCTCAACCCTTCAGGCCATTGCCTTGGCCTATGGTCATCTAGAAGGTCAAGCGGTGAAGGATCAGTTGCTTCAGTTGTATCAAGCAAAGCTCAGTGCGACTATGATTGGGCGGGGGATTAAACAGTAATGGATGAAAAAGATTTTGAAGGAACTTTAGTTTTAGAAAAATTAGCTGAAATAAGTAAAGTGGATGATTTTTTTCAAGCCATTGATGAAGATAATTTAGGCCGTGCAAAATCTCTTATGAAATTAGCCAATGTGGATCACGAAACCATTCAGCTTGTGCTGAAGATGATCAGCGAGGAGTAGGGTAGGATGAAAGCAAAACTTCCAGAAGGATACAGAATCATGCAGCTTCCAGATCAAGAATTTCAAAATCTCTGGCAAATATGGGGTCCCCAAGTATTTAGCAGTCACGATACCAGTATGAATATGCAATTGGTATTATCTGAAATGGAAAAAGCACAACTGAAATCTTTACGGTCTAATATGGATAAAATGCATGAGTTAAATTTATGTGTTTTTAAAGGTGAAGAATTTTGTGGTTGGTTTACTGGGAGTCAATATAACCATGAAACCTTTTATATGCGAAATAGTGCGATTCTTCCAGCCCACCGCAGACAGGGACTTTACACAGCTCTTATGAATGAAGTGATCGAGCAAGTTAAAGCATGGGGATATCAAATGATTCTCTCTCGTCATGTGACCACAAATAATTCAATAATAATTCCGAAGCTAAAAGCTGGATTTGTAATCACAGCTATTGAAGTTTCTGATCGTTTTGGAACATTGGTTCACTTAAGTTATTTTTTTAATGAAACAAGGCAAAAGGTAATGAAGTTTAGATCTGGCGATCTTAAGCCAGATGATCAGATTAAAGAAGTTCTTGGGTTTTGATCCTTCATCGTTGTTTTTTATACACACTGGACCAGTTGCATAGTTAATAAGCATGATTGAAGTTGATTCATATTTTTTTCATTGAGGTAAGCATTAAAAAACTCAAGTTTGTTTATATTAGTTTACTTTAATATCGGGCTAGTGGTGTTAAAAATAAATTAATTAGGCCTTTAAATATTTTTCACGCATACTTTTTTAGATCAGAAGATGTTTAACAACTTAATTACAAGGAGGAAAAGTGTTAAAGTCATTAATGGGTGCAAGCCTACTTTTGTCAGGTTTTTACGCCAATGCTCAGATGAACACTAAGGTTTACGGATACATCGACGGATACTATGAAAGATCAGCAGATGTTCCACAAGTCGGTACAAATGAAAAAGAAAAAAATGCAGGTGAATTCGATACTCCGAATATCCATGCTTTAATCATGAGTTCAAAAGATTCCTATAAGACCTTTTTAAACATCAGTGGTAGCGGCGGTGAACAATTGGATGTTCGTAATGCTTGGGTAGAAAAAGAACTATTAGGTGAAAAGCTCACTTTCAGAATCGGTAAGTTGTACCGTAAATTTGGTCTTTACAATGAGATCCTCGATGCAGTTCCCACTTACATCGGAATCGAGCCCCCTGAAATGTTTGATACAGATCATTTAATGTTAACTCGAACGACAAATGCTATGTTCCATGGAAAAACAAATGTAGGTTCTGATGGACAAATTAATTATGCATTAACAACTGGAAACGATGAGCGTAAATTTGATGCTCAATCCATCGGTTTAGATGTGAATTACACTATTGGCACGAACTGGAAAATTGGAGCAAGCTACTACAACTCAGGTGGCCGTGCTCAATCAGTAAACTACGGTGATGCCTCAAGCAATGCTGGACAAGCTGATCCTGGTGCAGGTGGAGTTTTGAATTGGATGCTTCATGATACTTATGATGTGACTGGCGTATATGTTCAGTACACAGATGCAAAGTGGATTGTACAAGCAGAGACCACGACTTCGAATCACGATGCAACTCGTGATGCAGCGATAGTTGGAGACATTTGTAACCTAACTACTGGTGCAACCTTGAATGACAGACAAAGAGCACGATTTAATTGCGGTGGACCAATTAATTTAGACGGTGATTACACATCAAGCACATCTTATGCTCGCGTAGGCTACATCATTCCATTAACTGAAGGCTCTATCACTCCTTACGCACAGTACGATATCTACGAAAATCCTGAAACGATTTGGCAAGAGGAGTACGGTGGAGACAACGAAGCTGGCTTAGCTGACAACGGAAAATTTGATAAAGCAACGTTGGGTGTTGTTTATCGCCCTGATTTCAACGTTGCACTTAAGGCTGACTACAGTGAACATATTCAAAAAGTGTTTGGTAAACAAGCTAACTACGGTGAAGTACGCTTTTCATTCTCATACTTTTGGAGTTTATAATGAAAAAATTAACAGGTTTTCTAATTTGTTTTTTATCGGCAGCGTTTGCTTATGCTGATTTTGCAGTGATTGCAAACAGCTCGGTTTCTGCTGGTTCCATTTCGAAGGGTGATTTGAAAAGTGTTTTCACAGCCCAGATGGGTAACTTTGGTGGTGCTAAGATCCAAGTTGTGATGCTACCAGGAACTGATCCTGTGGCCGCTTCTTTTTTTACTAGCATTGGTCTAAGTGCTGCGGAATTTGACCGTATTTGGCTTGAAAAAGCTTTATCAGGTCAGGCCAATCCCCCGTCTAAGAAGGGTTCATCTGCAGAGGTGATTGCTACTGTGGGCTCTACTCCTGGCGCTATCGGAATCATCTCTAAAGGTGATGAAGGTAAAGTTTCGGGCGGAGCAAAGGTACTGTCAGTTAATTAATAATTGAACACGAGAGTAAAACAAGAGAGTCTCTTATATAGATAAGAGGCTCTCTTGTCGTTTCAAGCCAAGGAGATTTTATGACAAAGTGGTTTAAAGGATTACGAAAAAAACTTCTCACACTTGTGGGAATGGCAATTTTATTCTTAGGCCTTGTCGGATTTGTTTTGAATCTAGCGCTGAATAATGTGATCGGGATTATCGAAGAGCAGAAAAATGTTTCGGCTCCCAGGATTCAAATGATCAATGATTTAAACCGAACTTTTTTAACAACAAACCAAAGACTTTGGCGTGCAACATCCATTGCCAATGTAGATATGCGAAAAGTTTTATCGCAGTACGTTTTGGAATCAGGTGTTGAAGCCGAAAAATTATTAGAGAGTTTGAAAACCAGCCCCCACATGGATGAAAAAATTAAAAAGCATGTCACTGATATCAGTGATGTGCAGTGGCCCAAGACCAAAAAAGCCATTGAAGCCAGTGTGGAAATTTTAGGCCAAGATACACCCGAGGCTACTCAAAATGCGATCCAAAATATTAATACAAAAGTGATGCCCGAATTTAGTGAATTAGAAAAAACATTAAACTTGTTGCTTGCCGATTCGACACAACAAACTAAAGAGATGTTAGAAGAAAGCGTGTCTTCCAGTCACAAACTAAGTCTGTATGCTAAAATAGGTTCTGTCCTTGCCTGTTTGCTGCTTATTTTATTTGGTACTCGTATGGCTTCTGTGATGGCAAAAAAATTAAGTGAAATCTCTGATGGCATTGGAGCTTCCACAACTCATGTTCAAGCCGCCAGTGGTCAACTGTCTGATTCTAGTCTTGAGCTTTCATCTGGTGCCTCAGAAGCCGCAGCTTCACTGGAAGAAACAGTGGCATCTTTAGAGGAGCTATCAAGCATGGTGAAGCAAAATGCAAATAATGCAAAAAATGCCGGAGAGCTTGCAAACAAAGCCGCTGAAGTGGCGGTTGTGGGTGAAAAGCACATTGAAAATTTAGTAAAAGGTATGGGAGAAATTGCAACCAGTGCTAACAAAATGGAAGAGATCATTAATGTCATTGATGATATTGCCTTCCAAACAAACTTACTGGCGTTAAACGCAGCTGTTGAAGCCGCCCGAGCTGGTGAGCAAGGAAAAGGCTTTGCAGTTGTTGCGGAAGCCGTTAGGTCACTTGCACAAAGAAGTGCTAATGCAGCAAAAGATATTAATGGCCTGATTAAAGAAAGTTCTGAAAAAGTAAAAGTAGGAACAGGTTTAGCTGATAACGGAAGAGATGCACTGAAAAAGATCGTAAGTTCTGTTCAGGAAGTGAAGCAATTGAATCAGGAAATTTCAGCCGCCAGCCAAGAACAATCCCATGGGATTAATCAAATTTCTCAGGCGATGAATCAAATCGATAAAGCTACGCAAAGTAATTCTGTAGCTGCCAATCAAACATCAGAATTTTCTCAGAATTTGGCTAACGAATCCAATCAACTAGATCTACAAGTTCAGTCTTTGATTTCTTTTGTTACTGGAGAAGGCAAAGCTACAACGACAGACCCAGGTCAAACTCAGACATTGGCTAAAAACTCTAAGGGTATGAGTCAAGATTTTATGGCTGATGTACCTCCGAAAAAAGCTGAAGATGACTCAAGATTTTCAATCGACAAGTCATCCTTCTAAGTTATGAAGTTAAGTGTTGTTATTTGTACAAAAAACGAAGAAAGAAATATTCTTCGTTGCCTTAACTCGATTAAGAAAATTGCTGACGAAATCATAATTCTTGATTCATTCAGTGATGATCAAACTCCGCAAATTTGTAAAAGTTTTGCCAATGTCAAATTCCATCAAACCCAATGGTTGGGTTTTTCAAAAACAAAAAATAAAGCCAATGAACTGGCCAGCGGTGATTACATTTTATCGCTGGATGCCGATGAAGTTTTATCTGAAGAAATTCAGGATGAAATTTTACTGCTGAAGCCAGAATTAAAAGGAATTTATAGAATTAATCGACTGACTCATTACTGTGGTCAGTGGATCAGGCACTCGGGCTGGTTTCCTGATCTTCATGAAAGATTATTTCCTAAAAATCAAGCCGGGTGGTCTGAACATTTGGTGCATGAGAAACTGGAATTCAACACCAACTTACCGGTACAAAATCTTAAAGGTGTTGTTTATCATTACTCGATTGCAAGCCAGGACGAGCACTTAAAAAAAATTCAGTCCTATTCAAGCTTGGCAGCCCAGCAACTGGCCAGTCGTCAACGCCGGTTTCTACCAGTGGCTATGATTATCAATCCTATTTTTCGATTTTTTAGACATTTTATTATCAAGCGAGGCTTTCTGGATGGCATTGCAGGATTTAAAATATCTTTATTTTCAGCCTATGCTGTTTTTTTGAAATATAAGAAGGCTTGGTTGCTCAAACAGAAAACCAAATAAATCCTGACCCAATCATAACTCGTCAGTTGTTAGGTTTTTAGACTCTAATAAAAGCATAACAAGGAGGAATCTCTATGATGGCAGTCTTGCAAAATATGAAAGAGAATTTTCAACTCAGAAGAAAAGGCATCTTTCAATTTCAGCCTCAATTTCCCTTTGAAATCAACTTTGGTCCGTACAGGCTTAAAACAGCTGAAAATTCTGATGAATTAATTGAAAGCTTTAAATTGCGCCATGAAGTCTTTAATCTTGAATTCAGAGGCTTAAAATCAGGGTCTTTAGATTTTGATCGATATGATAGTTTTTTTGATCACCTACTGATCTATCATGGTGATAGTAAAAAAGTAGTTGGTACTTACCGGGTCAATCAATCTCAACTGAGTTCTGATTCCTACACGGGCCTTGAGTTCACTTTAGAGGGACTGCATCGGTATCAGGGTCCCTATCTAGAGCTTGGCCGGGCATGCATCGCTCGTGAGCACAGACGAGGGGCCGTGATCACTCTTTTGTGGCGTGGAATTGCAGAGTACATGAAAATGAGCGGTGTACAGACTTTATTTGGATGCTCAAGTCTGAAGATCAACTCTTCAAAGGATGCGGCTCTGGTTTACCGACATTTGGAAGACAAAGGTCTAGTTGTAAAATCCAACTGTCAGCCCACCTCTGATTTTACATTTCCTGATTTGCAAAATTGGCTGAAGGAATTTAAAAACCCATTAACTGTAGAACAAAATCAAGAAGCAGAAAATTTTATTCCCCCTTTACTCAAGTCTTACTTGAAATTGGGTTCTAAAATTTTAGCTGAACCTGCATTTGATCGGGATTTTGATTGCTTGGATTTTTTAACGGTTTTGAACCGGGCCGAATTAAGCCAGTCCATTGAAAGAAAGTTTAATATCTAAATTTCTTTTTTTGAAATTTCGATTACATCGCCGTTGGACCGATTGGGAGTCACATCCTTCATGACACTGGGCCCGTAAGTTGTGGACCAAGTGGATGTTTGATAGCGACTGACTTGGGCTTTAACAAAGCGTCCCAGTTTCCAAATCAAAAGATGTCGGGGTCCAGGGATCACAAGAAGTAAGCCTAAGATTCGTAAAGTGAAAAAAGGCAGTATGATGGAAAGCAAGCCTAAGTTGATCAGTATAGCATGCAAAGCTTCCGGAGCATTCTGGTGCACGGACATTTGTAATTTTTGATTCAACCTGGGTAGTAAATAAAGAGCAATTAAAGTGGGCGACCAGTAGCAAAGTAGAGTATTTAAAAAACCATAAATTTCAGCAAAGTAAGAAAATAGAAAGATTTCTAAAGCAAAAAATAAAATAACTTTCATTGTTTTACTTTTGAGCCTTTTTTATGACTTCTTGCAAGTCTTTTTGCAGATTTCGCCAGTTTTTTAATAAATTTTCGCTTTGTTTTTTGCTTAAAGTTTTTAGGATTCCACTGATCACTTCCGCTCGTGCTGTGGCCAGCAGTTCTATTTTGGTTTTAACCTCTGGTGATCCGAAATCTTGATTATTTTTAAAAAAATTCTGTAAAGCAGAATTTAATTTTTCAGAACTGAAAGGCTGCACCTTTTGGTCGATCTGCATAAGAGTTTGTTTTCGATTTTCAACGCGGTCCTCGGGGCTGTAAAGATTCTTTGAGGCGTATTGTTTCACTAATGATTCTTGTTCTTTATTCAAATCGCCTACAAATCTTTCTAAGGTGGATTGCATGCGACTTTCATTTTTTTCTTTTAGAATTTTTTTATTTTGTTCAGAGAATTCATTTTTGAATTCAACCCAGTTTCTTTCTTGCATGGTATTAACAAAGGCGTCCCTTTGTCGATCAAGTAGCAAGAAAGATTTTTGACCCAATTTTTTAAACTTCTGATTTCTTTGCAACACCCATTTTTGCCATTCAGCTTGTTCTGTTGAAGCAGCAGATAAAGCAAGAAATTCTTTTTCAATTTCTTGCATTTCAAGAACCACTTCGGGTAGCAGTTCTTTTTTTAAATCTTGAATAAATGAGGCACTTAAATTTTCAATGTCCTTTTTTTGTGAGCCTTCAAAGTCAAACTGACTTTTTAATTCGTAAGCTAAAAAGGTATCAGCGTATTCAAGTGCCAAATCCGTACGACTGCAGCTTGCTAAAAAAAGGAAAGCAACAAGGCCAATGAGTTTGATAATCAAGGTTTTGCTAAACCTTTACTTTTCAGTTTGTTAGCTATTTGTTTTAGCTTTTCTCTTTGCTCAGGTGGAAATTGAGCCGCAAATTGCTCGGGATTTTTTTTCATTTCATCTAAATACTGAAGCATTTTTTTGGGATCATTTTCCCCTTTAGCGGCCATAATTGGCACAAGCTCTGCCGCCAAGGCCCAGATTTCTTGCTCTGTTTCTTTATTTCCACCAGTTAATTTTTGAACTTGTGAATTGGCCCTTTGAGCATCTGAAGAATTAATCATGCCTGAGCGTTTTTGAGGATCCATCATATCGTCTTGTGTTTGTTTGATGGCATCCTGCGTAGCTTGATCAGCAAAGCAAAGTTGAAAGAAAAAAATAAGAAAAATCCATTTTAGCATTTTAACCCCTATGGTTTATTGCAGATTCTGGCTGAGTAACTTTCTGCGTTTTTCTAAATAGTAATCTAAACTACCGTCTGTCACAACAAGCCTATTTTTATCGAGTTCAAATACTTTGGTCGTGATTTCCCGCAAAAAATGTCGATCGTGGCTGACAATCATGACAGTTCCATCAAAGTCTTTAATGGCTTGCAATAAAACCATGCGAGTTCCGATATCAAGATGGTTGGTGGGCTCGTCGAGAATTAATAAGTTCAAAGGCTTTGCTAAAATGGTGGCAAGTACCACTCTTGATTTTTCACCGCCCGATAAAATTTTAATTTTTTTATCCACCTGATCACCAGAAAACTTCATACAACCCAGCAAATTTCTAACATAGCCGATACTTTGTGTAGGCACAGCCGAGTGAACTTCTTCCATGACGGTCATTTCTGGGTTTAAAAGATCCATAGAGTTTTGACTGAAATAACCCAATTGAATGCTGGGTCCTAGTTGGCAAAGGCCTTCGGTGGGAGCGGCCAGTCCTGAAATGATTTTTAGCAATGTGGATTTACCAGCCCCGTTGACACCGACCACAGCGACTCGGTCATGACGTTTAACAAGGGCCGATGCGCCTTTGAAGACAAGTTTTTGTTCACCCCAAACTTTGCCTAAATTTTCAAATTTGACGACTTCATCACCGCCCCTAGGAATCGTGGGCCAAACAAAGCCAATGGAGTCTTCTTCTTTGATGACTTCAATGCGGTCAATTTTTTCAATTTTTTTCACCCGGCTTTGGACTTGGGCGGCATGGGAAGCACGGGCTGCAAAGCGCGCAATAAATTCTTCTTCTTTCGCAAGCATTTCTTCTTGTCTGCGAGCTGCAGCTTCCAATTGCACCATGCGAATCTTTTTTTCTTTTTCGTAGAAATCATAGTTGCCGGTGTAAGTGGTGATGGTTTGATGGGCCACTTCAACAATTTTATTAACGAGTCGATTCATGAATTCACGGTCATGGCTTGTCATTAAAATCGCGCCCTTGTAATTTTTTAACCATTCTTCAAGCCACAAGATGCTTTCAAGATCCAAATGATTCGTGGGCTCGTCCATCAACAGGACTTCCGGATTCAGCACAAGAATTTTCGATAAAGCGATCCGCATTTTCCAGCCACCAGAAAAAGTAGAAGTGTCACGGTTGTGATCTTCCGGTGGAATTCCTAGACCTGTTAAAACTTCAGCGGCCCTTGTTTCCACATCATAGCCACCCATTTGTTCAAATTGGGCCTGAACTTCACCGTAACGTTCAAGCACTGATGACATTTCATCATCACTGAGAGGTTCTGAAAGTTGTGCTTCCAGTTTTTGCATTTCTGTTTGAAGTTTGGATAAAGAAGGTATCGCTGTTTTAACTTCTTCAAGCACAGTTCGGCCACGCATGTCTTCAATGTCTTGAGAAAAATAGCCAACCACCAAGCGATCAGACTTCGATATTGATCCGCCGTCGAAGCCTTCTTCACCCATGATGATTCGAAAAACTGTGGTTTTTCCGTTTCCATTGGGGCCCACTAGACCAATTTTTTCCCCTGCATTGATTTGAAAACTTGCATTTTTATAGAGGATTTTTGTACCGTATTGTTTCGAGATAGAATTAACATGAATCATAGTGAATAATTGTAACTGAAACCTGGCATTAAGTCGAGGATGGTTTTTTTGAAGAAACTTGTTCCCTTTTCACCTCTTCCATTTCCTGTGTCCTGCGAGGCTCAATTGGTTCGCCTTGGGCCTCAAATGCAATTTAAATTTATTCTTGAAGATCCCACCGAACAATTGTCCATGGGATCCACTCATTTCGACCAGCAGCCGCAGGCTGACAGCCGGAAAGATCTGCTTTGGAAAAAAACTTGTTTTGAAATTTTCTTAAAGAACCCACAGACTGGGGCCTATTATGAATTTAATTTTTCAACGGAAAAAGAATGGAATTTGTATAGCTTCAAGGATTACCGAAAGCCTCAGCCTCCGATCAGGTCTGATGACTTTCGATTGCAAAATATAAAATGGCGCAACAAAGAATTTCAAGCTCAGATTCTTAATCAAACGGATTGGTTTGAAATGGAAGTGGCCTTGACGGCAGTGCTACAGGCAAGGTCAGGAGATTTATTTTACATGTCATTAAAGCATCCAGATGGAAAGCCTGATTTTCATCATGCTGATAATTTTCAATTTAAAATTTAACAAGAGGTCTTTAGTATGAAACTTGGAATTGAAGTTCTGCTCGAAAAAAAGAAACTGGTGCAGTTTTTAAAAAAGAAGCAAGTGGCTTTGGTGGGTCATCCTGCTAGCGTGAATGCCAAGCTCGAGCACTCTTTGGATTTGCTTTACAAGCAAACGGGCCTTGCCTCCGCGTTCGGACCTCAACATGGAATCAAAGGTGAGAAACAAGACAACATGATCGAAAGTGATGACTGGCTTCATCCTCAGTATAAAATTCCCATTTATAGTCTTTACGGGAAGGTCAGAAAACCAACCGATGAAATGCTTCAGTCCTGTGATGTTGTGGTTTTCGATTTGCAAGATTTAGGCTGCCGAATTTATACTTTTATCACGACACTTTTGTATGTCATGCAAGCCTGCCAGAGCCAGGAAAAGTCGTTAATTGTGGTGGATCGACCCAATCCTGCGGGACGTGATGTGGAAGGTTTTAGTTTGCGCCCTGGTTATGAATCCTTTGTTGGGGCCTCCGAGTTTCCCATGCGCCATGGAATGACAGTGGGTGAAATGGCTTTGTATTTCAAAGAAAAATTTCGTTTAAATTTGAATCTTCTTATTGTTCCCATGAAAAATTATCAGCCACAAAAAGCAAACGAGTGGGGATGGCCTAAGGACCGCGTGTGGGTCAATCCATCGCCGAACGCACCGACTTTGAATATGGCCAGATGTTACCCCGGTACAGTTCTTATTGAAGGGACCACCTTAAGTGAGGGCCGTGGAACCACTCGGGCCCTTGAATTGATGGGGGCCAGTGATCTTAATTTTGCGAACGTATTAAAAGAAATGCGAAAAATGGCTCCGCAGTGGATGAAGGGGGCAATGATCAGAGAGTGTTTTTTCGAGCCTACTTTTCATAAGCATGAAAAAAAACTTTGTCATGGTTTTCAAATTCATACGGACTTTCTAGGTTATAAACCAAAGCTATTTAAACCCTTTCGCCTGACGGCTTTGATGTTAAAAGCCATTCGAAAAATGCATCCTGATTATCCCTTATGGAGAGATTTTGAGTACGAGTATACTTCTGGGAAATTAGCCATTGATGTCATCAACGGCGGACCCGAGCTCAGGGAGTGGGTGGATGATTCTGAAGCTCGGGTAGGAGATTTAGAGAAAAAATTAGTGGTGGATGAAAAGAATTGGCAAAAAGAGAGGAAAAGATTTTTGCTTTATAATGGTTAAACCAGGGTCAAGATGATCACAATACTGAGGTGAAGAAGGATTGTGAGGTTGGCTAATGTTAGCAATGAATTTTCTGGTGACATAGTTGAAAGCTCCTTTATGCAGGTGTTTGGCTGTATATGTAAATTATATGTAAATTTGAAAACTGACAAGTCCAGTTTTCGATTCTATTAAAAGCTTGTTTTTTAAATCCAGTTCTGTTGATAATTAACACATGAAGCAAAGACCTTGGCCGATAGTAATTCTCTCGTTTTTTCACGTATTTGCACCGCTAGGAAATATTCTTTTTAATTCCTATCTTACAAAAATTCCCATTGCCATTTACTTTCAGGCCCTGCTGCTTCCGCAAAACCGCATCACGTTAGTTGTTTTTACGCTGGTTCCCATTTTAGGGGCTTTTTTTATTTTTATGTGCCGAAAGTGGAGTTTAATCGCTTACGTGACACTGATGATTATACCTGTGGCGTATAGCCTTCTTGAGTACTCAAAAAATGCAACTCCTGTGATGGCTTTTGGCTTAGCCTTTTTCTTCTTCATTAACTTTTTAGTCGTAGGTTATTTTTTAAAACCAGCGGTTCGAAGACTGTATTTCGACCCCAGGCTACGCTGGTGGGAAACAAAGCCTCGGTACAAAGCTGACTTTCAATGCCAAGTGGAACTTAAAGATAAACAATATTGGGTTGAAATCAAGAACATCTCCGAAGGTGGTGCTTTTTTAGAGGCAGCTCAAGAGTTTAACGAAGGTGATCTGTTAAAATTGTATTTTAAAGATTCTACCGGTGTAATGGCTTTAAACGGTGAAGTGGTGTACTGTCGAAACGCTAAGCCCATGGGCTATGGATTTAAATTTGATAAAACCTCGAGTCGTGAACCACGGCTAAAAACTTTAATTCGCAAGCTTGAAACAGAGGGATCTTTAATAAATAGTAGGATGCCAGGCCCCGAAGATACCTTTGTGGGTTGGCTGAAGTCGATATTTAAGATAAAATCCAACTCATGAAGAATGAGCAGTTTTCCTCTGCCTTGTATATTTTAATGGCCCTTTCTTACAATAAAGATAAGAAGCTCAGTTCTAGACAAATTGCAGAAGGTTTAAAAACCCATCCTGTCGTTATTCGTAGACTCATGCTTCAACTTTCAGAGTCCGGTCTTATTGCTTCTCGTAAAGGTCGTGATGGCGGAGTTTGGTTAGCTGTGGACCCCAAAAAAGTTTCCTTGGCTGATATTTATAGAGCCATCGATACGCCTGAAATGATATCTGATTTTGATCGTCCCCAAACAAAAACCTGCCCCATCAGTTGTGCCATGAAAAAAATTATTCAAAAAGTATCTCAGCATGTTGAAACTGATATTCAAAAAAGTTTATCCAGGCTTAAGTTGTCAGATCTTATTCAAGGGGTAAAATAATGTCTTTAATCGTTTTCTTGTTTAGTTTAGTAGCACTCGCCAGTCCTTTGAAACTGGAATTAATTGCAGAAAATCTTGTGATCCCTTGGGGCATTGCATTTATTGATTCTGAACGAGCACTTATCACTGAAAAAACAGGCATTTTTAAAGTGGTCAATGTTAAAACCAAAAAGACTTTTCCAGTGAAAAATAAAATTTCTGTGTTCACCTCTGGACAAGGGGGACTGCTGGATGTGGCCTTGGATACGGACTTCAAGAAAAATAATAAAATTTATTTCACCTATGCAAAAGAAATTAAAGATGATCAAACAACAGTTCTAGCATCAGCCGAACTGATTCAGAATCCTGATTCGTCCTATGAGTTAAAAAACATCAATGATCTTTTCTTTGCCCAGCCTGCCGTGGATGCCAGTATTCATTTTGGCTCACGTATTGTTGTGACGGCCTCAGAGATCTGGATGACTGTGGGGGACCGAAATCAAAGGGATCTGGCTCAAGATCTCAACGCACACATGGGTAAAGTTTTAAAACTTGATAAAAATGGAAAGGCCCATCCAAGTAATCCCTTTATTAATCAAAAGGGTGCTAAGCCAGAAATTTGGTCCTACGGGCACCGAAATCCCCAAGGACTTGTGCTGATTGAAAAAACCGGCGAACTTTGGGCCCATGAGCATGGTCCAAGGGGTGGTGATGAATTGAACCTTATTACCAAGGGTGCAAATTATGGGTGGCCTGTTGTGTCTCATGGCCGAGAGTACTGGGGACCTAGCATCGGTGAGGGTAAAGAAAAGTCAGGGATTCAAAAATCAGTGCATATTTATGTGCCCTCCATCGCACCCTGCGGGTTGACCTATTACAGCTCCGATAAAATCCCTCAATTGAAAGATTCGTTTTTAATTGGAGCTTTGAAGCTGACCCATCTGAATCAAGTGAAACTTCAGGATGGAAAATTTTTAAAAGAAAATCGATTTTTTGAAAAAGAAGAACTTAGAATTCGTGATGTGGAAACAGGGCCTGATGGATTCATCTATTTCACAACTGACTCTGGATTGTTTTACCGAGTTTCTTCTATTTAACCCTAAATTTTGTTTTCTTTTTTTGCCATTGCTGAACCTGTCGAAATAGAACTTCTAACTTTTTATCATTTAAACTTTTTGTGATCCATTTTCTTCTGTTTGAATCCAAGGGTTTAAAAATAAGCATCCCACTTTTATTCTTTTCTTTAGCTGTAAAAAAACCACCCACACCGGACTGACCCTCAAGATTGAAGATAATTTGTGAGGGTGTGATTTGATGAATCAATTGATCAAATTCAGGGATCACAATAGCTAAACCCAAAGTGTAGGAATCATTTTTTTTCATTAAATACAATCTAGAATTTTGCCCGGCCGGTAGCACAATGATAGAGTCATAGTCTTGAACTGGAAATGCACTTAAATTTGGAAGTGCATTTTCCTCGAGACTGTTTGCGACTTTAAGATCCTCAATTTTTATTTTAAGTAAAATTTTATTTTTAGCTCCGTCTCCGTTCAAAACTAACAAAGATCCCAGTTGAAAATTGGATAAAGGGTCATAGACACCCAGTAGATCACCATTGAAAACAAGGCCGGGCGCACCCACATCGGCTGTTAGAATTATATATTTTTGATTTTCCTCTAAAGACGAATCGAGTTGAACATTGGATATGCTGTGAGAGATTATTTTTTCTTTTTCACCACAAGAGATGAAAAGAAACGAGAGACATAAAACAAGCAATTGAAACATAATATTTTTTACCCTCTGATTGGCCTCTATTCCACTCGGGAAAATAGAGTAGAATCTCAAGTAGCCATTGGTCTATAAAGTGTGCAAAGCTTGATATTACAAACCTATGCTTAGTAAAAAAAACAGTTGGATTTTTTATGATTTTGGAAACTCGGCCTTCGCCACGACAGTGATAGCAGGCTTTTTTCCTGTTTTTTTTAAACAGTTTTGGAGTGCAGGAGTTTCGGCAGAAGTTTCCACAGCCAGGCTAGGTATAGCACTTGGTATTGCGGGGCTTATCATGGCGATTCTTGCTCCATTCTGGGGCCGGAAAAGTGATCTTTCCAATCAAAGAAAATCGTGGCTGATGTCTTTCGCGGCATTAGGAATTTCAGCCACAGCTGTGCTGGGTTTTGTTCCTGAAGGTCACTGGGCAATGGCTATCTTTTTTTACTGTGCAGCTTACATTGGCTTTGAAGCGAGCCTGATTTTTTATGACTCCTTGTTGCCGCTGGTAACAGAAGCCAAAAATTACAACAAAGTTTCCTCCCAAGGATACGCCTTTGGTTACCTGGGCGGAGGCTTATTATTTATTCTGAATGTCCTGATGGTTCTCAATCCCAGTGCTTTTGGACTCAGAGGAAAAGTGCAAGCCATTCAGGTTTCTTTTTTTACAGTGGCTTTTTTTTGGGCCGTGGCAGCCATAGTTTTGTATCGAGGTGTTCTAGAATCAGCAACAGAAAGCTCTGTAGAAAAAAAGAAATTATTAGCCATTTACAAAGACGTGATTCAAACCTTTAAAAATCTTATGCAGCAAAAAAAGATTTTCTATTTTTTGCTCGCCTATTGGTTCTACATTGATGGGGTTTACACTGTTTTCACAATGGCCGTTGATTATGGATTATCCATTGGACTTCAAGATACGGATTTAATGAAAGCCCTGATAGTCACTCAACTGGTGGGATTTCCAAGTGCATTGGGTTTTGGTTATTTATCACAAAAATTTTCTGTGTATAAACTGTTGCTCAGTTGTCTTTTTGTTTATTCACTTGTGCTTTTGTTTGCCACACAGATGCAAACGGGCTTTGATTTCATGATTTTAGCTGGTCTTGTGGGGCTGGTTCAAGGTGGCATCCAGGCCTTAAGCCGAAGTTATTTTACGCATTTAATACCACAGGGAAAATCAGCCGAGTATTTTGGATTTTTTAATGTCGTGGGTCGCTCGGCATCAGTGATCGGCCCATTTTTAGTCGGTGCTGTGACTTACTTTTCTGGCAGCGCAAGACTTGGACTCAGTTCCATCGTGTTACTATTTATTGTGGGGGCGTTTTTTCTTCTGAAGGGGCCTGGTCCTTCTTCTGATCAGAAGGCTTACTAATTCCCACCCATTCTGGCAGAAAAAAAGCCAAAGCGATGAAGATCATTGTACAAAATGCAAATAGGAAGATCAAAATCCAAGTGAGTTCCATATAATTCCTTTGAGTGAAACTCTAATTTAGATTAAGTCTTTTAGATAGTCATGACATACAACCCACGGGATCATTTTTTTAAAAAAGCTAAGCTTGATAATTTTGCGGCTCGCTCTGTCTATAAACTTGAAGAAATTAATAAAAAACTTCGAATTTTCAAGCCCGGTGATATCGTATTAGATTTAGGGGCCAGCCCTGGCTCTTGGAGCCAATATGTGTCAGCGCAAGTGGGAACGAAGGGTCAAGTCCTTGGCATTGATCTGAAACCTGTGGAAGTGAAATTAGAAAATGCCAAGTTTATTCAAGCTGACCTTTATGATCTTAACTTGGATGAGGTTTTAAAATCCCATGGTTTTGAATCCGGATTTCATTCGGTGATTTCTGATATGGCACCTAAAACCACAGGTATTCGTGTCACCGATCAGGCGCGAAGCACGGAACTGTGTGAACTTGCTTTGACAACGGCCGATCGTTTTTTAAATAAAAAAGGCAGCTTTGTTTGTAAATTATTTCATTCTGATGATTTTCAAAGTTTAAAAAAAATGATTCTTTCTAAATATGAAAAATTTGAAGCCATCAAACCTGAAGCCACCCGTGCCATTAGTAAAGAAATTTTTCTGGTGGGGATTCGAAAAAAGTGAAGATTCATTTCGAATCTGAAGATGTTGTTGTCGTTGAAAAGCCCGCAGGATACCTAAGTGTGCCCTCAAGTCTGGGGAAAAAAGATTCAAGGCCTGTTGCTGGAATTTTAGCACAAAATCAAGTGGGTCCTTTGTTTCCTGTTCACCGTTTGGACTATGAAGTGGCAGGATTATTAATTTTTGCTAAAAATGAAAAAGCCCAAACGATTCTCCATAAAATTTGGGAATCTGAAGATGGTGTGAAAAAAACTTATAAAGCCCTTTCCGTTGGACAAAGTTTTGACCACTGGCCGGCTAATATTTCAGGGGCCGAAAGGGCATGGTCTGTAAAAGAAGTCTCGGGAACGTGGGAAAGTTTGATCGCTCAGGGGAAAAAAAGATCCTTTATAGCTGATTATGGAAAACCAAGCCTTACTTATTATCACTACCATCAGGATGGTGTGTGGGACCTACAACCCATCACAGGGCGAAGACATCAATTGCGCCTTGAGATGTCCAGACATGGATTTCCTATTATTGGTGATACTTTGTATGGTGGACTTAAAAAGCCAGATCACAAAGATGAGATCGCTTTGGTGGCCTATAAAATTCAATTTCACAATAAACTCAATCTTCAATTGCCAGATAGCTTTGAAATGGGGTGGAATTGGCTTGAATGGAAAGAAAAATTCAATCCCTAACAGTGTTTTGTGCAGCTAGATCGGGAAACAATTCCGAGTATGAATCCTTAGCCTACGACTTAGGAAACTGGTTAGCCAAAAATCAAATTCAACTTGTTTACGGTGGTGGATCCACAGGGCTTATGGGGGCTCTTGCCAGGGGATGCTTTGAAAATGGTGGCTACGTCATTGGAATTATCCCTGAAGCCTTAAAAGCAAGAGAGCTTGAGTTTAAAAAGGCTCAAGAGTTAATTGTTGTTTCCACCATGCACGAAAGAAAAGCACAAATGAACCTTAGGGGAGAGGCTTTTTTAACTTTACCAGGTGGTTTTGGAACTTTAGAAGAAGTTTTTGAAGTTATCACTTGGAAGCAGTTGGGTTTTCATAATAAGCCCATTTACTTTCTTAATCATAAAGATTATTTCACTCCGCTTTTTGAATTTATTCAGCACATGAAATCAGCACAATTTATATCGGATGAAGATGTCAGCCGAATTCAATCTTTTAATGATTTACAAAATTGGAAAAAACATTGGGAAAACTAAAAAGTCAGTTGTTTCTGTTCATTTTTATATTTTTAATTTTAGTTTCCTTATCTTTTCATATTCTTTTCGCACATTTTTTTTCAGATGGATTTCAGAACCACTCTTCGCTGTGGATCAGTTTATTTAGCTTTGGTTTTTTATCCATACCTGCTGCTTTTTTTATTTCCCATTCTCAAAATTTTAAAAAATTATATTTTTTAGTTTGGGTGGGATATATTTGGTTAGGCTTTTTCTTTCTATTTGCTTTTTTCACAACACCCTATGTTTTATTAAGCTACTTTTTCCCTGAGCTTCATAATTTTAAACAACAATGGTTTCTGTGTTTAATTTTAGTAGCCCTCTATTCAGTTTTTTGGGGTTTAAGAAAACCCCAAATTGTTTTTGAGAAATTAAAAATGCCTGTGAAGGGTCTCAAAATTGTGCAAATTACAGATCTTCACGTGGGGCTGCTTCAACATAATAAAAAATGGTTTGATCAAGTCATTGAACAATGTAATCAGCAAGATCCTGATTTTCTATTTTTAACTGGTGATTTGGTTGAAGGCTCACCCTCGCAAGTGAAACCCATGCTGGAATCATTAAAAATAGCCAAAGCTAAAGTGGCTAAAATTTATATCTCTGGAAATCATGAGATGATTCATGGTGGTCTGGCCTGGGAAAAATTCCTGAAAGAATCAGGGTGGACTGTTTTGCATAATCAGAATCAAATTTTTGAATTACAAAATTTAAAGCTTCTAGTGGCTGGTGTTCCGGATAAAATGATCAGACGTTTTGATTCCAAGTACTTTTCAGATCCGGACTTGGCACTAAAATCACAACAAGTAGTTGATTTTAAAATTTTACTGGCCCACGAACCCAGCAGTGTTTTTGATTTGCATAAGGAAAAGCCTGATATGATACTTTCAGGGCATACTCACGGGGGCCAGATATTTCCCTTTGGTTTTATTGTTCGACTTGTCCAGCCAGTTGTCAGTGGGTGGAAAACTATCAATGGTATTCCTGTGTTTGCCCATCCAGGAACTGGTCTATGGGGTCCCCCCATGAGACTTGGAACAAGAAATTTAATTTACGTTTTTGAAACGATTTGATTGGTCAATCTTGCGATCGAGCAAAGCTGATTTTTTTCGTTTTCAATACGAATTTCCCAAACATGCAGCCTGGATCCAATGTGAATGGCTTTAACTGTTCCATAAACAAATCCAGAGCGAGAAGATTTCAAATGGTTGGCATTAATTTCTATTCCAACCGGTAAATCTTGGCTGTTTTCTAAACATAAACTTGAAGCCAGTCCACCCAAGCTTTCTGCTAATAGAACCAGAGCTCCTCCATGCAGAAGACCTGCTGGTTGAATTGTTCTGTGATCCACTGGCATGGAGGCTTTGATATAATCAGGACCCATTTCTACAAATTGAATACCAAGGTATTCAATAGCCGTTTTTTTACACATTTCATTGAGCTCATCGATGTGGCTCTTTTTTTTCCAAAGACTTGTCATGGTTTTAGGTTGATGGCTGGTTAAAGGCGGGTCAAGTGGATTTAAATATAGTGTAGTGCTCAAAGTTACTTGGCGGATGAATGGTGAGCCACGGATTTTCATTAAAGATAAAGTGCCTTGAAGCACGTCCACGTGCAATCACTTGCAGAGGTTGTTTTTTTGCGATGTGTTTTAAGTTTTGAAGAATTTTTTGAATGCCTTGGTTGTGGCCAAAATCATAAATAAAATAAGCCTGCGCTTCAGGCAGCTGGAAGTCTTCATCTAATAAGTCCTGGTGAAAGACTTGGACATTTTTATACTGCCAATTCTTAAGTCTTTTCAAAGTTTCTATGACCCGCATGTTTGAAACCTCAAAGCCCGTGAATTTGAGCTCTGGGTGGTGACGACCTATGACAAACGCAAGCCTTGAATAGGCCGATCCTAAATCAATGATGTGATCATTTTTTTTGAGTCCCAGTTCAACAAGCAAACTTCTTAATTCACAATAAGGGGTTTGAAAAGACTGCGGCGAAAGCTCACTCCAAGTTTGGTGGATTTTTGAAATCTCAGAAAGTCTGAGCTGTTTTTCAAGATCAATATAATTAAAACCTAACCATTCATCCACTTGTTTTGAGTGGTTCTGTGCCGCTTGATAAGTCACTTGATCAACCTCAAAAACAGGGTAGGGATTCATGGGATCAAATGGAATGAAGTCTATTTTTTCTTTTTTCAAGCGACACCAGGATTAGTCGACCAAGACCCCTTTGACAAGTGACAGAAAAAGGTTTCTGATAAGTCAAATACTAAGGGGAGTTTATGGCTGTCATTGAAATTACATCTGAAAACATCGAAGCCACTATCAACAATAATAATATTGTCATTATCGATTTTTGGGCTCCATGGTGCGGTCCCTGTAAACAATTTGCCCCAATATTTGAAGACAGTTCCAAGAAGAACACAGATGTGATTCATGCCAAAGTCAACACTGATACAGAGCAGGAAATTGCCGCTAGCTTTGAAATTAAATCCATTCCCACTGTGGCCATCTTTAAAGAGCAAACTCTGATTTTTCATGAAGCAGGATCACTTCCTGAAGAAGCTCTTGAGCAAATTCTAGGACAAGTCAAATCTTTGGATATGGCTAAAATTCGCGAAGAAATCAAAAAACGCGAATCAGGGGAATCTTAGTTTTTCTTTCGGATTGGATATTTCTGACTCGTCATCGGTATCAGCTTCTTTCATATAAATCGCTCGCTTAAGTGAAACTTGCACTGGATTTTGAATTTTACCCACTAAGTGATTGTTAAATTGGGCCGTGGATTTCAAGTTCTCAATCAGCTGTGACATTGAAGTTAATGAACCTCTTGATTCCCTCAATTGACATAATACTCCTGTGACAATGGCAGTCGCTTGCGAAGTTCCTGTCATTTTTGCTAATTTGCCATCAGGGTAAGTGGATAAAATTTGCTCTCCAGGGGCCGAGAGATGAACACCTTGAGGTCCCCAATTACTTGACGGAACCCGTTGACCTTTTGGATCAATGGCAGTCACAGATATTACATTTTTTAATCCGTAGCTTGCAGGATAAAAACCAATCAAATCAGAGTTTGTTTGCTCGTTTCCTGCGGCGGCAACGACAATAATTCCTTTTCTTTCCGCTTCCAAAAGAGCTTGTTTTTCAGGCTCGAAGGGATCAAGCCCTCCTCCAGAGTAGTTAATTATATGGGCCCCCATCTTTATGGCATATTTGATGGCGCGAACAGAGTTCATCAAATTACCACTGATGGGGGCCTGAGGATCATAATATTTTAATGTCATAAGTTGAGTTCTAGGTGAAATTCCTGAGTATTCGATTGAATCAGCCGAGATCAGTCCAGAAATATGCGTTCCATGACCATGATCATCCTTGATATCAGAATTGTTCCCTGCAAAGTTCCATCCTTGCACATCATCGATAAATCCATTCCCGTCATCATCAATCCCATTTTTGGATTTATCTTTTTTATTTTTATCTAATCCGGTTTCACCCACATTAATCCATAGGCTGTTTTTTAAAGCCGGGTGATGAATATCAATTCCTGTATCGATAACAGCCACAATTGTCTTTCCTGTTTTTAATTTGAGATCATTTGTTGCTTGTATTTGATCTTTGTGCCAGAGGCTGGCTTGACCTGAGAGTGAAAGAAAAAGTAGGGATGTAATCATAAGCCTCCTCGAGATGCGACAGGACATTGTGTTGTCATTTTTGAAGAAATCACTCGGCCCTTGTTAAGTGAATATTGAAACTGATCTATACAGCCTGACTTAATTTTTAAAACTCGGTCCTCTTGTTTATCGTACTCGATCACTAACTTTTCTTTTTTATTCGTTCTCTCTGTTAAATTATCAAGATCGTCATAGTCATAATTTTTTTGCTCTAAAAAAGAACTCGGAAAAACTTTGATCAGTTGAAATCCAGAGTATTTATAAAGAACAGTTGAGGTTGGGGACTCAATTTTTTCAATTAATGGTAGCAAAGGATGCCATTTGAATTTTGCTAACACCTTCTTTTCTAGAAGGGCTTGTTCAAACAATCCCCTGGAATTTCTTTGGTATTCAATTTCATTTTGATTATGAAAAATAGATTTCAACTGACCTTTATAATCAAAGCGACTTATTTTTTTCTTAGCCTTGTAGCGTGTGTATTGACCAAACCCCGATTGGATCCAATCACCCGAATCTTTTATGTTGGTGTAGCGAGTGGCCGTTGGGTCCAATTTAAAAACAATGGGCAGCGGGGAAGAGCAATCAGTCAGCTCGATTTCCTCTTTTTGTTTAAAATTAATTTTTGCATCCAAGGCCGTGCACCAGCCCTGACCAAAAACACCTTTAAATAAGGAGCGACTTCGGTACGTTCTGTTAATTTCCCATTTGAAGTCGCTGTTTGGTATTAATAGAAACTCTGAGTCCTGTAAAATCAGACTGCCGTTTTTCATATTAACTGCGATGGCAGCAGTTGAATGTTGTGAGGATAAAAGGCATATAATTATTAATGTTGTCTTAAAGTTCATCATAGTGATGGACTACCAAAGCACTAAAGATGCCACTTCAGATCGAACTGGTGGATAGCTGGATGTTATCTTGTTAGCAACTGTCAAGAACCCTAACAGAGATGTTAGGCGGCGGAAACCTTCAGTTGTGAAGAAGCGACAGTCATTTTGTTACGTCCTGAATTTTTACTTGCATAAAGAGCCAAGTCCGCACGCTTCAACCATTCGCTTGAATTTTCTGATGATTCCAATTGTGCGAGTCCCACAGAAATTGTGAATTGAATTTCCAATTTGCCTTGTACCAGTTTTTCTTTACGGATTCGATTCAGGCACTGTTCTATTTTGAGACTGGCCACTTCGATGTTGTAGTCAGGCATGATGACAGCGAATTCTTCTCCGCCAAGCCTTGCTACAAAATCATTTTCTCGGTTAAAGCTTTCTTGTAAAAACCTGACACATTCTTTAATCACGTGATCACCGATATCATGACCGTAGGAATCGTTCACTTTTTTGAAATGATCGATATCACAAATAAGCAGTGAAATATTACCTTTTGATAAGGAATAAAGCTGCTGGTATTTTTTAAGTTGTTCATCAAAGCTTTTGCGGTTGTAGGCTTGAGTCATGTGATCGGTCTTAAGATCTTTCTGGGCTTGACCCAATTGCTTCTTTAAAGTTCCTAATGATTTGGTCATTGTGCCCAAGCGCTTACTTCTGCGATCATTCTTTTTTGTTTGATACTCCATATAAGTGTCAATAAAGGCTCTTGATTTTTTCTTCAAAGAATCAATGGCATTACTTTCAACAGCTTCACGTAAATCATCCAGTTGTCCCTTAAGCTGAATCTCTTGAGATTTTTCTTCCGTTAAATCTTCACCTAATTGGTCAGCAAAATCCCAGATGATATTTTTAAACTCATCCATGGATCTTTGAATATAGGAGTACTCCTCCACACGGTAAGTGGAATAAAATTGCCGGATTTTAAATAGCAGTTTTTCTGAGTCTTGGCCTTGAATCAAACTTTTAGAGAATTCGTCAAGAGTTTCACGGGTTTTTCTAACTGGGTGATGATCAAGTTCAATTAAGTTTTTACTAAGAATATCAAGAATGAACAGCAGGGTGGCTTGATCATCATTAAGCTCTGGAGATTGGTCTGATGCAGTTTCTTTTTTACTATCCATTCCAAGATCGAATTGGTCAGCAATTTTTTTTACCCAAGACTTTGATTTCATATTTAATATTATCGGATTTTTTGTCACAGAACCTTATGCGGTAAAGGTCCAGTCAGGGGTGTCTCAAAAGTGGATAAAAAAACCCCACTTGATTGTAGCCAAGTGGGGTTTTTGGTGTTTTTTATTTAATTTTAGAAATTAAATCTTACAAGTAACCAGTTCGTTCACTTTGTCTAAAGCTTTTTGGCCATCGATTTTGAACTTAGTTCCCATAGCGCGGTAAATTGCAACAGAACCACCTTCTTTAACAACAACTTTACCTGCTGTCGTTAAAAGGTCGACTACGTCAGTATTACCTTCTTTAAGTAATGCTGGGGCCACTTCGTTAACAAATCTGGTGTAGGCTTGAACGGCCTCTTTCTTTTTAACAGAAGTTGTTAGTAAATCGATCTCACTGCCGCGAGCTTCTAAAATATTGATGATCGAAGTTTTTGACTCAGCTGATATATCAGATCTGTTCAAAGCGTCAGCATAGGCTTTTAAATTTTCTGCAGAGATCTCGCCTTTTTCAACCATCGTACGAAGGCCAGCGTTTTTAACTCCAGCCTTTTCAATCTTGATGATTGTTTCAGAAAGAGCCAATGTCTCAAGTGGTCTTGCCACTGAAGATTTTCCAGGCTTTGTCATCAATTCTTTAGTGGTTGTCGGGGCCTTAAAAGCCATTGAGTTCTGGGCCACCATCGTAATCAGGGCGAGGACTAATAATTTGTTCATGTGTTTCTCCTTATTTAAGTACATTTTGTTAAACTCTAACGTAAACAATAACTTCACTAACTATGCCATCCCGGGGGCCCTTATTGACCCATTGGGATGCTTGAACTTTTGACAGTGGCCTTATTTTGCCCTTTTTTGTTGGCCTCACTGGAACGGCTTTCTACGGCCTCTGTAGCATCGTATTTAGCCATCTGAGTGTTTTGTAAGTACATCATCAAACTATTCACAGACATTTCCAGGGCATCAAAAGAGGCTTTTTGAACGTCAGCAGAATACTGATCTAAAGTTCCAGATTCCTTTAAATGGCTCTGATAGTTCTTTAGACTTTCATCGATGTTTTTCTTCATATCAGGCAATTTCTTAGCATCAATTCCCAAATTGAGACGGGGGTGATCGCCAGTCATTTGAATGTCAATTTTTCTTAACTCAGAGGACAGTTGATTAATCACTTGGACAATGGCTGTTTGCGAAGGGACTCGGGCTTCGGGGTTGAATTTAAGACTTTCCACTAAAGATCTTGAATGTTTTAAATTTAACTCTTTCACCCAAGTGTAACCTTTTGTTGATTTTTCTATTTCTGATAAAATCATCAAATAAACATTGATCTCTTCAAGGCTTGAATCCAGTAAACTTCTTGAAGCTTTAGTGGTTTTAACAAGATTTTTTCCATCAGGCTGAAGTCCTTCCACAAGATCCACAAGCAAATACTGGAAATTGTAATCAAGACGCTCAAAAATTTTCATCATTGTGGATTCGATATTTTGATCCCACCACTTGCTGACATTAGTTTTGCTATCCAATCTTTGTGAATTCCAAGGGCCTAAGATTTCTGGCTTAATATAACGATTCAGCATTTCAAAAAATGAGTAGGACTTTTCTGAACCATTAACAAAAAACTGAGCGTAGTAGATGGAATCAAAGGCAATAGGTTCACCCACGACTGGGACGCAAAAGTTGGTTCTTTTAGGCCCGTTGACCACAATGTGATCAGGCCAGCGAACTTCAATCTTATTTAAGTTTACAATTCTTGGTGCATTGAACTGAGGGGGACGAAGGTTCGTTTCTCGGCCAAATAAATTTACATTCCACTCTTCAACTATGCTATGAGTAGCTAAGTCAGGACCGCAGACCATTTGAAATAATAGATACTCGGTGTGGCGTTTGAAATAATAGCCGTAAGCTTTTCTAGACACTTGCGAGTAACTGGCCGCATTTTTTCTGGACTCATGGTAAATAAATGGGAGTAAAGCTCCACGAGCAAGTAAGGGATTTGGTTGACCCAGTAATTCACGAATTTTTCCTAAAACCTTTTGCTTGTTAAAGTCAGGGTCCACGTCATTGGCTAACTCTTTGTTAAGTCTAATAATGGCTTGGCTGATTTTGTCTGTGTCCAAAGTGGCAAGATGAGTCAATAAAGCTTGGATTAATTTAGAACTTTTTTCTTGCAACGAAAGCTTTAAAATTTCATCCACAGCAGGACTTGTTTCCTTCATGGGAAGATTCAAGCTGGCTTCTTCGTCTTCATCCAAGACAGCGATTCCTGTTTTTTTAGCCTTAGGTTGGTAAGATGGAGCTTTTTCTTGAAGACCAAAGCGTTTAGCAAAAGTATTAACTACATATTGCACGCGGTTTTTTTGGAAACCTTCCATCTGAACGGGGAAGTTCATATAAAGTTGTAGCTCAGTAACACACACTTGACCTGTGCTGCCTTGTTCGCACTCGGGGTGGCCTAAGGGTTTAATGCCAAACAAAGGATTCATTCGGTTGGAAAGCTGGGTATTAAAAGGCTCTTCTACTTTTTTAATTTCTTTATTTTCATTCAATTTATTTTGAAATTTAAAACCCTGGAAAACTTCATTCACATAGAACTGGTAGAATTTTTGAGCTTCATAGATTTCTGATAAAAGTGTGTTCGTGATTTGTCCCCAAATTTGTACACCATTAAAGAACTTAGCATGGTTTTGTGTTCGCCATATATTCATATGCTTTTGAAACTTCTTGATGTCTTCCACCATATTATATTCACAATCAGACTTAGCTAATGTGGATGAGCCCCTGGACCTTTTTGAAACTTCACATTTTTTTGCAAGTTCCTTCCAACCAACAGTTTGATGGTAAACTAAAGACTCTTTCATTTGTTTATCAGTGGAATTCAGAAAACTGGCTCTAAGAACTTGAGCCATCACTTTACTAATCGCTGGCATTATATAAGTATCACCCAGTATGAAGAAATAATTTTGTGCAAGCATGGCTGTTAATGTGGTGGCGACTGTGACGGGACCTAAGCTCCAGCCTCTTCCAGTCAGTGCGATGTTCATGGCAATACCAAGAAAGCGTTTTGATGTTCCAGGAATATTTTTAGCTATTTTGACCATGTCTTTGGCTTGTACTGTTTTATACCATTGGGTTTTTTGGCCATTAAAGCCAATGCGGTCTTGAACGATTTCTACATGTGGTAAACCTGACGCTTTGTGAATGCCTGCCATTTGCTCTGATAAATTTTTAGCGTAATTGTAGGAAGCTCCTGCTCCAGCCATTAAGCCCTTTTGTGCGTAAGTGGATCCTACAGTTGATAATGTCATCGACAGAATCATGGGGATGTACATCTCCACTTTATTTTCAAAATTAAAAAATTCATTTTGAGCTTCATCACAAGGATCTACTTTTCCAGGCTGAACAGGCTTGTTGGGTTTTAGTAACGAATCACTGCAAGCGGCTAGAAGGCTTGAAATTTCATGGGTTAAATTAGAAACAATAAGTCCTGCGCTCAAACCAATGTAAGGAATGGCAGCTCTCATGGTGCGGATAGATTTAGAACCATTCATGCCACCAAACTTTGTTTTTAAATAATCTTGGGTGAATCCACTGGCGGCCATAAAAGAGTAGAAAGAGATATGAGTCATGGGATCATCCAGGCTTTCGATGTACTGTAAAAAAGCCGCTGGATTTTCAGAATAATCCGTCATCATTTTTGTCACCATAACAGCGCCAATGGCCACGCCAAACAGAGCCGATTGGGCGGGAAATCCGTGCATGCCACCGCTTAAAGGTCTAGCAAAGCTTTCTTTAAACCGGCCGCGCCAGTTTTTTTGGTCCCACTGGTAAAGACGGTTGATTTCTTCTTGGTAAGTTTTCGGTAATCGAGAAAAGTCAGCACGAATTTTTTCTGACGATGTACCTACGGGATGATTCATAAAGCGTCTAAAGAATTCTACCTGGGTGTCAGGGTATTTAACAAAGTAGGCCTTCATAATTTTGTTTTTTAAATCAGGTTGTAGTCTATGAAAATAATCGATGACAAAATAATCATCAGCCAGTTCACGAATGAGGTAGTGCAATTCAACCTGGCCACCTAAGTTTTCACGGTAAAAATTCTCAGGTAAACTTAAATAGGCTCTGATGAATTCGGCCATTTGCTTCATTTGCAGTTCTTGATCATTTAAATACTGCCTTAATACAGAGGGCAGCATTCTTTCATTTTTATCAGATTCAAACACGGCCGTGAATTCTTCACCTTTTGAATCTGACAATTTCATTTCAATGATTTCATTTTTAGAATCTTTTTTTGCAGATTCAGGATTTATGCGATTATCTGAGCCCATGCCTTGGCCTTGACCTAGTGAGGCTAAAACAAAAATGAAGCTAATGATCCAATGTCTCAAAGCGATACGCATTTGAACCCCTTGTTATATTCCAGGTAGTTACAAGTTTTATGCCGCTGGGTAGAATTCTAATGGGTTTGGCATGTTTCAATATGAACAAGCGACAATTTTCGCTGACAGTTTTGGCTTTTAGGTTCATTATCTGGGTTGTGAAACAGGATCAGACCTACCTTTTCTTTGATGGCGTTTGCGGGCTCTGTAATGGAGTCGTAGATTTTTTATTAAAATTTGATTCAAAACAAAAGATTCTTTTTGTTACTTTGCAATCTGAATTTGCAAGCCAGCAGTTGCCACAAAACTTGACCCAGCAATTATCCACATTAGTGGTCAAAAAGGGAGATTTGATTTTCACAAAATCAGAGGCTGTTTTTGTACTTATTAATGAATTGGGTGGAGCTTTTAAAATCTTTAAAATTTTTCAGATTCTGCCGTTGGCACTCAGAAATTTTGTTTATGATCAAATCGCAAAATCCAGGTATCAAATATTTGGTAAAAAAGACACCTGCCGAATTCCCACTCCCCAAGAACGATCTCGCTTTATCACTTGAATCGAAGGACTTAAAAAATGTCACAAAAGCTGAAAATTGAATTTTTAGGTGCTGCAGGGACAGTGACAGGGTCAAAAACATTGATCACTTATAATCAAAAAAAATACTTATTTGATTGTGGCCTGTTTCAAGGCCCCAAAGAGCTCCGGCAAAGAAATTGGGGATCTTTTCAAGATCTGAATTCTATTCATGCAGTTATTTTATCCCATGCTCACATTGATCATTCTGGGTTTTTACCTAAGCTAGTAAAAGATGGTTTCAGTGGTCCCATTTATTCAACTCCTGCAACGGCCCAACTTTGCCAGTTGTTGTTGATGGACGCTGCTTATTTGCAAGAAGAAGACGCAAAATATGCAAATACTTCTGGTTATTCTCACCATCAGCCTGCTTTGCCACTTTTTGATAAAGTGGATGTTAAAAAAGCCCTCAGTCAATTTCGCGAAGTAGACTTTCATCATTGGCATGAGCTTGATACAGGTCTCAGTTTTCGCTTCTCACGGGCTGGTCATATCTTGGGTTCAGCGGTCACTCAGTTTTCATTTAAAATAAATGATCAGTCTAAAATACTGACGATGACAGGGGATTTAGGCAATGGGCGCTCTTGCATTATCGAGGATCCAGAAAAAATTCTAGAGACCGACTACCTCATTATGGAATCCACTTACGGTGATCGAAGACAGTCTAGAAATAGCCCGCTTGATGAACTGGAACCTATCATCAATCAAGTGATCAGGCGTAAAGGAACTTTGGTGATTCCTGCTTTTGCGGTGGGAAGAACCCAAGAGCTTTTGTATTTAGTGAATCAATTAGAAACCGAAGGACGAATTCCTAAAGTTCCTGTTTATCTGGATAGTCCCATGGCCAATTCTGCGACTGATATTTACTTGAACTTTCCCAATGAACTTAAAAAAAATCTGCACGGAGTCCAACTGAAATCAAGATTAAGCACGGCTAACTTTAAAGAAGTGCATTCGGCTGATGATTCTATGCTTTTGTGTATGAGCACGCAGCCCAAGATTGTGATCTCGGCTTCGGGGATGTTGACAGGTGGACGAGTGATGCACCATTTGAAAGCCAAGCTTCCTGATGAAAATTCAGCTGTTTTGTTTGTGGGTTTTCAAGCCTCAGGCACAAAAGGGCTTTTGCTTAAAAATGGCCTTAAAGATATTCGCATTCACCATCAAAAAGTGGCCGTCGAGGCTGAAATTTTTGTGATAGATTCGTTATCAGCACATGCTGATTGTGAAGACCTGGTTCATTTTGTTTCAACAATGACAAAAAAGCCTAAAAAAATAATTCTCAATCACGGTGAAGCCAATGCTTCTGCTTCTTTGCAATATTTACTGAATTATGATTTACAAATTTCCACGGACATTGCCCGTGAAGGGACAGAGTTTATCTTAGATTAAAGCTTTAGCATGTGAAAATACATGGGCTCTATTTTAGCTTTCATAAAAACAGATGGATTTGCTATAAGAATTCAAAATAAGGAGTTTTTATGAAATTAGCCTTTTTATTTGCAATGCTTTTCGCTTTTAATGTTTGGGGTCAGTCAAATAGCCTACTGGATCAATCTGTTTCAATCGAAGGATTTGGAAATATTCGTTTCCGGGCCCCCATTGGTCAATCCACCAGTCGTTTTCCATTGCTTCTAGTTCATGGGGTTTACGGTGGTGCCAGTCATAGAACTTATAAAAATTTATTACCATTATTAGATCAAGCGGGGGCAGCCGTTTATATTTTAGACTTACCGGGCGTTGGTGAAAGTGATAAACCCAAGCGTGCTTACAGGATTGAAGACTTTGATTTGTTTTTGGAAAAATTTATTGAAGTTGTGATTCAAAAACGAACAACTGTTGTGGCTGAATCCCTATTGACAGCTTCCGCACTAAAAGTCAGTTCAACCAGGCCAGATCTTATTCGTCGACTGATTTTATTAAGCCCAACTGGTGTGAATTCATTAAACGAACCACCCTCTAGTCGTGAACAAGCATTGTATGACAGGCTTTTTAACGATGAAGTGGCAAGTGATCAGTTTTACAGAAATTTGTTGGTTGATAATTCTTTACAGTATTTTTTAAAATTTGGATTTTACAATGACGAATTAGTGAATGAAGACTTGCTAAATGACTTTCGAGTTCTAAGAGACAATGTGAGTCAAAAATATTTGACTCTTAGTTTTGTGGGTGGGCAGCTTTATCGATCCTTTTCAGCATCAGCACAAAATGTTTTTGTGCCTGTATTAAGTATTTTTGGAAAAGAGTACGAAAGTTTCGCGGATAATGAACTGTCAACAGCTGCTATGTTTAAAGATATTCGCCCAGACTTCGAATATCTTGAAATTTCCATGGCAGGTTCCTCTGTTCAAAGAGAAAAGCCTCAGGAAGTGGCAAATGCAATCCTAGAGTTTTCGGTTGTCGACTAGACCCCTATCGTTAGTTTGGTTTAAAAAAGATTTAAGGGTTTGTGATCACAGACCCTTGTTGGAAGCTTGTCAAATCGGGCAGACAGCGGCTGTTTATATTCTTGAACCCGAGTGGATTAAAAGTTTCGAGTTCGAATCAGGTCAATTTTTGTTTCTAGAAAAGTCACTCATTGATCTTAAAAATGATTTAAGAAAATTAGGTATCCCCCTCATTATTCGCTATGGTTCTGCTATCACTGTATTTTCAGAGCTCATTAAAAAATGGCCATTTTCCTTTGTCTTCAGTCACGAAGAGACCGGAGTGGATTGGACTTTTAAGCGGGACTTGATGATGAAATCATGGTTTCAATCTCAATCCGTTCAGTTCACTGAATATCCACAATTTGGAGTGAAACGGGGGCTGAAAAACAGAGATCATTGGTTAAAGCATCGTAACCGCATATTAAATCGAGCCCTTCATCCAGAAATCAATCAGGTTTGGGATTCAGGACAGCCTGCTTGGACTTTAATTAAAAAATTAGAATTAGGGCATCTTCCAAGTCTTCAAGATCTAGGTCTTCCACCCTCTGAAAAAATTTTTGCATTAAAAGGGGGGCGCACGGAAGCTGTTAAAACATTACATTCATTTTTTGATTCTAGGGGACAGAATTATTTTTCTTCTTTGTCTTCACCGGTGACAGCCTTTGATGGTTGTTCACGAATTAGCCCCTATCTTTCTTGGGGTAATTTATCCATCACAGAGGTCTTAAGTGAGCTTGAAAATAAAAGACAATCTGTGATCGGCACAGCAAGGGAAAAAAAATGGACACAGAACCTATCCCAATTTGAAAGCCGGTTGTGGTGGCATTGTCACTTCATTCAAAAATTGGAATCAGAACCTGAAATTGAGTTTGAAAATGTGAACCGAATGTTTGATGGCTTAAGAGAGTCTGAATTTGAGCAAAAAAAATTTCAAGCCTGGTGTGATGGGCAAACTGGATTTCCGATCATTGATGCCTGTATGAGAGCTTTGAAACAGCATGGTTGGATTAATTTTAGAATGCGAGCCATGCTAATGAGTTTTGCGTCCTACCAATTATGGCTGGACTGGAGACCCACAGCTCGTTTTTTAGCTAAGCATTTTTTAGATTTCGAACCCGGAATTCATTTTAGTCAGGCGCAAATGCAGTCAGGAGTGACTGGGATTAATGCCATCAGGATCTACTCTCCACAAAAGCAAACCTTAGACCGTGACCCCAACGGAGAATTTGTTAGGAAATACTGCCCAGAGCTTGCAAAATTAGACACCTGCGACTTGATAGCACCGCATTTAACCCCTCCATTTGTAGCCGCTTCCTTAGACTTTAAGATTGGTCGTGATTATCCAGAACCCATAGTGGATCCTGAGTTGTCCTATCATCAGGCTAAAGAAAAAATTTTTTTATGGCACAAGAAAGCTTCGGTTCAGGCCGAAGCTAAAAAAGTTTTGCTTAAGCATGGAAGTCGTAAAGCCAGGCATTTTCCAACACAAAAAAGGCCGATTTAAATAACTTTAACTTCCTTAGAAAATAAATTGAATATTGACATGAGTGACTGAACATCCTGATAGGGCGTTCCATTTTTGGCCAGTTCGAATAAATCAATCAAGTTATCTGACGATGTCAGCCCATTTAAGTTGGTGACTTCTCCCATGGCCCAGTCAGGAAATAAGCGCTTATTACTTAATGCCTCACCATGTTTAATTATAGAAGTGTGTCTTGAGTCTTTTTGAATTCTTTTAAAGCAGTTGAGTACTTCTTCCTTAGGGCCTTCTAAAAATTGCAAAAAATAACCTTGTCTGTAAGTTAAAAAACCTGTGATTTGACTATTTAAATTATTTCTTCTGGAAATAGCGTAAATTTCTTCCAATGAGCCATCTTTAAACTCCACTGAAGCTTGGCTTGTGTAGACGAGAGTAAAAACTTGATCCATAAAATATTTTAAATATAGGACTGTAGTTTAAGCAAAGAGTTAATCATGAGTTCTCTTTCATATTCAGGAACGTTCTTGAATCTTTTTGACATTCTTTTCTGTGCTGACTGCCAAGTTGAGTTGTGAAGCAGTTGGCCCTTTGTGGTCAGACTTAAATGAGTTTGCCTTGTATTTTTTGGGTTTACCTTTTTATGAACATAGCCTCGCTTAACCAGGGTGCCGACCATTTTTGTCATGGCCGGTTGGCTGACAACATGCATTTCGGCAATTTCACTGACGGTGTTGATGCCGTGATGAATTTGTGCGAGTACACGAAATTGTGGAACTGTTAGATGCTTGGGAGCTGCCAGTTTGAGTTCCGATCGGATGAGCCTCACCAATGGGGGAACGACATCCAGCAAAACTTTAGCGAAATATAATTCTGGTTTCATAAACACAAATATAGTTTAATCTAGCCAATATGAAAAACTTATTTTTGCTAGTTTTGTTATTTACTGCACCTAGTTTAGCTTCTTTATTGACGGAAATTGAAATTGAACAAAAAAATTCTCAACTTCAATTTAAAGTTAGCTTTAGTACTGAAACCTCTGACACACTTCAGCTGACTTCTGAAGCCCAGATCACTCAATGGGGCAATCTAAAACTCTCGAAAAATGCAAAAGGTTTGCATCAAATTCAGCTTACTAAAGGCCAAAAGGGTTTTTTGCATTACACAATAAGTCTTGATTTATCAAAGCCCTATTTCTTATCGGGTCTTCGGGTGTGGCATCCGGTGAATCCTCAATTTCCAGAGGGTGACAAATTTCAATTTCAAACCAAACTTAATCCTGAGTTTGAATTGATTCACTCGGCCACTGGTTTTCCGCAAGGTGATTTAGCCTACGTTTTTGGTAAATTTAAAAAATACCAAAGCGTTGATAAAAGGTTGCTTGTTTACTTATCTCAGGATGAGCCAGCTCTGGCAGAAACATTATTGCAAAATTTAAAAAAGTATCTTGATCATTACGAAAATTCGATTGGTACTTATCCCTATGATGTTTTTCAAGTCGTCGAAGCTCCAAGTGAAATAGGCTATGCATTTCCAAAAATGACTTGGATCGGATCGCAACTTTTAAGATTTCCATTTATTTTGAAAACTTCATTACCTCATGAACTGTTGCATTCTTGGTGGGGGGCTAGCGTTTTTGTTGATTATGAGAAAGGCAACTGGTGCGAGGGTTTGACATCTTTTGGTGCTGACTACGGATTACTCAATCAGGAAGAAAAAAAGCTTTATAGAATTAAAGCCCTCACAAGTTATCTGAATTATGTCAACCAATCCCAAGAGCTTTCTCTTTCTCAGTTCACCTCTCGAGGTGAAGATCGATCACTTCAAGCCTTAGGATATGACAAGTCAGTGATGGTTTTTGTGATGCTCGAACAACTTGTGGGTCCACAGAACTTTGCAGCCGCTTTAAAAAAATTCTATAAAAATTTTAAATTTAAAAGAGCTTCATGGGATGATTTTTTTGCCATCCAATCTGAGGTCAGCGGTCAAGATTTACAGAGTTTTAAAAAATTCTGGGTGCAGCAACCTGGATTTGTTGCAAAAGATTTTTTAAAATTAAAAAAAACCAATCAAGAAATTCAAGCCAGTGCAAAACCTTCTGAGCTAGCAAAACTTGCGGGCTTTCAAATCCAAACACAGTTGTTTTCACAAAGTGGGAATAAAAAATTAGTGTTAGACGTTTTACCTAGCGGAAAAAACTTGGTACAAAGTCAATTTGCAATCCAAGAAAATTATTTAACTTATTCCATTGATCCTGATTTTTATTTATTCAGGGATCTTAATCTATTTGAAAAGCCCATTAACTTTTCCGAGTTTTTCGGTGCAAAAAAAGTTGAATACCAAATTAATCAATCCGACTGGGTGCAGGCTTTTAAAAATCAGTTCACTGATAAACAGTGGATGAATGTAAAGTCTGACTTGGACTTTGATAAAGCTTCGGTCTATTTGGTTGATCTGATCAGTGCCGAAAAAAATTCAGAAATTAAAAAGTTGATGGCTGAAAAAGGCATTAAAATAACTGCAAATGAAGTTCAAATAGAAAATAGAAAATTTGATCTTAGTGTTCAGGCTGTTTTTCTTACCCTTCGGATTAAAAATTCAACTGTTGTTGTAATGAATTTAAACCCGAATTTACCACTGGCTCGTTGGCTTCAACGATGGTCTCGTTATGGGGGGCAAAGTTATGTGGTTTTAAATAATTCCAGCGCTGAACTGCAGGGTGTTTGGGTTGATGCCTTAAAGTCTAACTTATAGACAATTTTGTAAAATTGTTAGTCGTCTGTTCATATTAGGATTATTAGTATAGACTCCAATTTGTTTAATTATCCACAGGAGTTTTATATGAAAATGATCACGCTTTTTATGGCATTATTTTTTTCTGCTCAGTCGTTTGCAATCATTATTGAGGACCGTGATACAAGTCTTCGTTACAATATCAGCGACGTAAATGTGATTATGGCCTGTGATGCACCTGAATCAAACGTGAAAAATTGGTATGTTTTAGGCACAGTTAATTACAGTGATCCTCAACTGTTTTTTCTTTCAAAAGGGATGCTAGTTCACGCTGACAAGCAAAGAAATTTATCTGGGTTCGATAATGGTCGACTTTATGAAATCAGAGCTGGGTTTTTGACTTATCATTTCAATAGAACTATTCCCGGTCAGTATAAGCTATTGATAATGAACGGATATGGTAAAAAAGTAGATCTATTGCCGTGCCGTGACAGGATCCAGTAATTTTAATACCTTGCTGTCTCTAGATTGTAAGCGCATGAATGGTGTGACTTACAACAAGGAGATAGAAATGAAATTATTAACAGCAACACTTGTACTATTCGGCTTTTTAGGTTTTTCCCAAGCAGAAGAAACCATGGGCGAAAAAGTTCAATCCACTACTAATTCGGGTGCACGTATGGTCAAAAAAGGTGCAAACCGTGCTAATGAAGCTATTTGCGGAAAATTAACTGGCGACAGTAAAGTGGAATGTTTAGCTAAACAAGCTAAGAACCGAGTCACTGAAGGTGCTGATGTTGTCAAAGACAAAGCCACTGAAATCAAAAACAACGTGGACACTGACAAAAAGTAATCTATCTGGGTGGCCAGTTTAGTTTAATGGCCTGATCAAGTAATTTATTAAGTCGTAGTGCCTGTGTGAAATCTTGAATCACATGGGCACTAAAATGAGGTGATGTGAATTCCTTCATAGAAATTTTCTTGTAGACGACAAACTTCTTTAATTTTAACCACTCCACATCAGGGTGATCCACGGCAAAGCCCCTGGGCACTCGAGTTGATTGATCTTGCATATAAAATGCGCCTTTAAAACTTTTCTTGAATTTAGAATCACTAAATAGTTCTTTGAAAGGTTCAGAATCCTTATTAATGGCTTCTCGAATCAGTCTTGTTTGTTGAGAGCTGGGTTGCCAAAGGCCACCAGCGATAAGAATAGAGTCTTCTTCATTGGGGAATAAACCAAAAAACAAATGAGGGTTGCTTTCAAAGCGTGAAGCGGAAGGCCTTGAGGCAATCATCGAGATCCAATCTTTATAGCGTGGCAAGCCTCCAGCGACTTTAAAATCAGGCCGCTTGATACGTCCTAAGCCTTTACTTGGAAAATGATAATCAGGGGCCAGCGGCCTTACAGCCGCTTTTACTTTTTCAGCTAAATCGATAAATGGCTTTCTTAGAACCTCATCGTATTCTTTGGTGTTTTTATCAAGCCAGTCTGCTTGTTTTTGCTTTCCCGCTTTTTTTAAAAAATCCAGAGTTTGCTTTGAGAATTTTATTTTTTTCATTAATCAAAAATTTCTTCTAAGAAAGATTTCTTTCGCTTGTAGCCTTTGTATTCGTAATCCTTTTTGTATTCATAGTCTGGTTTGTAAGAGGGCTGAGGCTGTTGCTGTGGTTGAGCAGTAGGTGCGGCCACTTCGTTCGCTGCAGCTGACTTTTCGATTATTTTATCAAGTTCACCACGGTCCAACCAAACACCTCGGCATTTGGGGCAGTAATCGATTTCAACACCTTGACGTTCCGTCATTGATAGTACTGTATCTTTACAAGCGGGGCAAAACATTGAGACCTCCGGGTTTTTGTTAAAATAAATTGCCATAAATTTAATACTTTTTGTATTTAAAATTGAATATAATCCAGCAATGAATCCTGCGAGATCAAAAACCTGTGCTCAATGTCAAAAAACGATGGAAGTCGCTTTTCGTATTCGTCTAGGAACAGCTAAGGATTGGGTATTTGTTTGCACAGAGTGTTGTCGAAAATCTCAGACTTTACCAGGTTACCAGTACGGGGGAACCTGGAAGAGCGTTAAAAAGCAGGATCGCTAGCTTTTTGAATGAGTCTTGCCACCCACTCGTCTTGGGATTCATTCCACTTAATTGACACATAATGATTCATTTTCATTGGAGTTCCTGAGATCACCTGACCAAGTTCATCAGTGGATCTGGAGGTGGAAATTGCAGATCTGAAGAAACTTTCTTTTGATACCTCAGCTTTTGATTGTGCAGGCCTTGGGTGAACGGATATTTTGAAATCTTGGCCTTGATTAATGAAAGTAGCTTCTAAATAGGATCTAGAATAAGTCGAGTCTCCAGAATCAGGGAGGCCAACAAATTGAGCACGTTCTTTTAAATAATATTTGAGTGTCCAAACAAAACCAACACAAGAGGAGATGCACCAAGGATCTGTTAAAAAAGAAACTCTTCCCTTGTAAGCTTTCTTAATCGAGGAAAACTTTTCAGTTAAGCAATCATCATTTTGAGAAGGGCAAAATTGCGGCATTGTTGGGATATACTCACCCTCTCGAATGTTATTCCATTTTTCTGAAGCCCTTAGGTTTTCATAGATCTTGAGTTTGCCTTTATCTTGGTAAAAGGCTTGATTTCTCCAATCGGGATCTTCAAGTTCTTTTGTTTTTTTAAATTGCACCCATTGATCTTGAAAGTCTTGATCGAGGAACTGAGCTGACCATTGAGTCACCACATCACCGCCCCAATTATCCACCACATCAATGATCAGGTGTTTTGTTTGTTTGGCCTTCTTATTCCAATACTGAGTCGCAAATTGCTGAACTTCTTTTGAAACCCCATCAATGCCATTTACGGTCACACCTCGGTCATAACGAAAACTTCTAATCCTTAAAAGTGAAGTGCCTGGTAGATTTTTATTTTCATAAACACAGGCATGAAAGCCCTGATAGACCATTTTAAATTCTGGATACCTGGCGGGTTCATTGCCGCAGGGCTTTAAATTTTTAGCCTCAGATTTTTCGATATTTGCAAAGACAGGAATTATCACATTTATTTTTTTTTCATCACGCCTAAGTGAAAACTTCAGCGGCTGCCGCCTGAACCAAGAAAGATTTCCTTTTCTTAGATTATCCCAAAACTCAAGCTCACATTGGCTTCTAAGCGGAAACTTGCAGTATTCAAAATTTTCATCTGCCCATTTTTTTATATCAACGCCATTAATTGCAATCAGCTCATCACCGGTTTGCGGCCTGTCTTTTGGATCAAGATGAATGAAATATTGGCTTTTAACACTGGAAATCAAATATTTTGAAACAATACCATCTTCAGAGACAACTTCGGGCTTAAAGCCAACGGCCAGCATGGCTTTGCCTTCACTATTAAAATCATAATTAGAACCCAGTTTAATATGAGCGTGTAAATTAGGGTAGGCTGCATCTAGTCTTGAAAAGACTCGGCCCAATTCCAAAGAGTTTTGTGAATCTTCTAAATCATTTCTAAGTTTTTTTGTGATTTGCTGCCAGCTTAACTTTCTATTGTGCCTTGGCAGCAGCCCATCTCCGTCCAAGCGGTTGATTTCGTTAATATAGGCATCAAACAGTTGAATAGAGGTTTTTCTCTCTGTTGCAAAATGATCAGCCCACGTGAGTAAGGGTAGGAAGAATAACGCTATAATTTTTAATTTCATGGGTACTAAGATACCGATATGGCGACATGAAGACTAGTGCTAACTTATCGAAATTTAGAAGAAATAAGCAATAGGTCCTGCCAACTAAGAATTTAGTTGTTAACTACTAAATTCTTAGTTACATTTTAGAAATGAAAAAATTAAGTCTCAAAGAAAATGACAATAAGCTACTCACCGAAACTGAGCTCGAATTAATGACTTTGTTATGGAAGCTGGGTGAAGGAACTGTATCAGATGTGCTTCAGCAGCTACCCAAAGAGCGAGAACTCGCTTACACATCGGTTTCCACTATCTTGCGCATTTTAGAGCAAAAAGGGATTTTAAAAACCCGCAAAGAAGGCCGCGGACATGTTTATACACCGCAAATCAAAAAGTCTGATTACGAAATTAAAACTGTCAAACATGTCGTAGAGCGTGTTTTCGATGGAACTCCCATGGCCCTTGTTAGGCAGCTTCTTGATACAACACAACTTAATGAAGATGACATCAAGGAGCTTAAAAAACTAATAAGTAAAGCAGGAGTGAGAAAATGAACCTGGCCCAGGTACTTTCAGCTTATGTGAATTTGAACGTTTTGATCATAATCGCCTTTTTTGGTCTTAGTATTTTTTCATTTTTTTTAAAAAAATTAAATACTCAAATAGAGTCAAAACAGGAACTCCAACTTCATTACGGCTTAATCATATTCACTTTATGTTTAGCTTTGATTCAACCACTTTTTCCGCAAAATAAGGTTTTCGAACCAACTGCAAAGATATGGTCTTCTGTTTCGACTCAAAATTTTGCTAAGGAGTATCAGTCCTCCAAAAACAGCGGGTTTTTAATAATGTCGAATGCAAGAGGAGTTACAGCTGTTCAAGCTCATGACATCTCTTCGGCATGGTCGGCAATTGGATCTTTTATTCTTATCTTGGGATTTTGGTTTACCTTCCGTGATTTTAGAAGACTGTTAAAACTAAAGAGAAATTCATTTCTTATTAAATCCATTGGCCAAGTCCACATCCTTTTAAACGATAACATTCACGTGCCTTTTTCCTATTGGCTACCTGGACAGTCCAATATCGTGCTGCCTGCAAGTTTTATTGGCCATAATGAAAACTACAGAATGGCCATTGCTCATGAAATTCAGCATCATCGAAATGGTGACACTCGTTGGGTTTACTTAATGTGGATATTGAAATTGGTATGTATTATTAATCCTGCGATTTATTTATGGAATCGCTGGATTGCAGAAATTCAAGAATTTGCCTGTGACGAGACATTGGTCGACCGTAATAAAGTTGAGTCTCAGGCTTATGCACGCTGCCTCGTCGAGGTGGCCCAAACCGCGATTCATCAAAAACATTTACCTGTCCGCGCCACAGGTCTTATGTTTTTAATTGATCGCAATCTACTTTACAGAAGGATAGAAAAAATGTTTTCAAAACCAAAAGTCAAAATTAGAAAGCCGATTGTTAATATCATAAGTCTTATTATCATCTCGCTCATGTCGATAGGTGCTTTTGCAACAAGCGGAATTGTTCAGGACCGAAGAGTCAGTCTCGCTCAAGCCAACGTCATGGCAGAACAGGCTCAGCTGAGCACTGAGTTTCCAATTGTGATGAATGATCTGGTATTGAAGCAACTCAATCGATTCATTGGTACACCTGAGGGCCGAATGTTTATAAGAAGTTCTTTAGACCGAATGGAAACTCATAAAGCCATCATTCAAGAGCATATAAAAAAATATGGACTTCCTTTAGAATTATTGGCAGTGCCCATTATCGAATCAGGTTATCAAAACCTTTCACAGCAAAGTAATAGGTCTTCAAAAGCGGCAGGAATTTGGCAATTCATTCCCCAAACAGCAAGAAATTTTGGTCTTCGTGTGGATAAATACAAAGATGAGCGGCTAGATATCATTTTGTTAACAGATGCGGCCATGAGGTATTTACAATCCAATCACCTGAGATTCAAAGATTGGCATCTTTCAGCACTCGCCTACAATATGGGTGAAAATGCGGTCCAAAAAGGAATGGACTCTCTAGAAACACGGGATGCATGGAAGCTCATTCGTAATGGCTATGAGGGCGATAAAGATTATTTACCTAAGCTAATGGCAGCTATTTTAATAATGAAGAATCCTGAATCCGTTCAATAGCGACAAGAACGAAAAACTCGCACCCCATCCGTTGGTGCGAGTTTAAGATGTCAAACTTATCTACAACAGTAAAATCATTTTATTGAGTATTCATTTAGCCCCATGAATCAATACATTTGGTAAACTGCAAATTCAAAAAAGTAGGTAAATTCATGTTTAAAATCTCATTTTTTATTACCATGTATTTTTTTATAATCAGTGGTGCTGTGGCTAATCCAGCAGCCCCTCGTGAAGTGACAGAACTTGTTTCCCAGTTCAAAATTCCCACAGTCGACTGCCCAGAAAAAATTTGGAGTGGTTTTGATTGGAAATCGTTAGTTGTTGTTCTCATCTACCCTCAAAGCGAAGACTCTTGGGTGTGGGATGTCTCGAAAGATGAACTCAAGTCAGTCAAAAACAGTACATTGGATTCAGGGACTCTAGGTAGTACCTACAATTTTTTTATGTTCGACGGCAAGAAAGCCATGTCTTTAGATATGAGTGATGAAGACCTAAAAAACGACGACCAGCTTTTTAAATTTGGAGCCCATGAATTTTTTCATTACGCGGGTCAAGGCGGCTGGAAAAACCGCGGAAGCTCAGGGCGTGGGACAGTGTATCCCGTTTCTTGGCAACCAAGACTTTATCGAAGAATGATGTTTGATCATCTGAAGAATTTTTTCATAGAAAACAAACTTGAAGACTTGCAGAGCGCTAAATTCTGGTTTGAAAAATGGAGCCGTGAGCATGTATTGGAAACACAGATGGCCACAGATCGCTTTGAAGGTAGTGCGACCTATGCGGAAAGCGTTGCATTGGCTGTCAGTCAATTAGGCTGTCAGGCCGATGACCAGATTTTAAAAGCTCAAGTCATGAAAAATCTAATGGCTGATGATGGTTTTGCTTACGCTCTTGATGGAGATTATTTTTCTCTTGATAGTGAAGGCTATCCAGTTGGAGGGCTTGCCTCCTTAATTTTGCGGTTTAGTGATATCAAATTAGCAGACTGGAATGCCCAAATCGAGGATGGGAAATCACCTTTGGAAATTTTGTTTGAAGGAGTTCAGTCGGTTGAATCCACACCTCCACCTGAAAAGCTCGTGAGTCAGTTTCAAGCGACCGGCGTAAAGACTAATCAAAAGTACGCAAGCGCACTAGATCCTGCCATCAAGGCATGGAAAGATAAAAAAATGATTCGTGTTCCTTTTATTTCTCAATATTTGCAGTCCAATTTACGTCCTCAGTTTTTTGCATTTTCAGCAGAGCTGAATAAAGAATTATTCCCTTTATCGGTTGATCATCTTTTTCTATCACCTGATTACAAAACAAATTTAAAAATTCATAAAGGCGCTGTGATTATTGATGACTTCAATGCAGCTTGCAGAAATGCTTATAGCTACGCTATGGTGCCTGAAGAAAAAATTCAGGTCCGTGGCAAAGAGCTCCAGGTCAATTCAGACTCTGTGGTGGGCACAATGCAAGGAAGCCAAGTTATAAGCAAAGAAGGTTACAAATATCTTTGCCCGGTGGACGTTCTGTAGTATTTAAAATCCATGGATGAAAACAATATTTGGACGTTAGTAGGCAAGACTCAAGAATTAATTAAAGAGCTGGAATCAAATGGTGGTTTAAAAGAAATCACTTTTGAGGATAAAAAAATTGTGCTCTCTTATTTTGAAAATAAATGGGGAGCGCTTAATAATAAGTGTAACCATATGGGTGGCCCACTATCGAAGGGGAAACTTAAAAATGGCTGTGTGGTTTGTCCCTGGCACTACTGGCAATTTAATCATGCTACAGGGGAATCCCTGACCGTCGAGGCCTCTAAGCATTTTACTTCGACAGCTGGAAGTGTTCCTCATTTTCCATTGAAAACAGAAGGAGATTCTTTATTTATTAATTTGTCTCAGCAGTCCAAGCGGGTGCCAGCTGTTTATAATATGAAAGGGAATTTGGGAAGGGAGCCCAAGCGAGAGCCAGGTCCCATTCGGGTTCTTGGTTTATCAACGACGGCTATGGATCAAGACAATCCACGTTATTCGACTTCTGAAGAGCTTTTGAAATCAGCTCTTGATCAAGCATCTTCAAAGCTTCAGGTCGAAACAAAATTTCTATCTCTATCAAGTCTTAAGATTCGAAACTGCGAAGGATTTTATTCTAAATCAGAAAAAGCCTGCACTTGGCCTTGCTCGATTACAAAAATAGATCCTACAGATGAAATGACTGTTGTTTATGAAAATTTAGTTCATTGGGCTGACGTTGTGGTTGTCTCAAGTCCCATTCGCTGGGGCGGTGCAAGTTCGCTTTATTATAAAATGGCAGAAAGATTGAACAGTGTACAAAATCAGATCACGATGAAGAATAAAGTTTTAATTCAAAATAAAGTCGTCAGTTTGATTATCACGGGTGGACAAGACAATATCCAATCAGTTGCGGGTCAAATGCTTACATTTTTTGGTGAGCTCGGTTTTTCGACTCCTGCCTTTCCCTTTGTCGCACACTCCTTAGGGTGGTCTTCAGAAGATATGGAAAAAAACATGGATTATGTAAAAAAGTCTGAACATCTTCACGAAGAATCGTTTCATTTAGTTGAACGTAGTGTTTTGCTTGCAAGTAAACTTATTGGGTAAGTGTGTTTTAAGTTCGAAGCTCGAAGATATAAGTTTCAACTTCACGGCTTAGAATTTTATCGGTTTTCATCTTTGAGCTTACTTTCTTAAAGCCGAGCTTTTGAAGAACATGGATGGAAGTCGAATTGTCATGATCTGTCACTGCTGTGATTCCCGGATATTTCAAATCTTTAAGGCCAAATTCAATCAATGCCTCGGCCACCTCGGTGGCAAATCCTTTTCCCCAATGATCTTTTACGATCATAAATCCTAGTTCAGGAAATGCATAATCTGTTTTAATCAGCATAAACCAGCCTAGGAATTCGGCTGAATCCTTAAGCTCAACGGCCCAAACACCTAAGGGTGCCAAGTCTGGCTCTTTTTCGATAAGTGAATTAAGCCTAGCTAAAGTCTTTTCAGGCGCATGTGGTATTCTTGATGTAGTAAATTTCATAATGTCCGGGTCAGACTCAAGTCGAATCATATTATCTAAATCTGATAGCTGAAATCATCTTAATAGTGTTCGTTTTGTTTGAAGCTGATTCATGACACTCGAATTCCGCTATTATTTTTGAGCTCTTCATCTGTGGGAGCTTGAAAATAATTTTCCATCCAATCAAAGGTTTCCTTTGAAACAAAAATTGAGGTTTCTGTTAAAGCATTATTTCGTTTTGATACTCGCTGCCAGCGGACTTCGCTTGGAATGTCTAAGAAGTGAAGGGCGTAAGAAATTGCAGCACTTTTGAGTTGATTATAAAATTTGTTTCTTTGAGTGGTTTCTGAAAAGCCAAGGTCTAACACGACTGAAAATCCTGAATTGAAAGCCTGCTGAGTTTGCTGCCAAATAAGAGTTTCACATCGAGTTACTTTATCAATCACCCATTCGAAAGCAGGTGGGTTGGGTGCATCCATCCAAAAAAGAGCTTTCATATACTCATCGATTGAGAAATAAATGGCCTTATGTTTCTGTACCAATTCTTTGGAGTATGTGGTTTTTCCTGAACCCGTGGACCCACAAATTAAATACACGAATGGATTATTCATTTTAGCCTTTCTGTGAGCTCGTACCTCACATATGATTAAATTATGTGATATTGACGAATGAGTCAATTATATATACACTGTATATATAAGGGGTTTTCTTATGATTTCTGGACATGTCTTTATAGCGACAAGCCTTGATGGATTTATAGCCAAAAAAGATGGTGATATTGAATGGCTCATCAGTCGAGATGAGCCCAGCGAAGATCATGGATATGATGAATTTATTAAGGATAAAGATGGGATTATTATGGGCCGGGAAACCTTTAAAAAATCTTTAACCTTTAATCCCTGGCCCTTTCAAATACCAGTGATCGTCATGTCGAAAACATTTGATTCTAAAAATTTGCCAGACAATGTGCGAATTCTAAAAACTTCGCCAACCCAAGTGATGAAGACTTTGGAAAATGAGGGGTTCAAAAAAGTATACGTTGATGGGGGATTGATCATTCAATCCTTCTTGCGTGAAAAATTGATTTCTGACATGGTCATCACAACAGTGCCTGTCTTGCTTGGTGAGGGCCGTTCGTTATTTGGCTCAATGGACAACGATATTTCTTTAACTCATATAAACACCAAAGCTTTTCCATCCGGACTTGTGCAATCGAAGTATTCGGTCAAGAAATGACAAAGCGGGGACGCCCTCTGGGTGAGGCAAAAATAAATCATGAAGTTATTCTATTAAGTGCTTTTGAAATGCTTAGCGAATTGGGTCCCAATGGTTTATCAATGCGAGGTCTTGCCGCAAGATTAAATGTAACTCCGATGGCGATCTATAATCATTTTCCAGATCGATCTGTTTTAATTCGTGAAATGTCAGATGTCATTTATGCAAAGGTTGTTGGAAGCATCCGGGAGCTGACGGGTCATGGACAATCTAAAGCTCAACATCTTTTGCTTAAATATTATCAAACCTGTGTGCAGTATCCCAATTTAACTTTACTTATTTTTACAACTCATGAAGACTTTTCTAAAGAGTTGAGGCAAATTAATTTTCATTTAAGTAATTTTTTAAGTGAAGCTAAGATCACTTCCATCAAAAAAAAGATGTGGCAAGATGTTCTTATCGATTTTACCCATGGAAGTGCTATGGCTGTTGCAACTTCACGAGATTTAAAAATTTTGAAATCTCAAAGTATCAAGTACCAACAACAATTAAAGGTACTTCTTGAATGTATTTTTAATTCATCTAAAGGACAAAAATAAATGAGTTCACCCAAAATGTTGATTGCCAGAAATCGAAACTTTGGCCCTCCTGACGTTGTCTCGGTAGAAGAAGCTCCAATTCCAATTCCCAAAAGGGGTCAAATGCTAGTTCGGATCCATGCGGCCACGGTTTCGACCGGTGATTGCAGACTTCGAAGCAAAAATGTTCCAAGAGGTTTTGGGTTCATGATGGGTCTTATGTTTGGTTTTAAAAATCCCAAATATGAAAGCTTAGGAACGAATCTGGCTGGTGAAGTGGTGACTCTTGGTGATGGAGTCAGGCAATTTCAAAGCAAAGACCGTGTTGTTTCAAACTTAGGAATGAAGCTGGGTGGTCATGCACAGTACCGAATTCTTGATGAAAATAGCCTCACTGCACAAATTCCTAATGAAGTGAGTTATGATCACGCAACAGCTTTGGTTTTCGGTGGTGTCGCAGCCCTTCAATTCTTACGTGATAAATTAAAACTTAAAGCGGGTGAGCGATTATTAGTCATTGGGGCGGGTGGAGCTGTCGGTAGCTCTGCCATTCAATTGGGTTTAATAATGGGGGCACAGGTCACAGGCGTTTGCAGCACGAAAAAAGTTTCGGCTGTTCATGATTTAGGTTTGCAAGATGTCATTGATTATAAAAAGCAATCCTGGCTAACGGGGACTGATCAATACGATGTGATTCTTGATACGGTCGGAACTCTTGATTTTGAAAAAATGAAACATAAACTTAAAGCGAATGGAAGATTGGGACTTGTCATTGCAGATCTTCCCACAATTTTAAAAAGTTTGTGGATATCACTGACTCAATCACAAAAAGTTTATGCCGGTCCCATCAATGAAAATAAAAGTGATTTGAAGTTTTTATTAAACTTATGCCAGCAGAAAAAGTTTCGGCCTTTGATAGGAACAACACTTCCATTTGAAAAAATCGTTGAAGCCCATAAGATAGTGGACTCAGGACATAAGTTAGGTAGCCTTGTGCTAAGGATAATCACTCTTCAACCAAGCCTCGATTAAGTCAGCCGATTCAGCCGATTCGTTAATGAGTCTTTGAGAGAAGTGAGGGTGATCACCTTGATATCCGAAAGACCGTAGGTGGTTTGATTTAGATTTAGCTAAAGTGAGGTTATGAAGATTTCTCTTGCTGCTATATTTTTCTTTTGCAAAATCATTCAACCAATTCCAATTTGGAAAGTTTCTTCTCTTCCAACTCAGAATATTTGTTGAAACATGACAAGAGACACAGTCAGTTGTGCCAGGATTGTGAAAGTTCGGATTTTCGACTTCAAATAGATTTTTAGACCAATCTTTAAATTTTTCTTCTGAGAATCGATTTTTTGCGGACCTAGAATTGTCAAAAAACCAAAGACCAACTTCGGGAAAGTTGATGGGGGCAATCGTGGCTTGAAATTCATTTGTATCGAGCTCAGCTGCCATAAACGACTGGCCATTTGAAAACAGACCTGGAATTTTAAAAGAATTGAGTTTGCCGTTTTGAAAATCAAAGCCGACAAACACCCATTGATCCTCAGCAGCTTCCAAGGTCATGACTGTTAGCTTTGATAAATTCTGTTCGCCACAATGTTGGAGGG
>LNFM01000175.1_pt1 | contig 153267 bp, 158 predicted proteins | sample 596031 | NCBI WGS metagenome assembly LNFM01 (sample SAMN04254537, study PRJNA301005) | activated carbon metagenome | isolation source: dual media filters at the Ann Arbor, Michigan drinking water treatment plant | place: USA: Ann Arbor | reverse complement strand
CCTCACTACGCAACTCAGCCGCCAATTGCGGCAACTGCTCCGGTGAAAGCTTCCGCAAATCCGAAGGCGTGGTCACAGTGTCCAAAAGCGGGGTGTGGGGTCGATCTACCATGAGCCCAGAATAAACGAGGCTTTTATCTAAGTCGATCATCCGAAATCGCTTGCACCAAATTGCGCCGAAATGTGACAAATATGCATGACCAGCCTCCATCTCCGCCTCGCCCAGCATGGAGATGCCCCTGCCATTGCCGCGCTGATGGAGCGCGCGATCGCCGACCTGCAACGCGACTTTCTCGATCCCGGCCAGATCGCTGCCAGCAGGTCCGTCATGGGACTCGACACCCAGTTAATCGATGATGGCAGCTATGTGCTGGTTCTGGACGGTGAGACGCTGGCCGGTTGCGGCGGCTGGAGCAATCGCGCGACGCTTTATGGGGGCAACCACAGCAAAGCGCTGCGCGATCCTCGTCGGCTCGACCCGAGAAAGGATCCGGCGCGAATCCGCGCGATGTTCACCAGCCCCGATTATGTCCGGCGCGGGATCGGCCGGATGGTGCTTGACTGGTGCGAATCAGCCGCGCGCGATGCCGGTTTCGATCGGGCTGAACTAATGGCGACATTGGCTGGCCAGCCACTATACGCGGCCTGCGGCTATCAACCGATCGAACGCATCGAAGCCCCGCCCGTCAATGGTGCTGCAGTGCCGCTGATCAGAATGGGCAAGCCGCTTTAAACGGTCAGTCGCACGCGGCGCACTTGCCGCGCACCTCAATCACTGGGCGTTCGGGAGAAAAACCAGCGGCTTGCGCCGCCGATCGTACGCCGCGCGTGATGTGATCATCATCCAGATGAGTCGTCTGGCCGCAACTGTCGCAGACCAGGAAGATGCAATCATGCAGGCAATCAGGGTGGGCATTGGCGATATAGGCGTTCGAACTTTCAACCCGGCGCGCCAGATTGGCGGTCACAAACAGGTCAAGAATACGATAGACACTGTTCGCCGCGACCCGCCGCCCCTCCGATTTGGATACAGCATCAGCAATGTCATAGGCTGATGCCGGTTTGTCGAACCCCGCCAGCGCTTCAAAAATACGGGCGCGCATCGCGGTCCATTGCTCACCGGATCGCTCGAGCGTCGCCTGCGCTGCCGTTGCCAGCGCCATGCCTTCATGTTCGTGATGATGATGCCCGGCCATCATAGCGATTTAGGTGCTCTGGGGCACCACGGCAAGCGCCGTCAGGAAACCGCCCGACGATTGAGATCATGCCCCAGTGCCAACAGCCCAACGCCAATCAGCGTGAACAGCGTTTCCCCGCTGCCGTCATGCGGCAACGAAATGGCACCAGCCATAACGCCCAGTCCAAGCGCACCAATCGCTGCCGGCATCATATAGCCATGCTGCAACACGCCGCGTCCCAGTGCGAGCGCACCCAGCCCAATCGCGATCACCAAGCCCACTTCGTGAATAATCGGCGACAGCAACAAGCCGCCCGCCGATGCCGCAAGTGCGACCAGCACCGCCGTCGCCAAGCAATGCACCGCACACAGACCGGAAATGCCGATCGCGATGCGATCGAATCCGATATCGCTCAGCAGGGGGAAATTTGGTTGGGCGCGGCTGGTCATGGGCCGCCATTTGGCATGTCGCGGCAGGAGTTACAATATATCATTGCGGCACCCGTGCAATTTTTTCGCGATGGCTACGGCCCGGAGGCGGTGGTGACGCCAGGGCGATATTGGATTAAGGGACCCAAATGCTCATGCAAACAAACGCCATGCTTCGCACCCGCCCGCGCACGATGGCGCTATGGCTGTTCATTGTCGCGGCCATGATCGTCGCCATGGTCATGGTCGGCGGGATTACCCGGCTCACCGAATCTGGCCTGTCGATCACCCAGTGGAAACCAATCAGCGGCACCTTGCCGCCGTTGACCGATGCCGCCTGGCAGGCTGAGTTTGACGGGTACAAGAAGATCCCCGAATACCGTGAAATCAATGCAGGCATGACGCTTGCCGGGTTCAAGGCAATTTTCTTCTGGGAATATGTCCATCGGCTGCTTGGGCGGCTGATCGGCCTAGCCTTTGCTCTGCCGCTCATCTGGTTCGCGATCCGCCGACAGATTCCGCGCGGCTATGGCTGGCGGCTGAGCGCCTTGCTCGCGCTGGGTGGCTTGCAGGGGGCGATTGGCTGGTGGATGGTCGCATCAGGACTGTCGGTGCGCACCGATGTCAGCCATATCCGCTTGGCTGTTCATCTGTCGACAGCGCTGATCCTGCTCGGTGGCATTGTGTGGACTGCGCTTGATCTGCGTGCCGCGCATAATATGGCCGGTAATCTGGCCATTGCCCGCCCGTCCAGGCTGGTGCCGGTCGCGGCGGTTGCGCTGGTCCTGCTCGGCGTCCAAATCATCTTCGGCGCGTTCACCGCTGGGCTGGACGCTGGTTACGCTTTTGCCAGCTGGCCGCTCATGGGCGACGCTTGGTTCCCGGCCGGTGCGCCAATGGTGTCACCAGCGTGGCGCAATGCCGTCGATAACCCCATCGTCGTGCAATTCATTCATCGTTGGTTTGCCTTTGCGGCCGCCGCCGGGCTGGGCTTGCTGGCTTGGCAGGCAATCCGCCAGGGCGCGGCTCGGGCCGGCTATGCCATTGGCGGTTTGGTCACGCTGCAGATCCTGCTCGGCATTGCCACATTGATGAGCGGTGTCGCGATCGAGATCGCGGTTGCGCACCAAGTGAATGCAGCCCTGACGCTGATTGCTGCCATCGTTGCCGCCCATCAACTCGGGCGACACCGTACGATCGGGTAACTAAGCGCCTGGCAATTTGGCCGACGCGTCGCCCGGCCGAAATCAAGCGGTATTCTGATACCCACTCGCAATCCCGCCCGGATGCTTGACTTTTGATAGCTCCCGCGTAGAAGCACGCCCAACGACGCCGCTCCTGCCCGGGGCGGCGTGTTCGTTTTTACCGGCAGCCGCGGTTGCCAAGCAAAGAAGGTCTGGCCCCATGAAGGCGCTGATGAAGACCACCAAGTCGGCCAAGCCGCACGAAGTGGAAAAGAAATGGCATATCGTTGACGCAGACGGCCTGGTGGTCGGTCGCGCGGCGACGATCATCGCCAATGTCCTGCGCGGCAAGCACAAGCCGAGCTTCACCCCGCATGTCGATTGCGGTGACAATGTCATCGTCATCAACGCGGACAAGATCCGGTTCACCGGCAAGAAGCTGAAGGACAAGATCTATTACAAGCACACCGGCTATGCCGGCGGCATCAAGGGCGTGGCAGCGGGCAAGGTGCTCGAAGGCCGCTTCCCGGAGCGCGTGCTGGAAAAGGCGATCGAACGCATGATCCCGCGCGGCCCGCTGGGTCGTGACCAGATGCGCAACCTGCGCGTTTTCGCTGGCCCCAATCATCCGCACGAAGCCCAGAACCCGCAGGTTCTCGACATCGCGAGCATGAACCGCAAGAATAAGGTGGGCAACTAATGTCCGATAATCGTCAGTCGCTTTCCGATTTGGGTTCGCTTGCCGGCGGTGCACCGCAGGCGCCACGCGACACCGCCATGGGCGATGCCCTGCCCGTCAACAATTCCGGCCCCAAGCCAGAGCCGATGCCCCTGCGCGAGCAGATCATCGACAAGCAGGGCCGCGCTTATGCGACCGGTCGCCGCAAGGATGCCGTGGCTCGCGTCTGGATCAAGCCCGGCTCGGGCAAGATCGTCATCAACGGTCGCGACCAGGAAGTCTATTTCGCCCGTCCGACGCTGCGTCTCGTCATCAACCAGCCCTTCGGCGTTGCCGAGCGGACCGGCCAATATGACGTGATCTGCACCGTCAAGGGCGGCGGACTTTCGGGCCAGGCCGGCGCGGTCAAGCACGGCATCAGCCAGGCGCTGACCAAGTATGAGCCGATCCTGCGCGCGCCGGTCAAGGCAGCAGGCTTCCTGACCCGCGACAGCCGCACGGTCGAGCGCAAGAAGTACGGCAAGGCCAAGGCCCGCCGCAGCTTCCAGTTCTCGAAGCGCTGACGCGAGCCTTGCTTTGGCCTTGCAAAAAGGCCAGCAATATCAAGGAAAAAGCGGGGTTCTGCCCCGCTTTTTTCATGTGCAACAGATCTGCAACAGCCCTCCAAAAGCCGCAGTTTTCTGCGCCCCTTAACTCGACTTCAATTTTTGGCTGCAACAGATGGTGCAACAGATCGCACGGAACGTGCAACAGATCTGGAGCACAGAAAAATGAAGCGTATCAATGCATTAAAGCTTGAAGAGGGCAAAGTTACAGTCTTCCAGCGAGACGATGTAATCAGCGGCCTGTGGTATGCCAACTTCCAGCTTGGCCATGGCAAGCGCCACATGAAGTCGCTGGAAACCACGGACCGCGCCGTTGCGGAATACAAGGCCAAAGAGATTTACCGCAAGCTGCTCGTTCGCGTTGACCAAGACCTGCCACTTCGCACGATCAAATTCGCGGAATTCTGGGACAGCAAGTGGCTACCCTTCGCGAAAAAGCGCCTGTCTCCGCATCGCTACCGCCTGCACGACATCACGGGCCGCCTGTATCTCAAGCCCTATATGGGCAATCGCAATCTCGACCAGATCACCACACTAGTGGCGGAAGGTTACGTGGATTGGCGGCGGGATTTTTGGCTGAAACGCGAAGATCGTCCGAAAAATTGCGCGGTCAGGCCGTCCAAGAAGACGCTTCAAATCGAATTTGGCTTGCTCGTGCAATCGCTGGCATGGGCAGCGCGCGAAAGCCTCATGCGCCCAATGGGCAAATTGAAGGCCCATGTTGTCAAAACCGACCCAGACCGCCAGCGCCGCTACGGCTTCACCTCGTTTGAATGGCTCGAATTGGCCACGCATATGGAAGGCTGGCAGCATGATGGTCGCCACCGTCTACACAATACCCAGCGTGCCCTGCTACGCCGCCTCATCTGGTGCTACTATCTTACAGGTCTTCGCCGCCGCGAGATGGAAACCTTGAAGTGGAAGGGCATCAAGCCGCATGGCGACGGATCGCGCGCGGAAATCACCGTCGCGGCTGACACGAAAACGGGCACCCGCACCGTCATCAGCCAGCCAGACATCTACAATTATCTGCCTCCTCGCGGTGCAGATGATGATTTCGTTTGGCCCGAGGGCTGGGAGCCGCACGTCAGCTTGCGGAAACTGCTCGACGACATTGGCCTGCTCAAAGGGCCAGATGGCGAGAACCGCACCATTTACAGCTTCCGCCACACCTACGCGACGGAACGGCTTCTCGCTGGCGTCACCTATGAAGATTTAGCGTTGAACATGGGCACTTCATATGAGCAAATCCGCAAGCACTATAGCCATGTCGTCCCGCAGGAACGTGCGGACGCCATCACGAGGCTTGACGGCTACTCTGCCTCTGAGATCGTAAGGGCAACGGCTTGGCTACATAAGGAAGCGCAGGCCAACAATTTGGACTGGGACGCTCTGGTGGAGCAGGCACTGGCGGCGCAGGCGAAGTCCGATGCTGCGTAATTTTGCGTTTTCCAGCTCAGCGAAGACAATTCGCCCCCGCCCAGCAGCGCGGAAGCTTGAAAAGCGTCTTCAGCGCTCAGACGCTCTGACAGGGCATTCTCACTGCTTGTGACAGAAAGCTTCCGTTGCAGATCGACGCACGGCCAGGCCGGTGCTTGATCGACAGCCTCGAAATTGGAGGTTGGAATGCGGCAAGATTTACGGGACAGCGCGGGCAAGCTGCTGGGATGGCGGCAGCAAATGGGACGGCAGGTAAAGGGCTATACGGCCACGGGATCGCCTGTTGGCTGGTATGATCCGCTGATGAATGCCACCTATGATCGCAACGGTCGCCGCATAGGCCTCGGCGATCTGCTCACCTCACTAATAGTGAGCGGGCGTTAGGGCGGACACGCGGCCCGCCCTATTCCGCCAATTGCATCAGGCCGTCGCCTGCTTGGCCTTACGCTGGGTCTTGCGGTCCGCATTTGCGGCCTTCGCCTGCACGTCCAGTTCGCCAACATTGATAGCCTCGATGATCGACGCGATCAGGCTGGGCAGTTCCGCGAGGTTCTCGACTTCCACAGCATTCATGCCCTTGGCCAATTCCAGCGGCTTGCTGCCGTAGCGGATCTGGAAGAACATCTTGCCAGCAGCATCCGTGAACCAGCCCTTGCGGACATGACGCGGGGCATCGACGCGGACCTTTTCGCCCGCCTCGTTGGTGCGGGTGACGCGCTTGGTGGCGCTGAACGCCGTGCCGCCGATTTCAGCTTCTGCGAGCGCCTTCTGCTCGTTGAGGTAGCTGACCAGCTTGCCGCGCAGCACCTGCTCAGGCGCCAACGGCGCATTGCGGGTGGCGGCAGTCAGCTTGAGGGTCTTGAGGATGGACATTTTCATTGCTCCTTGGCCGTTATGGTCAAGGTCAGTCGATGGCATCGTCGTTCAGACGGTCGATCAGAATTTGGTTTATTGCGGAAGACCCTTCCCGTCAGGTTTTTGGGCACTTTGAGTTGCCCAATCGCCTTGCGAAGGGTATTTCGCGCAATAGAACCGTCACGATGCACACAGGGAATATAAATGCGATTTTTTTGCGTCGTTGCCGCTCTTGTGCTTGCTTTTCCGGGCAATGCCTTTGCTCAAATGGACCCCAATTGGTCGCAGCGCGAGATGGAGCGGATGCAAGCCCAACAGGAACGTTGGGATGCACAAGCCGAACGACAACGGGCCGAACAGGAACGGCAGGCTGCACAAGCTGAGCGCCAACGGGCCCAACAGGAACGGGATCAGTACGAACGCCAGAGCCAGCAATATCAGGCCTTGCCGTCCAGTCCAGAACGAACGCCAACCCCTGCCACCGAGCGTCTTCAGCCAATTCATACGGGCAATGATTTATATAGTGCTTGCACCCCTGATGGGACGGGAAATACGACGGCGGCCAATCTGCAATGTTTACTTTACATTGGAGATGTCTCGTTAGGAGAAAAGGTGGGAAAGTTTAGGAATTCCGATGGAGGAAATTGTTTCCCGCAGGGCGTTAGTTTGGACCAAATCAAAGATATTGTTTTTTCCTACCTGCGCGACACTCCTGGACGTCGCCACATTAATGCGACTAATTTAACGGTTGAAGCAATAATTCAGGTTTTTCCCACCTGTAAATTTACTCCCAGCAGGTAGGTCGGTAATTTTTCATAATAGACAACCTCCCAATCCACTTGGATAAATTCCTTCCGTTCATTGGGGATCATTCGAAATTGTAGGCCCATAATGACCACGCAAGATCAGCCTTTACGATGCGGTGTATTGATTATTGGCTCGTTATTTTGGCATGATGGCGACGACGACGGTAGAAAAAAATGGCGGACAAGCCGACTCGATCTGCCTGCTAAGCAAGTCGTGAGCGTTCCCATCCGTTACGGCCGAAGGTCTGGGACTTGGGGCAACGCATTCACAATGATCTTGGATTCGAATACCGCTGACGGGCAAGGTCTACTGGTGCCCTGCAAGGCGCCAATTTATTCATTCGATCAGATGGTGGAGGAAGTGGAATGCCTCTGGGCAGCAGAAGCGAACGCTGCGCGATCTAACAAATTTCACAAGAATTGGGGGTGCATCGGAGCGCGTTTTGGCCAGAGTGCGATCGCCGCAGGCATCCATGACGAATGGAAAATCCATTTTGAGACCGCAAAGCCCTTCTCGCTTCCGGCCATTGGCAGTGACGGTAAATTGAATGCCCCGTGGCCGCGCACGCAGCGAGACGAGCCAGTGAGTGATTTCGACATCATTCTCGGCACTGCCACCATGCCTAACCCTGCCGATGAAAGGCCGAGTCCACATGAGATAGCCGAAGGTTGGGCAAAACAGGGCAAAGGGTACGAGCGCTACTTCTTCGAAAATGTGCGGTATGGCATCAGGACCCAAGAAGATCTGGAAATTTGGAACGCTATCGATGAGCTAAGCCCACCTTGGTTGATGTGTGAAGAGTACAAACCGGAAATCGAGATTTTGAAGTCAGAACTACGGCAATCATACGAAGTGGGTAACCTATAAGAACTTTGACACTTTCTCGGCAAAGTCTTCAAGTGATTGCCACCAGCGGCATCGATCTACTCTATGCGGCCAGCAAACGATATATGGACTGCCTGTGGCATCCAAGCTCGCGCGCGATCGCGCTGGCAGTCATGCCCTGCGCTGCCATCGCTTCGACCCGCTCAATATCAATTCCCGCCCTGCGTCCCTTATAGATGCCGTTGGCTTTGGCCTTCTGGATGCCCGCGCGCTGCCGCTCCCTACGAATGTCGTTCTCAAATTCCGCCACTGCACCCAAAATCGCGAGAGTCAGCTTGCCCGTGCTGCTGCTGGTGTCGATCGACTGGTGCACGCATTGGAACGCCACGCCCTTGCGGCTGAGTTCGTCCAGTAGCTGGAACAGGTCGGTCAGAGAGCGAGCGAAACGGTCGAGCCTGCTGACCACAATGGTATCGCCGTCGCGGACGAACTGCATCATTTCGACCAACCCCACCCTTGCCCTGTTGGTGCCACTGGCCTGATCCTGAAAGATGCGTTCGCAGCCGTGGGCCGTGAGTTCGTCCATCTGAACATCGAGGCATTGGTCCGTGGTGCTGACACGCGCATAGCCGACGATCATGTTTTGCTCCTGTCACTTTCGGGTCTGGAGCCTGACCATCTGATGTCATTTTAGAGGGAAATCGACCTGAATGTGACAGGCGCAGCGCGGAATGCGACTGTCACGACAGGGACTACCTGAATGCGGCGCTCACTAGTAGTGAGTGAAACTGTCTCCGGCTGGGGTTCGATAGCTCAACAGCCACAAAGCTCGGCAAGCGCGCTTTGCATCTGACAAACCAGCATCGCCTCTCATTCCTCGCAGCGGCTCGGAATGATTTTCTTTTGCTGGGTTTGTCAGGCTTGGTCGATTTGGTTGGGATCGATGATGATCGGCATTCCGTTGAGCCACACGATTTCCCCGACCCCTGGGTTCGCAAAAGGCATGGACTGGTTTCCCAGCCGCCATTCCTTCCTCCGCTTGCGCCGATGCGCCGCGTGTGAGCTTCAAACACCCTTATCGCGGGTGTCCAAAGAGCGTTCCCTGTCGGGGATAATCTTGGCAACATTCCGTGTCACCGCACTGTAGACAAACAAACCGCGTCAGGCGGACAAGAGCGCGTCAGGTTTTCCGACGCTGATTTCGTGGTGGGCCGTTTTACCACGCAGTTGAGGCTGGATTGATATCCCTTCGGCTTTCGCCTTTCCGGCCGGTGGCCGCATTGAACCTTTACAGTAGCTCGATGCGACGTGCCAGTTGACCGTGTTTCGTCAGGGCTGGCTGCTTTTCGATAGATTGATTTGACTTGCTTAGACGTGGATAACCGTCCCCATCGGCTTAGACCCAGTATCTCGGATCGCACGCGTCTCGATTGCGTAATGGGGGTATACACCCAGCGTCGCGGTCCAACTCCGCATCTTGGGCAAGGGGATTACTGGGTCGCATTGTCCTGTCCTGCCTGTGGCCATGGCCTCAGCCGCTTGCCAGAGCGTTGGGATGCTGAGGGTTGAATGTGCGCTCTTGCCGCAATTCTATTTATACCACCGGGCAGGGAAATTGCGGAATTAGGCAAGAATGACGATGGGCACCGTGTTCAGCATCACGACGCCCATCGTTGCCTGCGTAAGAGCGCAACAGGTCGGCAAGCCCATTGCTGCACGTATTTATCCTGCCGCACATTATCAGCCACGTGGTCGGGGCGGAGCAATCGACTAAGGTATTGGCTCACGATTCCTCCTGACGCTCAAAGGAGGCGTCAAACCATTCGCCATCGGAGTCCTGCTTCCAGATCGGATCGAACGGGGGATCGGCATCAAACTCGCCGATCTCATCGATGGCCCGACTTCCCCGCTGCTGCCTGATCCTCTCCCAATCCAACTGCACCGCATTCTGACAGGTCGAATAGGTGGGGAAAATCCCGCGCGCCGCATTCTCCGCGATCATATGCCCGCGATGAAGCCCACGACTAGTGAGGATTTTCAAGGCTAGGCGATACTCGGTCTGTTTGTGGGGCGGTTCGTCCAGTGCGTTGAGCAGCTTTGTGTAGGTCGAACTCAGGTTCGCCCGTAGACCAATCTGCCATAGCGTGGCACCTGCCAAATCCGCCTTGGCATCCAGACAGCGCCTATACCTGTAGATGCTGTCCCAATCGAGCTTCTTGCCCGTAATCCGGTATTTGGGGGCTTGAGGCGACAAGATGCGCTCTTCGGCGGGATATTCCTCCAACAACAGCGCAACCTGCCTGGCGATCTGAGCCTTGGGCAAGCCAACGGGGATGGCCACGACCATCACGGTCCTTTCGCCCTGCTCGACCCAATCGGTCTGGCGGTATCGCTCCACGTTGGTCGTGATCCTGTCGAATTCAGGATTGGCACTGCTCGCCGTCCCCAAACCCACGACACCGGGCTTTTTGCCTCCCTGTCCGAACTGACGGTAAGCGCCGTTCAGCCACCAATCGGCCATCTCGCATGAAACATCGCCCAGGTCGTCATAGACGGCCAGCACGGTATCGAAATCATTTGGCAGTGAGGCGCCGGGCGAAAGCTCACCAGCGCGATACCGCCGTGCCAACTCATAACTGGGGCTGAAGCGCAGGAACTCGAACCACGTCGCAACCTGCTTCATCGTGCCGAAGGCTATCCAGCGGTCGCCATCGCGAATGGCGTCTGGCTCACTGTCGATCCATCGGGCCTTGCCTCTTTTCGCCATTTCAAGGTTATCCTGATAATTCTCATATCATCAAGATACTCACATATGAGGATAACCTCAGGATATCAACTTCTCACGACACCGCGATGGTCGCGGCGTCGATGAAGGAGAAGTAAAATGGAAGTAGTTGTTAAAAGCATTGGTGCTCAGGTTATTGAGAACCACGAAAATCTAAGTGGCGCTGATGCAATCAGGGAAAACCATCTATTGGTTCAGGGCTTAAATGATATTGATGCTCTGGAAACCCTGAAAACCCTTATGTCTGGCCCGCGTAGCATTATTGGCAGTGCGGTTTCTGGAACTAACGAATTATGGGAGCGCACGATTGAGAATTTTCGACAACGTGTTGTGGTTGATAACCAGTCAATCGCTGGGCATGAAGTCGCTGGTCACACGGTTCTCTACAACCAACTCGCCTATGCATACGAACTTGGTCTGATGCTCGTTCAAGGTCACGTAATCCACCCCAATCAACCCATTCAGTATCGCGAACTTGGTATGTTGCTCTACCGCCATCACCTTCAGGACGAAAAGGAAAATCTCGAAAAGGGTAAATTTCGCAACATCTGGACATACGTTACCAAGCTGTTTTACGGAAAATGGATCAAGATCGATGATCTTGACGACAAGCAAAAGCGTAAACTTGCGCGTAAGCTAAAGCTCGACACCACAAACTTGTTGGAATTCGCGGAGAACGACAACGCGGATTGGGATAAGAAAACGGTATTCCACGCTTGGGAGCATGATCGCTCTGCCGAAAAATACGCTTGCGTTTTTCGCTTTCTGCAAAACCACGGTGTCCAACCATCTGATGCCGCAAAGTTCATCGAAAATTTTAGCGACAAGGATCATGGCGCCAAGCTGGGAGGCATCGAAAGCAAGGATCGCTCCGACAATCGTCAAAATTCCACACCAAAGCCATTGAGCGAAAACGCAATTAAGCAGCGGGACGAATACAAGGCTCGCGGTGAAAATCCCGCCAATGGCGACGTAATTGAGTTGGATAAGCCGGACAAGTTGCCGGATACCGTTCAGTTTGGTCGCGCCATGTTCAAGGTGGTCGGCAAGAAGCTGGTGATTGTTGGTTATGATGCTTTGGAGCAGGCGGCTTATGACAAGCACGTCATAGCTCGTGGTAAAAGTATGATCGAAGCCGAGAAGGTCGCCCTTGAGCAGCATCAGGAAACTGAGAAGAAGCTGGATGGCGCAGCAATGGACCTTGGTCGTGCGCTTTACCAAAAGCTGTTTGATAAGCATCGTGAACAGGTTAGCTCGATGCTGGAAGCCGGTTTGAACTCGGATGAAATTGCTGAAAAGCTCTTGGGGCAGCTTGGTATGATTGAGGTTGTACAAAACAACACCAATCACCTCCAGCATTTTGCTGACCTTGCATAACCCATAAGCGCTGCTGATAGCCCTCACGGTCTTGTTGATCGTGGGGGCTATCGCGCTTGCTCACTATTAGTGGGACACGCGCCATTCGGGAATTATCTACATAGTGATTCCCTGAGCCTGGGCGGCATCGACATCGTGTTCGATGGATATATTTGGGTAGAATGGGAGTCTGCCTTCGAGGCCGATGGCCGATTGGCGGTCAGCTTGATCGCTGCCGTTTCTGTAGCTGCCCAATGTAGCTGTCCTTGCGAGCGCGCTCCATTTCCTTGCGACGCTTGTGCTGGTCCTTCACGGATTGCAGTGCCTTCTTCGCCATATCGACCTCGCGCTTTTTGGCGGCCTCCAGCGATTGCTCAGGCGTCAGAGGTTTGTGCGGCTTCTGAGGCTTGCGTGGTTTCCTCGTGGCGAACTCATAAAATCTCATACCGTATTTATGCCGTCATGCTCTGGACATCGGCGCGACATCTGGACAACATACTGATAAATCACATAAACACGCACAAATGACATGCAACAGATCAGCAACAGAATTTTACTATGTGGAAAAATATAGCTTAATATCATATAGATATGGATTAGTTTCAGTTAGCGAAGCGCTAAACTTCTTCTTATTCGTTTCGCGAAAGGGCGGTCCGGTAGCCGGGCCGCCCTTTTTCGTTGCGCCGCAATCGACTAACATCATCGTCGTGAACGATTCTCTGACTCAGCGTCTGATCGGCTTTATCGAAAGCATTGGCATCGCCGTGCGCATCGGGCCCGTCGCTGAGGACAGCTTCATGCCCGGGCTGACCGTGCGCGACGGCGGCATTGTCTATGATCCCGATCGGCTCGCCTACCCCGGCGACCTGCTCCATGAAGCGGGCCATATCGCCGTGACTGACCCGGCGATCCGCCCGACGCTCGAACAAGTGTCGAGCGATCCGGCCGAGGAAATGGCGGCGATCGCCTGGTCCTATGCGGCGCTCCGCGCGATTGATATCGATCCGGCGATTGTCTTCCACGATGATGGCTATCGGGGCGGCGGCAGCAGCATTGCCGAAAATTTCGGCAACGGTCAGTATTTCGGGGTGCCGATGCTCGAATGGTTCGGCATGGCCGCCAATGCGCAGCTGGCGGCATCGACCGGTGCGGCGCGCTTCCCGCAGATGCGCCGCTGGTTGCGCTGAGCCATCCGCTGCACGACGATTGCCCGCTACGCCATCTCCCGCACGCTGACATCCAACTGACCGGAGTCGATCCGTAGGGCGTTGAAAGAAGGCCGGCTATCGCGAACGCGCTCAGACAATGTCCCCGCCCCGATCAGCCGCACAGTCCGGTCCAATACGGGATAAGCGACATCGAAAGCATCATGGACATGGCCCGTTAGCACCGCCTGCGCGCCTGCCGTGACCAGCGCCGCTAATGCCGCTGCGCCACCCCGCGTGCGCGCCGTGCCCCGGGTCCCCATCTCCATCAGCGGATGATGGGCAACAACCAAGATCGTCGCCCCTGCAGGCGCGCTTTCGATCCGGGCCAGCGCGCGCGATAGCTGCTCTTGGCTAACCCTCCCCTTTGACCAATTCAGCCGCCACTGGAAACGCGCTGTCGTCCGCAGCGGCACAATATGGATGCCAGCAATGGCCAGCGGCCGATCAATCATCCGCGCCAGCCGATCATGGCGCGCATAGGGCCGAAAGGCACGGGCAAGGGGGTTGAAATAGGGCAAATCGTGATTGCCGACCTCAACCGTCACCGGGCAGCCTAGCCCGCTCAACCACGCCCCGGCGGCCGCAAATTCGCGGGCGCGGGCGCGCATCGTCACGTCGCCGGTGACGATGACCGCATCGGGCTGCTCGCGGTGCACGCAATCGGCAAACCAGGCCAGCGCCGCGCTGTCTTCAGCGCCGAAGTGAATGTCACTGACATGAAACAGCCTGATCATGCGGGCATTTTGGTGCAGATGAACTGCGCCCGCGTTTGGCCAGCGCTGATCTGCACGCCAGGCGACAGCAGCTGTGGCTCACCGTCAAACAGTGCCTGCACGGGTCTGTCCCCCTCAATCGAGACCGTCGGTGCAACACTCTCCGTCACGGCGGCGGCGGCCAGCCAGTCGCCGGTTAGCCAGTCCCAGCCGAGCACCGCAATCGAACGCCAGTCGCGCGCATCAACTGCCGCCAGCCGCAATTGCGCGCCCTTGGGCGAAATCAGCACAGCCTGCGCGCCTGCTGGCAGCCCATACGCCCCGCCGAGCCGTATGCCGCGCCCAAAGGTGCGCGCCCAGGCATGGCCGATCGCCCGCCCCAGCCCGCCAATTTTCCCGGCGCGGACCTGCTCGCGCGCGCGGAACCAACTTGTCGCAGGCCCGACGATCAGCGCGACATAGGCCCGATATTCGCCGCCCGCGACGAAGGGCAGCGCCACCAATATGTTCTGCGTCATGCTTGCAGCGACAATCGCCGCCGGATCGCCATCGCCGTGCAGCGCCTTGACCAGCAAGTTCATCGTGCCGCCAGACAGCAGCAAAAAGGCACCGCTCCAGCCCTGCAGCGCCCCAATCGCCGCGTTGATCGTGCCGTCACCGGCATATAGAATGGCGGTATCAACCCCAGCGGCATCCAGCGTTGCAGCATCGGGCAGCATGTCATGAGGGAAATGGCTGTGCCCGATCAGATGCCAGCCCTTGCCCGCAAACAGCTCGACCAGCGCCGCCACTTTATCCGGGCTGGCTGATCCTGAGCCCGCATTGCTGATGAACCAAATTTTTTTCATTCGGGCACAACGATTGATACGGGATTTGGTCCCGGTTGGCCTTGCCCTTCGTCAAAAGTCACACAATGGCAATGTTACACGTATGATTTTCCGTGTAATCACGCCTTGGCATAAGCGACCTTGATTCGCGGACTGTCGGGCTGGCCGGGCCATCCCGGCACTCGATACAGGAGCAGGAATTGATGGACTCGAACTCTATGAATCGCGCTGGCAAAATCGCCCTTGGCGTTGCCATCTCCGCGTTGGCGCTGGCGGCATGCTCGTCCAAGCCAACCACCGAAACAGCCGAAGCACCAGCCGCTGAAGCAACGACCGCCGCACCCGAAGCAGCCCCAGCCGCTGCCCCCGCTCCGGCCGCTGCCGCTGCACCGGCGGTCGACAATGTCGATACCGTGGACGGCACGAAGTTCGCGTCTTTCACGGGCGATGCCGCGAAGGGCGAAGCAACCTTTGCCGCCTGCAAGATTTGCCATGCGGTTGAAGCGGGCGTGAACAAGATCGGGCCGTCGCTGCACGCCGTCGTTGGCCGCACCGCGGGCACTATTGCCAACTATACCTATTCAACGGCGAACAAGAATAGCGGCATCACCTGGTCGCCTGAAAAGCTGTTCCAATATCTGGAAAAGCCGCAGCGGATCGTGCCTGGCACCAAGATGACCTATCCCGGCCTGCCCGATGCGCAGAAACGCGCGGATGTGATCGCTTATCTCTCGGCGCAAAAGTAAAACGCCTACCAACGATTATAGGCGGGCCTGGTAACGGGCCCGCCTATTTTTTTGTCCGTCGTCCAGGCCCAAAGTGAAGATCGGCGAGATGAAACGGGAAGGACAATGTCAGTGGAAGCGCGATCCATTGCCAGCTCTGGCCCGTCAGCGCGGCCCGTAACGCCACCATCATCAAAATGCCGGGCATGAGCCGACACAGGATTGCGAGCAGCACCCAACGTCGTCGCAAGCGCAACCAAATCGCTTCACCGGCGATCACGACCAAAATGATATCTGCCGCAAGCCCATTGGCAAACAACGCCGCCATTGCGCCTTCGGTCAAGGAAATGGGCCGTTCAGCCGGACCACCGCCATGTTGAGATAGCCCGCAAAGGTCACCCACAACAAATAAGGGACCAGCACGATTGACGCCGTCATCGATCGCCGCCAGCCATAGACGATCAGCGACCCGACCGAGAGCCACAGAAAGATCACCTCGATGACTGACCAATCGGGGCGTTGCAGCCGAAAGAACAACAAGCTCCACAAGATGTTGAGAAAGCCATTGGTCGCCCACAGCGCGATGAAGGTTTCCGCCTCACGTCGGGTCCGCATCGCATGCCAACCAGTAACGAGCGCGACAACATTGATTGCGTAGATGATCGTCCAGGCAATCGCATAGGCACGATCGGGCGGCGCCCAACGCGGCTGGATAAGCTGATCATACCACGGCCCGGTCACCGTGATCGTCGATCCCATTACCGCGACAATGCCCGTCGCCAGGGCGGCAGTGAGGACCGGGAATACCCAGGCGCGGCTCATCGTTTCACGCCGTCGATCCCAACAAATGCCCCATATCCTTCATGAATATCTTGAAATGGGCCATTGGCTTTTTGCGAACGAGTTCCTTGTTCATATAGGCCTGCCAGGTCAGCTCCTGCACATCCTTGTCCTCGCAAATTTTGACGAAACGCTCGCGGCGCTTGTCGTTGCGGTACCAGAAATGCTGCATGATCCCCAGCACCAGGAACACCTTGCCATGCGCGCGCATGAACTTCTTGCGCGCCTGTTTCAGGGCCGACGCCTTGCCGGTGTCGAGATAGGCCTCAACCGCTTCCGCCGCGAAACGACCGGCGGCCATCGCGTAATAAATCCCCTCGCCTGAAGCGGGTGCCACCACCCCGGCGGCGTCGCCGGCGACCAGCACGTCGCGGCCATTGTCCCAGCGCTTGAGCGGCTTGAGCGGGATCGGCGCCCCTTCGCGGCGGATCGTCTCGCAGTCCGCCATGCCGTTATCCGCCCGCAACCGGGTGATCGCATCGCGCAGTTCATAGCCCTTATGTGCGCTGCCAACGCCGATGCTTGACGTTTCGCCATGCGGAAATACCCAGGCATAGAAATCAGGCGAGAATTTCCCCTGATAGATCACGTCGCAGCGCGACGGATCGAACTCGCTGCTGGCAGGCGGGGATTTCACAATCTCATGATAGGCAAAAACGCATGGCACACTCTCGGCGCCGCGCAATTCCTGCCGGGCCACGGCAGAACGCGCGCCGTCTGCACCAATCACGCTGCGAGTGCGGACCCGCTGTTCCTCGCCACCACGGCGTTCAGTATAGACGATCACCGCGCAGCCATCCGGATCGCGATCGACCCGCTCGAAATTGCCGGTCCGGCGTTCAGCACCCGTCAGCGCAGCGCGCGCGCGCAGCCATTCGTCAAACACGTCGCGATCGACCATGCCGACAAAGCCGTCGCCAACCGGCATATCAACCTGCTTGGCTGATGGCGCGATCATCCGGGCCGATGTGGCCTTGGCGACCAGCAGATGGTCAGGAATCTCGAAATCCCTGATCAACCGGGGCGGAATTGCGCCGCCACAGGGTTTGATCCGGCCCGCTCGATCGAGCAGCAAGACATGTCGCCCGGCACGGGCCAGGTCAGTGGCGGCCACCGATCCCGACGGACCTCCGCCCACCACAACGACATCGAAATCGACGGATGATCGGTTGTTCATGCGATCGCCTCCTGCTGCATGGAAATATCGATTGGCGCGCGCGTGCGGGTGACACCCAATGCCAGCCACGCCGCAATCACAAATAATCCCGCCTCGCTTGCAAACACGACAAGGAAGGCATTCGGCGTATCGCCCGTCAACGCACGGCCAAGATCAACACCGACCGCGCCGATCAACCCGCCAGAACCAAAGGCAACGGCCTGCGCCGCCCCCCATACGCCCATCCGAATACCAGCGCGCGCCGGGCCCCGGGCACCAGCAAGCCCCATCATGGCGCCAATCGCGGCCACCGCGAACACGCCATTGGCAAAGCCGAGCAGCATGATGTTTGCCTTGAGCGGCCAGCTGGCGCCAACCTGCGCCGCCATAGCCAGCCCGAGCAAGGCCAATGCTGACCCCAAACAACCACCAATGATCCAGCGCCGCAGGCTTGCCGGGGTGCCGCCGCCAAAGGCGCTGCCCAGCACGCCGACCAGAATCATGCCGAACAGCACGCCACTATGCTGCGTGCCGGAAAGCTGAGTCGATTGGCCGGGCGTGAAATTGAACAACAAGCCGGCAAACGGCTCCAGGATCATGTCCTGCATCGAATAAGCGAGCATCGAGAGGAAAACGAAGATCGTGAACTGGCGGGCATCGGTTTCCGCCAACATCTCTCGCAGCGCCGCCCCGAAACTGATCGCCGGCGCATCGCTGCTCTCTTCAGCGGGCATTGCCGCGCGGGGCTGCTCGATCCCGAGCAGCGCCAACCACGATAGGACAAACGCCGCCAGCGCGACCCCGCTGGCCACCATTGCCAGACGCGGCAGGGAAAAGGGATCGATCAGCGCGCCAGCGACATTGGCCGTCACAACAATGCCGAACACCATCATAATCCAGGTAATCGATGCCGCCGCCGCGCGCCGCGCCGGGGCGACCTGGCTGGCCAGCAGGGCAAGCAGCGACGTACCCGCCGCACCAACACCAGCGCCGATCATGCTGAAACCAATGATCGCCAAAACATAACCAAAAACGCCGCCCGCCGCGATCGCTGGCAGCGAATCGACCGCTACCAATGCGCCAAGCGCGAGCAAGGCCATGCCAAAAAGGATCCACGGCGTCCGCCGCCGCCCCTGATCGGAACCATGCCCCCAGGCCGGGCGGGACAATTGCACGGCATAATGCCAGGCGACGAGCCCAGCCGGCAGCGCCGCTGGCAGGGCATATTCGACCACCATCACGCGGTTGAGCAGCGAGGTCACCAGCATCACCATGGCGCCAATGGCACTCTGCACCAGCCCCAGCCGGATGATGCCCGGCCATCCCAGCAACTTCGCGCTCATAAACCCACCGCTCCCCCAAGCCCAAAGGCGGTTGCAAGCATCCCAAACACATACAGGCTGGTGCCGGTCGCGTTATACCAGGGGGTATATTTGAGCGGGTCATAGAGCAGCCGCGGCATCAGCGAGAGCTGCGCAAGCAGCAATACGCTGACGATCAGTGCGGCCAGGCCATGCCCCCATTGCATCAGCAACACCACGACCACCGCTTGCGGCAGCGCCATGACAACGCACGCAATCTGCGCCGCCCGATCAACACCCAGCATCGCCGGCAGGGAGCGGACCCCCATCTTGCGATCACCCTCCACCGCCTTGAAATCGTTAAGCGTCATAATGCCGTGCGCGCCCAGACTATACAGCGTCAGCACGATCAGGATTTGCGTGCTCGGCAAGGTGCCGGCCATCACCGCCGCGCCGGTAAACCAGGTCAGCCCTTCATAGGTCAGCCCGACGACCCCCGGCCCCCAGATCCCGCTCATCTTCAGCCGCATCGGCGGCGCGCTATAGGCCCAGGCACAGGCGACGCCGAGGCAGGTTGCGTAGAATACCCATTGGCCCGCCGCCAACGACACCGCGAGTGACAATATCGTGCCGCCAATCGCGATCCACAAACCCCATTGGCCAGCGATCCGGCCCGACGGGATTGGGCGTTCGGGCTGGTTGATCGCATCGACATGCCGATCGAACCAATCGTTGATCGCCTGGCTGTTGCCGCACACCAGCGGGCCAGTCAGCAAAATACCGATGATGACGAAGGGCCAGCGATCAGCCAGCGATTCCCCGGAGGAAATGCAGCCGCACATAAATGCCCACATTGGCGGAAACCACGTGATCGGCTTGAGCAGTTCGAGCACATCGCGGGGGGCCGGTGGCCGAGTCTTGGCACTCAATATGGCAGGGGTGGACATCGCGGCAAGCTATGATTGACACTACAGAGTGTCAAACCAAATTGTCACTTTTGTCGCCCGGTTAGCAGGGGATTTTCAGTTGTTGTCAGAGACCAGATTGCCCAGCCCGTGCCGGTGCAATTTGGAATACAGACTCTGACGGCTAACCCCCAGAATTTCCGCCGCCGACGCCCGATTGTCAGACGTATAGGCGAGCGCCGCCTCAATACAGAGCCGCTCGATCAGATCGGTCGATTCACGCACGATATCCTTCAGCGACATGCGCCCGACCAATTCGGTCAATTGTTCAACCGAGCGGGGCAATTGCTGGTTACTGGCTGGCGTTTCAGGCAGGCGGCGACCGACATTGCGGATCGCAAAGCCATAGCATTCGCTATCGCCAAGCGGCGCCGCAACTGCCGACACCTCCACCTCTTCCTGGTTGCCCGCTGCGCCCCGGAACACCGCCGCGACATTACGCACCGCGCCATGCTCGCGCAGCTGGCCGACGATCAGGTCAAGGTCGATCCCCGGCCGACCAAGCCAATCGCCAAGCTTCAGGCCGCGCAGCCGATCCATCGACGCCATTTCGGTGAGTTCGACAAAAGCGGCATTGGCCGTCATCACGCCCAGATTGCGATCGACCAGTACAAAGGCATCGGGCATCCGCTCGATTACATCGACCAGCTGGCCATCATGCTGATGCCCCTCGGTCGGCGCATCGATGGCCGTAATCCGAACGAGCAGCACAGCGGTCCGCGCCTGACGGAACAACCGTGCGGAAAAACTCGCATCGATCGCCTGATTTTTCAGCCGCAGCGCGACCGGGGCGATGTCATCGGCCGCTTCTGCCGCGCCAAGATGCGCGACAAATGCTTCGCGGTCTGTGGGATCGACCAGTCCGCTGACCAGCTGATCGCTCAGCGCGCCTTCCTTGCTGCCGAACAAACGATGCGCCGCCGGATTGGCTTCGCGGATCCGCCGGGTCGTCGCATCAACGATCAGCACGGGCTCGGCTGCCATATCAAACAACAAGCGATAGCGCGTCTCCGCCTGACGCAACCGCACATAATCACGCTCAAGCGATTGCTGGGTCTGCAACAATCGCTGCTGCATCGTTGCAGCGGCGCGCATGTCACGGCCGATCGCGATCACCTGCCCACCCCGTCCCAGGCCGACGATCATATAGCGCACGGGCAGATCGCCTTCGGGGCAGGCATGGTTGATCTGCCGCCAACGACCGGGCTCGCCCGCCGCCGCGGCGACAAGCATATCGGAGACCTTGGTCTTGCTATCGGTCGTGACACTGTCGGCCCAGGGCTTGCCGACCCAATCGGCCAGGCCCGCGTTCAATAGATCGGTTTCGGCAATCGCCACGTCCAGGACGATGCCGGCAGAATCAATCACAAAGGCAACATCGCCCACTGAGCCGAGCAAGGCGGCAGCGACGTTGGCGGGCAGCGCGCCCGGTATCTGATCGGGTAGCGAAAAGGGGCGCGGCCTGGGAGGGGCGAGATGCTTGTTCATCGACGAGCCGCCGCACTCCTTGCGCTCATGAAAGGGTAGAAAAAACTATTAGTTCGCCGCCTCGGTCATCAGCGCGTCGACCAGCTCAGCAGCGACCTTGACCGCAACTTTCGCATCCGGTGCCGTACCATTGGCACCAAGCCGGATAGCGAGTGCCGGATCTTCAGCGAAAATCCGGCCACCAACCATCACGCACAGACGAGGGTTTCTTGACACGTTTCGCAACGCAGCAATAATCGAAGGCAATGGCGCAATATGGCAGTCACATGTGATCGTCAATCCGATCAGGTCAAACCACTCACAGGCCACACGCTCAAGCAGATCAGGGGTGGACGCCTCAGCCATCCGGTCCGTCAGCCAGCCCTCACGACAGAAAAGCTCTTCGATCACGACCGTGCCGAAGCTGTGCTGATCCCCAACCAAGGACGCGAACAAAGCCCGACGGCCTGGCCCCGCTTGGCGTTCGACCGGCAACCGGGCACCGAGTTCATGGACGATTTCCTGCAGCCGCCACAGCCCCATCGTGACATCGACGAAATCGCAGCGATCATCTTCCCAATATTCGCCGAGCCGCCGCGCCGCCGCGCCGCCGGGGCGAGCAGATCGACAAGAATGGAATCAATGCCAACGCCGCGACGGAGGATCGCTTCAACATATTCCAGCAACGCATCAGCTTCGACATGGAGCGACAATGGGGCAAAGCCATCGACTTCTTCGGCCGTAATTTGGTCAGAATCACCCAGCGTCGCTTGCGTGCTTGTCACTGGATATGACGCCACCAGTCGGGGGATGATTTCGCGTTCGACAAGCTTGGAAAGGGAAGCGCCATCGTGAATGATCGTGGCGTGTTTTGGCGGCTGAACGGGCTGCGCACTGGGGTCTCGCATCGGGGATTTTTTGCGATAGACTGAGGCAAGCTGGGCCCCAAATTCCAGTAATGAAGCCATTCCCCAATGCTCCCCGCCAAATCGAGCGCAAACGACAGATCTGCACGCGGGGCATTATGATTATTCTTAGCCCAGCGAATCATAAGCTATGCCGTTTCGGGATGTCTGACAACAGCCTAGCTACGCCGCAGCGCAGCATCTGTCAAAATTTTTGGACGTCAGTTTGTGTTGACACTTTGACGGGGGCTGCCTTAGTCTCTCCCCAATGAGGCAGATGACAAACGCCGGGGAGCGATGCGGGTGAACACCCCCCAGTACGACCATCAGTTCGAGAATTTTCGGCGGTCGCTGCACCCCATGGCGCCCATGCCACTTTATACGCCTGAACAGCGCATTCGCCGTGATCAATCTGTCTGGACGCTGATTCAGGGCATCCTTGCCCCCGTTCAATTCCTTATCTTCCTCATCAGCCTGGTGCTGGTGGTGCGGTATTTGCAGACCGGCGACGGGGCCTTTGCCGCGACTATCTCGATCGTGGTGAAGACGATGGCGCTCTACACGATCATGATCACTGGCTCGATTTGGGAAAAGGTGGTTTATGATAAGTGGCTGTTCGCAGACGTCTTTTTCTGGGAAGATGTGTTCAGCTTCCTGGTGCTTGCATTGCACACTGCCTATCTGGTGATGTTGATCGGGGGCCTGGGCAGCGAACGGGATCGGATGATCCTCGCGCTTGCTGCCTATGCAACTTACGTGGTCAACGCGACCCAGTTCATTCTGAAACTGCGCGCAGCAAGACTACAATCGCAGGCAGAGGCGCAGGCGGCGACTCATGACGCTGCCCAATCGACCGCGGCATCATCCGATTCGCTGCCTACACAGCAGAAATTGGCCGCATGACCGTTGTGCTGACCCCACCGCGCCCCGCCGCATCGGCCAACGGTCTTGCCAATGGTCTGGACTGCGCGCCGGTGTTGCGTGAACGGGGCCAGCGCGAGGTTTTCTGCGGGCTAACCGGAATCATCTGGCTCCACCGCAAGGTGCAGGATGCGTTCTTCCTTGTCGTCGGCAGCCGCACCTGCGCGCATCTGCTGCAATCGGCGGCAGGCGTGATGGTTTTCGCTGAACCCCGTTTTGGTACAGCGATAATCGAAGAGCGTGATCTCGCCGGCATGGCTGACTGCAACGAAGAGCTCGACCGAGTCGTTGATCGGTTGCTGACGCGCCGGCCGGATATCAAGATGCTGTTTCTGGTTGGCTCCTGCCCGTCGGAAGTGATCAAGCTTGATCTGTCGCGCGCCGCGCAGCGCCTGCAGGGCAAACATGCGCCGAATGTCCGCATCCTGAATTATTCGGGCAGCGGCATCGAAACGACTTTTACCGAAGGCGAAGACGCCTGCCTCGCCGCGCTGGTCCCTGAACTCCCCACCCTGCCCGCCGATGCACCGCAGGAATTGATGATCGTCGGCGCGCTGCCCGATGTTGTCGAAGACCAGTTTCTGCGTATCTTCAAGGAATTGGGGATCAAGACGGTGCGCTCGCTGCCCGCGCGCCAGTCCGTTCATCTGCCGCCCGTCGGCCCCAATACGCGCTATCTGCTTGCCCAACCGTTCCTGGGTGAAACCGCCCGCGCGCTCGAAGATCGCGGCGCGGTGCGACTCGATGCCATGTTCCCCTTCGGCGCCGAAGGCACGACGAGCTGGTTGCACGCTGCCGCCGTCGCCTTCGGCGTCGATGAAATGGAATTCCACCGGGTGATCGCCCCCGGTCGCGAGCGCGCCAAACGCGCGATCGAACATTGCCGCGCGAAGCTCGAAGGCAAGAGCATCTTCTTCATGCCCGACTCGCAGCTTGAAGTGCCGCTGGCGCGCTTCCTGAGCCAGGAACTGGGCATGGTGCCGATCGAAGTTGGCACACCCTATCTCCACCGCCGCCATCTGGCCCAGGATCTGGCGCTGCTGCCGTCCGCAACCGTGATCAGTGAAGGCCAGGACGTCGATAAGCAGCTCGACCGCGTCCGCGCCGCAAACCCAGACATCACCGTTTGCGGCCTTGGCCTCGCCAACCCGCTCGAGGCCGAAGGACTGACGACGAAATGGGCGATCGAACTCGTCTTTTCGCCGATCCACGGCTTCGACCAGGCTGGCGATCTTGCCGAACTTTTTGCGCGCCCGCTGCGGCGGCGCGATGTATTGAAGGTCTGACGCGATGCAGCTGACCGTCTGGACCTATGAAGGACCGCCCCATGTCGGGGCAATGCGGATCGCGACTGCGATGAAGGGCGTGCATTACGTCCTGCACGCGCCGCAGGGCGATACCTATGCCGATCTGCTGTTCACGATGATTGAACGGCGCAATCACCGCCCGCCGGTTACCTACACCACCTTCCAGGCACGCGATCTGGGCAAAGACACCGCCGAGCTTTTCCAGTCGGCCGCGCGCGACGCGTTCGAGCGCTACCAGCCGCAGGCAATGTTAGTCGGCGCGTCATGCACTGCCGAGCTGATCCAGGACGATCCCGCAGGGCTGGCCGATGCGATGCGCCTGCCGATCCCCGTCGTCGCGCTCGAATTGCCCAGCTATCAGCGCAAGGAAAACTGGGGCGCCGCTGAAACCTTTTACCAGTTGGTCCGCGCGATCGCCGACAAGGATGTCCGCCCCGCCCCGCGCGAAGGCCGCCGCCCAAGCGTCAACCTGCTCGGCCCCACCGCACTGGGGTTCCGCCACCGCGACGACATTATCGAGATCACGCGCCTGCTCACATCGATGGGGATCGACATCAATCTGGTCGCCCCGCTCGGCGCCAGCCCAGCCGACATCAAGCGGATTGGTGCGGCTGATTTCAACATCCTGCTCTACCCGGAAATCGCCGACACGGCGGTGCGCTGGCTGGAAAAGACCTTTGGACAAAAGACCGTCCGCACGATTCCGATCGGTCACGGTGCGACTCGCGATTTTGTCAACGAAGTCGCGGCGCTCGCGGGCGTCGATCCCGCCTTGGCGCTAGACAAATCAAACATGCCCTGGTGGAGCCGCTCGGTCGATTCGACCTATCTCACTGCCAAGCGCGTCTTCATTTTCGGTGATGCGAGTCATGCCATCGCCGCCGCCCGCGTGGCGCGCGACGAACTTGGCTTCGAGGTCGTCGGCCTGGGCTGCTACAATCGCGAATTCGCGCGCGACCTGCGCGATGCCGCCAAGCTTTATGGCGTCGAACCGCTGATCACCGACGATTATCTAGAGGTTGAGGACGCGATCGCCGCGCTCCAGCCCGAACTCGTCCTCGGCACGCAGATGGAGCGTCACATTGCCAAGCGGCTGCGCATCCCCTGCGCGGTCATCTCGGCCCCCGTCCATGTCCAGGATTTCCCAGCGCGCTACTCCCCACAAATGGGGTTCGAAGGCGCAAATGTGCTGTTCGACACCTGGGTCCATCCGTTGGTGATGGGGCTGGAGGAACATCTGCTGACGATGTTCCGCGACGATTTCGAATTCAGCGACAGCGCGGGTGCCAGTCATTTGGGTCATGGCAGTGCCGCGCCGAAGGCAGAGCAAAGCGCACCTGAAATCGAGGATCAGGCGTCGCTTCCGCCTGTCGCCGAACCTGAAGTCATCGCGGCGCGCGGCTGGAGCGCTGAGGCCGAAAAGGAATTGATGAAAATTCCATTTTTCGTCCGCGGCAAGGCACGCCGCAATACCGAGCGCTATGCCACCGAGCACGGCCTAGCCGCCATTACGATCGACACGCTCTATGACGCGAAGGCTCATTATGCGCGCTAATGCCCCCGCCCAGATCACGCCGGTTCGCGTTGTGGTGATCACGCTCGACAATCACCTATCAGGGGCATTTCAACGCGCACAACAACAATTCGAACGAGCCAATCCGGGCGTCACCATCCACTTTCACGCCGCCGCCGATTGGGAAGAAAAGGCCGGCGCACTCGATGCCGCCCGTGCCGATATCGCCCAGGGAGATATCATCCTGGTGACGATGCTGTTCCTGGAAGACCATATCCGCGCCGTCCTTCCCGCGCTGCAGGCTCGGCGCGATAGCTGTGATGCTATTGTCGGGCTGATGTCCGCCGCTGCCATCGTCAAGCTGACGCGGATGGGCGATTACAGCATGGACAAGCCTGCCACTGGCGCGCTCGCCATGATCAAGAAGCTGCGCGGCACCGGCAAGCCGGGCGCATCATCCGGCAAGGGCCAGATGGCAATGCTGCGCCGCCTGCCCAAGCTGCTGAAGTTCGTGCCTGGCACCGCGCAGGATGTGCGCGCCTATTTCCTGACGCTGCAATATTGGCTGGCGGGCAGCGACGACAATATCGTCGATCTCATCCGCGCGCTGATCGACCGCTATGCCGCTGGTGAGCGGGCTGGTCTACGCGGCAAGATGAAGGCGGCGGCCCCGCGAGACTATCCCGAAGTTGGCATCTATCATCCAGCTATTCCCGCGCGGATGTCGGCTAAGCTGTCCGATCTGCCGCGTCGTCGCGGCACCAAGGGCACTGTCGGCGTGCTGATGCTGCGCTCCTATGTCCTCGCCAAGGATGCCGCGCATTATGACGGCGTGATCGCCGCGCTCGAAGCACGCGGGCTCGATGTGATCCCCGCCTTCGCCGGTGGGCTCGACGGTCGCCCGGCAATCGAACAACTCTTCATGAAGGACGGCAAGTCTACCGTCGATGCGGTTATCAACCTGACCGGGTTCAGCCTGGTGGGCGGGCCTGCCTATAACGACACCGCTGCTGCAGAAGCGATCCTAACCAAGCTCGATCGCCCTTACATTGCCGCACATCCGGTCGAGTTCCAGACGCTGCAAGCCTGGGGTGCCAACCGCCAGGGCCTGCTCCCGCTCGAATCGACGATGATGATCGCGATCCCCGAGCTTGACGGCGGCACCCAGCCGATGGTGTTCGGCGGCCGATCAGACGGTACCGACACCGCCTGCACCGGATGCCAGCGTGGCTGCACCTTCCCGGCAACGGGCGCCGTCCGCCAGATGGAAAGCTGCGGCGAACGCGCCGAGGCACTCGCCGGCCGTGTGCTCAAGATGATCGAACTGCGCCGCTCGGCCGAGGTTAACCGCCGGGTCGCGATCGTGCTGTTCAACTTCCCGCCTAATGCTGGCGCTGCCGGCACCGCACAGTTCCTGGCGGTGTTCGAATCGCTTCATGCCACCCTCACCCGCCTGGCAAGCGAAGGCTATGACGTTGAGATCCCCGCCACCGTCGATGATCTGCGCGAGGCGATCCTGGGCGGCAATGCGGCTCGGTACGGCACTGAAGCCAATGTCCATGCCAAGGTCAGCGCCGACACCATCGTTGCCCGCGAAACTTGGCTGAATGAAATCGAAGCCGCTTGGGGCCCCGCGCCCGGCAAGCTCCAGTCGGATGGCACGTCGGTGCAGATTTTGGGCGCGCAGTTCGGCAACGTGTTCATCGGCATCCAGCCCGCGCTCGGCATCGAAGGCGATCCGATGCGGTTGCTGTTCGAGGGCCGCTTTGCCCCAACGCATGCCTTTGCCGCCTTCTATCGCTGGCTGCGCGAGGACTTCAAAGCGCATGCCGTGCTGCATTTCGGCACCCATGGCAGCCTGGAATTCATGCCCGGCAAACAGACCGGCCTTACCGCCGATTGCTGGCCCGATCGCCTGATTGGCGACCTGCCCAACATCTATCTCTATGCCGCCAATAACCCGTCAGAAGGTGTGCTCGCCAAGCGGCGCTCGGGCGCAACGCTCGTCAGTTATCTGACGCCTGCCCTCACCAATTCGGGCGTCTATAAGGGGTTGGCCGACCTGAAGGCATCGGTTGATCGCTGGCGCACCATGGAGCCAGGCGACGAGCAAGCCGAACCCCTCGCGGAAATGATTGCGGTGCAGGCCGAGGCGCTCGACCTTGACGGCAGCGACGTCACCACGCTCGCCGCCAAGCTCTATGAAATTGAGCGCGAACTGATCCCGCAAGGGCTGCATGTCGCCGGTCTCGCCGCCACCCGCGAAGAGCGGATCGACATGATCCTCGCTTCGGCAGAAGGCCGCGACCAGCCACTCAGCCGCGACACGGTCGAGGCGCTGGTGGACGGCAAGCTCAAGGCGGACACCCCGCTGCTCAAGGACATGGCCGCGCTCGACAAGGCGCTCGCGACCAACCATGAGCTTGACGGCATCGTCCGCGCGCTGAACGGCAGCTATATCCACCCGGTCTCAGGCGGCGACATCTTGCGCGCACCCGAAATCCTGCCGACTGGCCGCAACATCCACGGCTTTGATCCCTTTCGCCTGCCCTCTGCCTTCGCGGTCAAGGACGGTGCAGAACAGGCGCAACGGCTGGTTGATCGCAGCGTCGCCGATTCAGGGCATCTGCCCGAAACCGTCGCGATGGTGCTGTGGGGCACCGATAATCTGAAGAGCGAAGGCGCGCAGATCGCCCAGGTGCTCGCGCTGATCGGGGCGCGGCCGCGCTTCGACAGCTATAACCGCCTCGCCGGGGCCGAACTCATCCCGCTCGAAGAGCTCGGCCGCCCGCGTATCGACGTGATCGTGACGCTGTCGGGCGTGTTTCGTGATCTCCTGCCGCTGCAAACCCGCATGATGGCAGAAGCCGCCCTGCTCGCCGCGCAAGCCGACGAGCCTGAGGAGATGAACTTTGTCCGTCGCCACGCGCTCGCGCATCAGGCAGAACATGGCTGCGACCTCGAAACCGCCGCCTTGCGCGTCTTCTCGAACGCCGAGGGTGCTTATGGTGCCAACGTCAATCTGCTGATCGACGACGGCGCCTGGACCGACCCCAATGAACTCGCTGACAGTTTCGAGCGGCAAAAGGGCTTTGCGTACGGCGTCAAGGGCGTGCCCGTCCGTCAGGCCGCAATCCTCGCCTCCGCGCTCAAGACCGTCGATTGCGCCTATCAGAACCTCGAAAGCGTCGAACTCGGCATCACCACGATCGACCAATATGTCGATACGTTGGGCGGCATCAGCCGTGCCGTCACCCGTGCCAAGGGTGGTACCACCGCCCCCGTCTATATCGGCGACCAAACGCAAGGCTCTGGCAAGGTCCGCAGCCTGCAGGAACAGGTCGCGCTCGAAACCCGCACCCGCATCCTCAACCCCGTCTGGACCGAAGGTCTGCTCAAGCACGGCTATGAGGGCGTCCGCACGATCGAAGGCCATGTCACCACGACAATGGGCTGGTCTGCAACGACGGGCGAGGTCGACCCTTGGGTCTATCAACGCATCAGCGAAACCTATGTGCTCGACGCTGAAATGCGCGAGCGCATCGCCGCGCTCAACCCGCGCGCCTCGGCACGTGTCGCCAATCGCCTGATCGAGGCGGTTGAACGCAATTACTGGTCACCAGACGAAGCTACGCTCGCAGCCCTCCACGCCGCCAGCGACGAACTCGAGGATCGTCTCGAGGGTGTCGTGGCTGTCGCGGCTTAAGGAAACAAACACATGGCCCTTCTCGACCCACCAGTTCGCGGCGCCGACGGCGAAGGCTCCGTCCAGGTCCGCATGGATCCCGCCGACCGCATCGGCAATGCGAAGGTCTTCGCGGTTTATGGCAAGGGCGGTATCGGTAAGTCGACGACCTCGTCGAACCTGTCCGCTGCCTTCTCGCTGCTCGGCAAGCGCGTGCTGCAAATTGGCTGCGATCCCAAGCATGACAGCACCTTTACCCTCACCAAGAAACTGATGCCGACGGTGATCGACGTGCTCGAAACCGTCGAGTTTCATGCCGAGGAACTCCGCCCAGAAGACTATATGTTCGAGGGCTATAACGGCGTGATGTGCGTCGAAGCAGGCGGCCCGCCCGCCGGCACCGGCTGCGGCGGTTATGTCGTCGGCCAGACGGTGAAATTGCTCAAGCAACACCATCTGCTCGAAGAAACCGACGTCGTGATCTTCGACGTGCTGGGGGACGTAGTGTGCGGTGGCTTCGCCGCCCCCTTGCAGCATGCCGAGCGCGCGGTGGTGGTTGCCGCCAATGATTTCGACAGCATTTTCGCGATGAACCGCATTGTTGCTGCCATCAAGGCGAAGTCGAAAAACTATGACGTCCGCATGGCCGGCGTGATCGCCAATCGTTCCGCCGCGACCGACGAGATCGACCGTTTCAACGAGGCCACGGGCCTGAAGCGCCTCGCGCATTTCCCAGACCTCGACGAGATTCGTCGCTCGCGGCTGAAGAAGTGCACCTTGTTCGAAATGCCCTCGTCGCCCGCCGTCGATGCAGCCTGCCTCGAATATAAGCGGCTCGCCGCCCAGCTTTGGGCCGGGACCGATCCGCTTGAAGCGATGCCGATGAAGGATCGCGATATTTTTGAATTTCTGGGGTTCGAATGACGCAGACAGCGACTTATTCTGACTATCGCGGCAAGCTCGAAACCTATTTCGACAAAACCGCGAGCAAGGCCTGGGAACAGCTGACCAGCGACGCGCCGGTCAGCGGCGTTCGCGCGACCGTGCGGGCCGGTCGCAATGAAATGCGCGATACCTTGCTGTCGTGGCTGCCCGCCGACATGACCGGCAAGCGACTGCTCGATGCTGGTTGCGGCACCGGTGCGCTGGCCGTGGAAGCAGCGCAACGTGGCGCAGAAGTCGTCGCGATCGATGTCGCTGGCAGCCTGGTCGAGATCGCCCGCAAGCGTGCGCCAGCGGAGCTCAACATCGATTGGCGCGTCGGCGACATGCTCGATCCGTCGCTGGGTCGGTTCGATCACGTCGTCGCGATGGATTCGCTCATTCATTATAAGGCGTTCGACATTGTCGAGGTGTTGCGCGGCCTTTCAGACCGCACCAGCGGATCAATGGTCTTCACCTTTGCGCCGCAAACGCCTCTGCTGATGATTGCGCTCGGCATGGGCCGGCTGTTCCCGAGCAGCGATCGCTCGCCTGCGATCATCCCGGTCCGTGAACGGCTGATCCGTACCTTGATCAAAAACGCAATGCCGACCGCCGAACTTGGCCGGGATCGCAAGGTTTCAGGGGGATTTTATACCAGCCATGCCCTGGAGGTGTTGACGGCATGAAGGCTGGCCGCACGACTCAGTTCTGGATGCAGGCGGGCACCAAATTCCTGCCTTTTGCAGATGCGGCGACCAAAGAATTGCCGCTCAGCCGCTTGCTGCGCCTGTCGCTGTTCCAGGTCTCGGTCGGTATGGCCGCTGTGCTGCTGACGGGTACGCTCAACCGGGTGATGATCGTCGAACTTGGCATGTCGGCGTCGGTCGTTGCGGCGATGGTCTCGCTGCCATTGTTATTCGCGCCGCTGCGCGCGCTGATCGGCCATAAATCGGATAATCACCGCTCGCTGCTCGGCTGGAAGCGGGTACCCTATATCTGGTTCGGGACGCTGCTGCAGTTCGGCGGATTTGCGATTCTGCCTTTCGCGCTGCTTGTCATGTCGGGCGGTGGCCAAGGCCCTGCGTTCAGCGGCCAGATTGCGGCCGCATTGGCGTTTCTGTTCATCGGCGCCGGCATGCACACCACGCAAACCGCTGGCCTGGCGCTTGCCACCGATCTCGCCACCGACGAGACCCGACCACGTGTCGTCGCGTTGCTATACGTGATGCTGCTGCTGGGCATGATGATCAGCGCGCTTGTTTTTGGCCAGTTGCTGAAGGATTTCTCAGCCACCCGGCTGGTCCAGATTGTGTCGACGGTGTCGGTGCTGACGGTGGTGCTCAACATCATCGCCCTGTGGAAGCAGGAAGCGCGCAACCGCGCGGCGACGACCGCACGCGACAACGCGCCCAGCTTCAAGCAGGTTTGGAAGATCTTCATTGCCCGCCCCAAGACGATGCGGCTGCTGGTCTCGGTGGGCCTTGGTTCGGCAGCGTTCAGCATGCAGGACGTGCTGCTGGAGCCTTATGGTGGCCAGATTCTGGGCCTGTCCGTGGGCGCGACCACGTCGCTGACCGCGCTTTGGGCGCTCGGGATGCTCACTGGCTTTTCGCTTGCCGCCCGCGCGCTCAGCAAGGGGGGAGAGCCGCATCGGCTGGCCGGCTTCGGCGCGACTGCCGGTATCGGGGCCTTTCTGTTCGTTATTTTCGCTGGACCGATGGGTGTGCCCGCCTTGCTGGCAATCGGCGCGACGATCATCGGCTTTGGTGCTGGACTGTTCTCGGTCGGCACCCTCACTGCGGCCATGAGCATCTCCGATGAAGGACATAGCGGCCTTGCGCTCGGTGCCTGGGGCGCGGTGCAGGCGACCTGTGGTGGCCTCGCGATCGCGATCGGCGCTTTTGCGCGAGATCTGATCTCGTCAGCGGCAACCGCGCGCGAACTTGGCGCAACGCTGGCAGCACCGACGACGGGCTATGCGTTTGTCTATTGCTTTGAAATTTTGTTGTTGTTGGCGACTCTGGTGGCACTCGGGCCGCTGGTTCGTGGTCGGGAAGCCAAGCCCGCACCACGCTTCGGCCTTACCGAATTCCCCATTTGACGGATATGTGAAGGATAGTTCTGATGCACTTACAAGTCACACAAGGGATCGACGTGGCGCTGATCGTTCTCAACGCCTTTTTCCTCTTTTTCCTGGGGTTGGTCATCTATCTGCGCCGGGAGGATCGCCGCGAGGGCTACCCCCTGGAGCATGAGCTGACTGGCCGACTTGAAGGTGAAGGCGGGTTGATCCTGACCGCACCGACCAAGAGCTTCAAGCTGCCCTTCGGCCATGGCACTGTCACCGCCCCCACCAAGGGCCGTGAGCCTGTGCAGGTGCCCGGCGCGCGCAAGTCCGATTGGTTCGCAGGTGCCCCGATCGAGCCAACCGGCAACCCGCTGGTTGACGGCGTCGGCCCGGCTGCCTTTGCTGAGCGCGCCAAGCGCCCCGATCTCGATTGGGAAGGCCATGCCCGCATCGTGCCGCTGAGCACCGCCGAAGGCTTCTTCCTTGAACGCAAGGATGCCGATCCACGCGGTTATGCCGTTGTTGCTTATGATGGCAAAAAAGCAGGCACGGTCAGCGATATCTGGATCGACAAGGCCGATCGAATGATCCGCTATCTCCAGGTCGATACCGGTGCTCGCCAAGTGCTGATGCCGATGACGGTCGCCTCGGTCAGCCGTTTCCGCCAGACTGTCACCACCACAGCGATCACCGCTGCCCAGTTCGCCGATGCCCCGGCCATCGAAGGCACTGGCGTCATCACCCTGTACGAAGAGGAGCGCGTTCAGGCCTATTTCGGCGGCGGCTATCTCTATGCGACCGCCGATCGTTCGGAGCCCCTGATATGATGACGGAATATGAAATGGAGCCGGTTCCGGGTCTGCCGGGCCTGCTCCCCAAGGGCGAGACGATCATCTGGCAGGGCGCGCCCAATTGGCGCGTGCTGGCCCGGACGGCTTTTCACACCGGCACGGTTGCCGCCTATTTCGCTGCGCTGACGGTATTCGCCCTTGGTGCAGCGCTGTGGCGCGGGGTTGAAGCCCCATCTGATCTGGCCGGCGTTGCAATCACGGTTGGCGGGATGATCGTTGGCCTGGCGCTGCTGCACCTGCTCGCCTGGGCCGTGGCACGGTCGACGATCTATACGCTCACCGATCGTCGCGTTGTGCTCCGCTTCGGCGTTGCGCTCCCCAAGTGCATCAATCTGCCGCTCGGGATTATCGGTAATGTCGATCTGCGCCAACGCGCAAACGGCACCGGCGATCTGGCGATTAAGCTGAACAGCGAACAGCGGCTTGGCTATGCGGCTTTGTGGCCGCATGCCCGCGCCTGGCATTATGTTGAACCGCAGCCAATGATGCGCGCTGTGCCCGATGTCGATGCCGTTGCGACGCTGCTCGCGCGCGCCTGCCTGTCGATCCAGACCGACGGTCGCGTCGTCCCCATTGAAGCCGCCGCGCGTCGCGCCCAGGCAGAAGAACAGGCAGTCGCCGCATGACCACCGCCCCGCATTCCCATCATGTTGACGTTCCCAAGGGCGCGCTGATCATGGCCGGTTTTCTGGTGGTTTCGTCGATCGCGATCACTAGCGCCGCGCGAATCATGCAATTGCCGCCCGCGGCATCCCCCGTGCTGATGCGCGCAGAACAGAAAGTGGCGCCCATCGCCAGCCGCCAGCTGCGCTTTTCCGATCGCGCCGATGGTGCGGTGGTGATTGAGGATGTCACCACTGGCGGCACGGCATTGTTGCTCGAACCTGGCACCAATAGCGGCTTCATTCGCGGCGTAATGCGCGGCCTTGCGCGGGAGCGGCGCATGCAGGGCATTACCTCCACACCGCCATTTGATCTCACGCTGTGGAAAGACGGCGAATTATCATTGACGGATACCGTTACAGGGCGTTCAATCGAGCTTAATTCCTTTGGATCGACGAACCGTGCAACGTTCCTTGATCTGCTCACCCGCCCGGAGACTGCCCGGTGATAAGCTTTTCGCGGACACGGTTTGACACACCGTGCCGGATCGAAATTGAAAACAGCCACGAGCATTTTCACGCGCATGTCGAACTTGACGGCGGCGTGGCAATCAATCCGGGCGACAAGGTGCTGGTGCATGGCGATCCGATCATGATCCCGTTCGGCCAAAGCGCGACGTTTGACCGGATTGCGACGGTCGAGCGCGCCACCGCGATCGAACGGCTCTGGACCAAATTCGCCGGTCATTTTGAAATGACCGAACTTTATGAAGTCAGCTTCACGCCGCGGAGGACCGTATGAACGCCGTCACACCGATCAAGGCAGCGCCAGATACAATGGCGATTGCCAAAGAAAACACGGTGCTGAGCCCGCGTTTTTACACCACCGATTTCGTGGCGATGGACAAGATCGACGTCACGCCGGTTCGCGCCGAATGGGATAAGCTGATCGCCGAAATGGTCGCTGATCCCAACAAGCTGCATTTCAAACGCACCAGCCAGTTTGACGGCGTGATCGAAAGCCTCCCCGATGGGCTGCGCGAAGAATTCATCGATTTCCTGGTGAGCTCGCTGACCGCCGAATTTTCCGGCTGCATCCTCTATGCCGAGATTCAGAAGCGCGCCAAAAACCCCGATATCAAGCAGCTCTTCCGCCTGATGAGCCGCGATGAGAGCCGCCATGCCGGTTTCATCAATGATACGCTGAAGGATGCCGGGATCGGCGTCGATCTGGGCTTTTTGACAAAGACCAAAAAATACACCTATTTCCGTCCGAAGTTCATTTTCTACGCGACCTATCTGTCGGAAAAAATTGGTTATGCGCGCTATATCACGATCTTCCGGCACCTCGCGCGCCATCCCGAACTGCGGTTCCACCCGATCTTCAATTGGTTCGAAGAATGGTGCAATGACGAGTTCCGCCATGGCGAAGCCTTTGCGCTGCTGATGCGCAACGATCCCAAGCTGCTCACCGGCCTCAACAAGCTGTGGGTCCGCTTCTTCCTGGTCGCTGTTTATGCGACGATGTATGTTCGCGATCATAATCGCCCGCAATTCCACAAGGCGCTGGGCATTGATCCCAAGGATTATGATTTCCAGGTTTTCCGCGTTTGCTCGGAAATTACCAAGCAAGTCTTCCCCATGACGCTGCAAACCGACAGCCCCGCCTTCCGCGCCGGGCTTGAGCGGATGCGCAAGATTGCTTTGGCAATCGACGACGCCAAAGCGCAAGGCGGGATCATCGGCGCGATCAAGAAAATCGGGTTGGTTGGCGCAGCTGGATTCAACTTCGCCCGCCTTTATCTGCATCCAGTCGACAAGAACGCACTGCCCGCCAATGTTCGGCTGGTGCCCGCCTGGTGACCATCCCGCCGCTCTTTTTTGCATTGTTGATGTGGTTCATTGGCACGGGCGCCGTGGTGTGGCTCGATAGCCGACCGCAATCGACCTTCAAGACGAGCCACCGTCTCGCCGGGCTGGTCGCGATGATCGCCATGGCGGTGGTGTGGTGGCAGAGCGGTGATACCAGCTGGTCGGGTGCCTATGTTGGCTTTGCCGCGGCGATCCTGATCTGGGGCTGGCATGAAATGGGCTTCCTGATGGGCTTCGTCGCCGGCCCGCTCAAGACTCCCTGCCCCCCTGGCCTTGTTGGCTGGGACCGCTTCAAGGCAGCGACCAACACTGTGATTCATCACGAAATCGCGATCGCCGCCAATCTGCTGCTGCTCGTGGCGATCACCTGGGGCCAGCCCAACCAATCGGCACCGCTCACCTTCGCGCTGCTCTTTGGCCTGCGGCTCAGCGCCAAGTTCAACCTGTTCTTTGGCGTGCCGAATTTGAGCGACGAGATTTTTCCGGCACATCTGGCCTATCTCAAAAGCTATTTCGGTAAAAGGTCGATCAGCGCGCTCTATCCCATCTCTGTGATCGGCTGTGCCGCCACAGCGATCTGGGCCTGGGTAAGCGCTGAAGCAGCACCAGCCGCGAGCGGCCCGGCAGTGACCGCCACGTTGCTCGCGGGGCTTGCGGCTTTGGGTCTTGTGGAGCATATTTTCCTGGTACTGCCAGTTCGCGATGCGAAGATGTGGCGCTGGGCTTCAGCGTCTAAGCCGGCGCCACCAAGTGCGGCAAAAGCCGCCATAATAGATTAGGATTTCGGGGAGGGGTATTTGATGGACTATGAGGCATTTTTCCAGGCCGAGCTCGATACGCTCAAGGACGATGGCCGCTACCGGACCTTCGCTGAGCTAGAGCGCAAGGCTGGGGCCTTCCCGCGCGCGAAACATCATACCGAAGACGGCGTGAAAGAAGTCACCGTTTGGTGTTCGAATGATTATCTCGGCATGGGCCAGCACCCTGCTGTGCTCGCCGCGATGCACGACACGCTGGACAGCTGTGGCGCGGGTGCAGGGGGCACGCGCAACATCTCCGGCACCAACCATCATCACGTGCTGCTCGAAGCCGAACTCGCCGATCTGCACGGCAAGGAAGCAGCGTTGCTGTTTACCTCGGGCTATGTGTCGAACTGGGCGGCGCTTTCGACGCTTGCCGCGCGACTGCCGAACTGCGTAATCTTCTCCGATTCGCTCAACCATGCCTCGATGATTGAGGGCATGCGCCACAGCCGCGCCGAGTGCCACCGATTCAAGCATAGCGACCCCGCCGATCTCGACCGGCTGCTCAGCATGGTCGAACCCGGTCGGCCCAAGCTTGTCGCCTTCGAAAGCGTCTATTCGATGGACGGGGATATCGGCCCGATCGCGGAAATCCTCGACGTTTGCGAAAAGCACGGCGCGCTTTCCTATATCGATGAAGTCCATGCCGTTGGCCTGTATGGCCCACGCGGCGGCGGCATTGCCGAGCGTGAAGGCCTGATGGACCGGATCGACGTGATCGAAGGCACGCTCGGCAAGGCGTTCGGCGTGATGGGCGGCTATATCGCAGCGTCGAAGAATCTGTGCGATTACGTCCGCAGCTTTGCCAGCGGTTTCATCTTCTCAACCGCGCTGCCACCCGCCATCGCAGCGGGTGCCTGTGCCAGCATCAAGCATCTGAAGCGCAGCTCGATCGAGCGCGAGCGCCACCAGGAGCGCGTGGCTCAGGTCCGCCGCCGGCTCGACGCTATCGGCATTCCGACAATGGAAAACCCCAGCCATATCATCCCGGTGATGGTGGGCGATGCGCACAAGTGCAAGATGATCAGCGACTGGCTGATGGAGCATCACGGCATCTATGTGCAGCCGATCAACTACCCGACCGTGCCCGTCGGCACGGAGCGGCTGCGCATTACGCCTTCGCCGGTCCATACCGATGACGATATCGACAGGCTCGTCAACGCGCTGTCCGAAATCTGGTCGAAATGCGAACTGGCCCGTCGGGCAATGGCGGCCTGATTCTTTCGTCTGGCCGGGGTCTGCAACGATGAGCAGCCCCGGCTATCGACCATATCAGCCACAATCACAGCCGCTACGGCTCGACGAAAATCTGTGGATCGTCGACGGACCTGAAGTTGGGTATCGGCTGGCAGGACTGACATTGCCCTGCCCCACCCGGATGACCGTGATCCGCATCGGTGGGGCGTTGTGGCTTCACTCCCCATGTGATTTCAGCGCCGCGCTTGCAGCACAGCTGGCGGCTTTGGGCGAAATTCGCTGGATCGTCGCCCCCAACAGCTTCCATTACACCCATATTGCCGACTGGGCGGCGGCCAACCCGCGTGCCGAATGCCATTTGTCGCCTGATCTGCCACCACGCTTCACGACGCTACCCAGCCCTGCCCACGCATTGGGTGACGCCGCGCCTGCGGCCTGGGCTGAAGAGATCGACCAGATTCAGGTTGATCTTGGCGGTTTTATCGAAACGATCTTTTTCCACCGGCCGACGTCGACCGTGATCGTGACTGACCTGATGCAGAATTTTGAGGCCGGTCGCGTCGTCAATCCGATCACCCGCCTGATCCTGCGCGCCGGCGGCTCGATTGGCCCGGGCGGCAAGACCTCAATCGACATCCGTCTGCCCGCACGCCGCCATCGGGATCGTGTCCGCGCGGCCGCAGCGCAAATGCTGGCATGGGCGCCCAAACGGATCATCCTGTCGCACGGCAAATGCTATGACGCGAACATCCCGGCAGAGATCAGCCGCGCCTTTCGCTGGGCGACCGGCTGATCCGGCATACAGATCAGTGGTCGATGGAGGGCTTTAGCGGTCGCCCCTGCCACAGAGAGAGGCGCTGGATGGCCAATCCCGCCAGCCCAGCGATCGGCACCAGATAGCCCAGATACACGATATGATACCAAGCCGGATAATCCGCCCAGACCCTGAAGAGATGGATTGGAAGGGAGATCGCCAGAAGTATACCGCCCAGCAGCCATGCCGCCCGCCCATCTCTGGCAATGATTGTTGTGATGCAGGCAGCCGCCGCCGTGCAGAGCGCACCAACTGCCAATCTCGCCACCAGCATGGCCAAGCTATAGGCCTTTGTCGGCTCTGCAGCGGCATAGTCAGGCCAAAAACTGCGGGCAGCCGCATTCCCGGTTTGAGCGATGACCACGGCGACCAGACACCCGGCCACCAAGCTGACGGCGGTCCGCACGATCCTGTTCATGGTAACTCCTGTGCTTGATCGGAAGGCATGAAATCCCGGCCGCAAGCCGGTTTCAATTCGCCTTCGGCTTCACTCGATATTTCTCAAACCAGGCCAGGATTGCCGATGCCTTCGCCGCCGATTGTGAAGGTCGCGCGGTAAACCCGCCATGGCTCGCGCCAGGCAATTTCACCAGCGCCGTGGGCACACCGCGGATCTGCAACGCGGCATAATATTGCTCCGACTCGCTCACCGGGGTTCGATAGTCCTCAGCGCCCACCACCACCATCGTCGGCGTTTTGACATTGCCGACCAGGCTGAGCGGTGATCTGTTCCAATAGGCCATTGGGTCTTCCCACGGCTCCTTGCTGAACCAATAGCGCGAGGTGAAGCCGGTATTGTCCATCGTCAGCGCCTCGCTGATCCAGTTGATCACCGGCTTTTGCGTGGCTGCAGCTTTGAAGCGATCGGTCTTGCCGACGATCCATGCTGTCAGCACGCCCCCGCCCGATCCGCCCGTCACGAACAGATTGTCGGGGTCCGCCACGCCCATCGCAATCGCGGCATCGACCGCCGCGATCAGATCGTCATAGTCACCACCGGGATATTTCTTGTCGATCAGGTTAGCAAAGCCGGCACCATAAGAGGTGCTGCCGCGCGGATTAACATACAGCACGGCATAGCCGCCCGCCGCGTAAAGCTGGACATCCGTGGAGAAACTGGGGCCATAGGCGCTGTGCGGCCCGCCGTGAATCTCCAGGATCAGCGGCACGCGCCGCCCCTCAACATAGCCGGGCGGAGTCGCGAGCCACGCCTCGATCGCGGTGCCATCGGGCGCGCGCAAATTCATTTGACGGACCGGCGCCAGCGTCTTGCGCGCCAGCATCGTTTCATTGAGCGCCGTTAGCCGCGTGTCCGCCCCGCCATTGCTGACATAGACATCCGCCGGATGCGCCGCTGTGCCGCCACTATAGGCAATCCGGCCACCATTGGAGACAGAGAAGCTGCCGCCAGAATAGGGCCGGTCAAGCCCGCCGCCCGCCAGCCCACGAACAACCGTCGTCACGCGCCCATCCAGCCCGACCCTGGCCACTTGTTTGACGCCATGATCGTCAAAGGAAATGATCAACGAGCGGCTATCCTTGGCCCAAACCGCCCCATCAATGCTGCGATCGAGCCCGGCGGTCAGCGTGCGTGCGTCGGTCCCGTCGATCGACATCACCGAAAGCTCATCATTGGCATTGCTTGCCCGCTTGTCGGCATAGCCAAGCCAGGCGATCTGCCGGCCATCCGGCGAGACCACCGGCGCGAAATCGGGTCCATAGCGGCTCGTAAGCGCCGTCACACTACCACTGGCGACATCCACGGCGTAGATTTCGCTGTTGTTCGGCTCGCGCTCCCAATCGGCCGATCGCACCGCGCCAAACAGGATCCGCTTGCCATCGGGCGTCCAGGAAAGGGGGCCCGCGTCATTCACCGCGCCAAAGGTGAGCTGCTGCGGCGCGCCACCATCGGCGGGGACCAGGAAGAGATGATCATAACCGGCCTTGATATTGCCGCCGCCATCAGCGCGGTAGGTGACCCGGTCGATCACCTCCAGCGGTTCGGCCCAGGCAGCGCCCTCGGGCTTGGCCGGGGCATTGCCGAGCTTGGCCGGCGCGCCGGGCACGGTCATGACAAAGGCGATACGATCCCCGGCGGGCGACCAAGCAAGGTCGCTTGGGCTATCCGGCAAGCCGGTGATGCGCGCGGTTTCACCAGAACCAAGCCAGCGCACAAACAACTGCGGGGCCTTGCCGTCCACTGCTGACACAAAGGCAAGCCGACGGCCGTCGGGCGACCAGCGCGGGCGGCTATGATTGCCTGGCCCAGCGACCAGCGGCGATTGGGCCCCCGTGCGGGCATCGACCAGCCAGATCGTCGAGCGCAACCGATCGGTCATGATATCGGCACTTTGGCGCACATAGGCGATTACGCTGCCGTCGGGGCTGATCTGCGGATCTGCTGCCTGTTCAAGAGCAAACAAGTCTTCGCCGGTGAAAAGACGGTTGGGACCTGCAGGAACGGCTGCGGCATCTTGCGCAATCGCTGAAGTCGCTGGCAGAGCGGTGGTGATCAGCAGCAATGCGAGCATCGAACGCATAAAAAATCCCCTGAAATTAATCAGGGGATCGTCGCCTGCCACACGGGCAATCGCAAGGAAATTCAACTGCGGCCTCGGCGCTGCAACACCTTGCGCCGGAAAGCTGCCCCGCCCCGTTGCCGGGGGCGGGGCCAGCAATCATTGGCCAGAGGCTGGTGCCGCGACGTTACCGTCGGCAGCCGCTGTCACCGGTGCGGAAACCGTCGGTGTTGCCGCCGGCAACGGCACCGCCGTTGCAGGTGCCGGTGCGGTTGTTCCCATCAGCGCCGGATAGTCCTTCACCATGCTCACCCCACCCAGTGGCTTGTTGAGGCCCTGGTGGCAGGTTGTGCAATTAGCCTTAAGGACATCGCCATAAGGCCCCTTGCGGTTGGCTGGGAAGACCGAGGCAAGTGAAGCAATATACTTGTTGTTGATCTCGCCAACCATCCGGATGCCATACCATGCACCCGTACGCTGCGGCCGGCTGTTGCTCCAGCTCGCGAACGAGTCGGTGTTATGGCAGAAGGTACAATTGACGTTCAGCGCCGAAGACATGTGCATCATCAATGCATAGGTCTTTTCGGTCTTGGCAATCGATGGCCCAGGGGTCGGCCCGCGCAACGCGCTGGCACTCTGGACGCGGATGTTATTCTTGGCGCCAAGATAGGTCGTGAACGGATCATAAGGCAGCGACGTAAAGGCAACGGTTGCTGCGGGCGTATTTTGCCCATGCTTGTTGCTCATCGTGCGGATCGGCGTACTTGCCGGTGCATCCGCCATCGCCCAGACATTCTTGGGAACGGCATTGCCCTTATGGCAGGTATAGCAGGTGACGCCCGTTTCCTTGACGTGCGGCTTCCAGTTCTGGTTGATGTTGATCGTCATCTGCAACATCCGCCGGGCGACAACCTTGGTATAGACTTCGTCAGACGCCATGTTTTCTGGATTGTGGCAGTAATTACAGCCCTGCTCCGGTGGCGCGATCCAAGTGGTGATCGCGGCCATCAGATGGTTGAACTGTTCGGTGCTGACATTGTTCAGCACCTTGACATTCTGATAGGTTTCGCTGGCGCGCGGCCCGCTATCATCTGGTGTGTCATAGGGTGGCGCGGGCACCGGCTGATCGACCAGCCGGTTGACAGCGGTGATCTGATCACCGCCAGTGCCACGAAAGCCCGTTTGCTCGATCTTCTTGGGGCCGATCTCGCAACCGGCAAGCACCAGCATGAGCGATCCAGCCAGAGCTGCTTTGGTAATGGTGGCGACGCGGATCATTGCGGTGCTCCCGGCAGAGTTGCTGGATCGACGACACCGGTTGAGGGATAAGCAGGCGCATAACCATGCTGCTGAGCCCAGAGATACCAGTTATCAACGACAGTGCCCGTCAGCAGAATGCCGATGCCGCCCGTAAGCGTCGTCAGCACCGCAAACCACCAGGCCCAGCGGTGGATCGATTCCATCGTGGCGTTGAACCCCATCGTCCAGCGCCAGAACAAGGCGGCGCGTTCAGATGCGGTACCACGATCAGTGATTTGCTCAATTTCACGCTCACCGCCATACCGACCAACGGCCAGGATGGTCGCGCCGTGCATCGCGAACAGGAGCGTCGACCCATAAAGGAAGGCGATCGAGAGCGCGTGGAACGGGTTGTAAAAGAGGTTGCCGTAACGGATCGAGAAAGCGGCAGTCCAATCCAGATGCGGGAAGATCCCATAAGGCACTGCTTCGGACCAGCTGCCCATCAGCATCGGCCGAATGAAACCAAGCACCAGCATCAGCCAGATCGCGCTGAGGAAAGCCCAGGAGACGTGAGTGCCCATGCCAAGCGCGAGCGCCCGGCGATAGGTCCGTGCCCACCAGAGCAGCACTGAAGCGCTGAAGAAAAAGCCAGTGATGATGAACCAGCCCCCTTCAGCAAGCGGCACCATCGCCTGGAAACCATATTTGGGTGCAGGCGGTTCAAGCGACAGCCAGAAGAGCTGGCGGACGAACTGGATGGGGCTCCAGCCGACCGAGGCCAACATGTTGAGACCGATGATCTCGAAAGCGATCAGGCCGAACAGCAGTGAGAGTGTGCCGAGCCAGCCGAGATAGATCGGGCCGATCTGCGCATTGCCGATCTTGCCCAGCCAATAAAAGTAGCCGCCGGTATTGCTGCGTATTTCGTGGGGATCGTTGGTTGGCGGGCCCATTTCGGCCGGCCCGCGCAACTGCACCTGATTAAAGATATTCTGATAGGTTGCCATGTTGTGTGCTCCCCTCAAGCCCAGATCGGCAGATTGAGCCACCACGTCCACCATTCAGGCCAGCCGCGCGTCCATAGCGGGCCGCTGATGATGATGCAGATAGCACTCCAGAAGCCCGCCGAAAGCGCGAGGAACAAGCCGACACGGTGAATGCCGAGCGTGCCGACCGAGTAACCGATCGTATCGCGGAAAAAGGCGTCTTCATATTCGGGCGACTTCACATCTTCGCCCTTTTGCGGGTTCACCGCAGAGAGCACCAGGCCGCCATGAAGTGCCAGCGCCAGCGTCGTCGTGAAGAAGAAGCTGACCGCGATCATATGGGCCGGGTTATAATGGAAGTGCAGATATTGGTAGCCGGTGTTCGACACCCAATCGAGATGGCTGAAAATGCCGTAAGGGAAGCCGAAGCCCCACGCCCCCAGCAAGAACGGCCGGATCACCACCAGGCTGACATAGGCAAAAATGGCAAAGCCAAAAGCAATGGGTACATGATAGCCCATGCCCAGCTTTCGACAAATCTCCACTTCGCGCAGCGCCCAGGAACAAAATGCCCCGATCGCGCAGATCGTGATGATCTGCCACAGGCCGCCCTCCTTTAACGGGGCGAAGCCAAGGCCATAACTAATGTCAGGCGGCGCAATGCTGATCAGCCACGGGTTCCAGGTCGGTCCCAGTGAGGCGCCATATAGGATCAGCGCGGTGCCGAGACTGGCGAAAAACGCAGTCGTGACGCCGAAAAAACCGACATAAAAGGGGCCGATCCAGAAATCGAACAGGTCACCGCCGACAAGCGTGCCCCCCCTTACCCGATATTTCCGCTCAAAGCTCAAGAGTGCCATGGAACAGCTCCTTCACCCGTCGGTCTTCGGCGGGATGGCATGAATTCATCGTGTTGAGGACTGGACGGACCTGGGCGCTTGCACGCCAATCAGGTCACGTCCGCCTCAACTGTCAACTTCGTGACAATCGAGTTGTCACTGCTCGTTTTGTCAGGACGCCGCCGGTGCCGGGGTCACTGCCGCTGCGGCCGTCGCTGCAGGCGGATTTGGTGCTTCGAGCCAATTATAGCGATTGGTGCTCAGCAGGATGAAATGAATCAGGATCGCAAGCGTGAACAGAAACACTGCCAGCGCTGTCAGGACCCTGCGCGGATCAAAAGTTACCCACATTCTCCACATGGCATATTCTCCTTATTAAACGCTAGCCGAGTGGATCGGCGCCTGGGCGGGAACCACGAGCGCGGTCTTGGCATCATAGCCAGGCGTGCCCGGGAACCATGGCCGCCACTGCCAAACGAGGAAGTGGGCAATGATGGCCACAATGGTGAAGAACCCCATGCTGACCACGAACAGCTTGTGAAATTCTTTCGCTTCGTCGGGCGTCAGGTAGGTACCCGGCCCCATTCTATCGTCGCTCATTTCGTTCGTTCCTTCATCTTCGTTCGACCCGGCGAGATCAGGCGCGCGGCACGCGTCCCCCGACGGCATCCACGCAGCGCGAAGCACCACGAAGATTGGTTTGTCCGCATGCTGCGGAAATTGCTGTGCAGAGCCGTCATCCGCCCCTGCTTTCGGTAATCGCGTCGGCCAGCCGCGCTGCGCTCACCTTATTCTCGCCCGCCCGTCGCGCGCCGCGCTCGGCAGCGTCACGAATGCGTTTGGCCGCAGAAATACGCACCAGTACCGGTTCACGCTCGACAACCGCGTCAAGCTCGGCCTTGGCCTCGTCTTCCCACATCAGTTCGCGTTCCATCCGGGCCGGGGTTGCTTCGACCTGGTCGAGCTGGCCAGCCAATGGAATGATATTGAACAGCGCATCGAACAGAGCGTTACAAACTTCCTGGATCAGGTAAGTCGCGCCCGAATAGCCCATATAGGGCGTGCCGGTATGGCGGCGGATCGCGGCCCCGGGGAAGGAAACGGGCACGTAAATGCTCCGTCCACCCGTTTCGGCCAGATACATCCGCTCGTTATAGCTGCCGAACATGATCAGCGGCGGATTGGTGCGAATGGCCTCAAGCACGGCGGCATTATCCGGCTTCACCCCCGCCGTCCGGCGGAAGGAGAAATTGCACGGCAATCCCATGTCGCTTTCTAGGAAATTGCGGATGCCGCGTTCATAGGTTTCCGTCGCGACGACGGCAAAGCTAGCGGTCGCAAAGAAATCCTGGGTGACCGAACGCCACAAATCCCAGAGGGGTTTGATGGTCGTATGCTTCTCACGCTCAATGAACGGCTCGGGATCTAGCCCGGTCAGCTCGCCCAGCTTGCGCAAAAACAAGGTCGTGCTTTCCAGCCCGATTGGCGCCTGCAGATAGGGCCGCTCAAGCGCCTCGCACAGCCCGCGTCCGAATTCGCGGTACATGCAGACATTGACGTGGGCGTTGGCGAGCTTCTTGACGTCCGCCAGGTGGCTACCGAGCGGGAAAACCATGTTGATCTGCGCGCCAATGCCCTCAACCAGTCGCCGGATTTCGGCGAGGTCGGACGGCATGTTGAACGTGCCATACATCGGCCCGATGATATTGACGCGGGGCTTCTCGCCTTCGCGCAATTCCTTCAGCGTCGGCACCTTCTTCGGCCCGAACTGCGTCCATAGCCAGGTCAGCGCGCGGTCGCCCGATTGCCACTGATCCTCGTCAATCGTGCGCGGCAGGAAGCGCTGAATATTGGTGCCTTCCGGCGTGACGCCGCCGCCGATCATCTCAGCGATTGACCCCGTCACCACCACAGCGGGCAGATCAGGATCGAGCGTCTTCCACGCTCGCTTCATCGCACCCTCCGTGCCGTCGCGGCCAAGCTCCTGCTCACCGAGTCCTGTGACAACGATCGGCAATTCGTGCGGCGGTAGGCCGTCAGTATAATGCAGCACTGAGGTAACCGGCAGATTTTCGCAGCCGACGGGGCCATCAATGATGACCTGCAATCCCTTGATCGCAGTGAAGGCGTAGACCGCCCCCCAATAGCCGCCGGCGCGGTCATGGTCGAGGACGAGCGTCATATTTCCTCCCCGTTTACGGGGAGGGGGACCATGCGCCGCATGGTGGAGGGGGCTGGCCGCAAGCGTTGCGCGAAGAGGAGCCCCCCCTCCGGCGCTTTGCGCCACCTCCCCGTCCCGGGGAGGATTGAGTTGAGGCCCATCATGTGCCGATATGCTCCTCGGCCTTGGCCATCGCGATCCGCTTGGCGGCGTATTTCGCTTTGAACTCGGGGCGATCCTCAGGCGTATTTTCCCAGATGCCCGCGGTATGCCCAGTGCCAACGCCGTCAAAAAAGGCGGTCATCTTGTCCATCCGGCTCTGATTGGCGAGCGCGGCATTGACGACCATCGCCAGGCTCCCTGCCCCGGCCGGCCCCATCAACGGGCGCGCTGAGATCAGATTGGTGAAATAGAGCGATGGGATCGATTTCTGCTTGGCATGCTGCACCACCGGCGTGGTGCCAATCGCCAGATCGGGGCCATATTCCCCAATCGCCGCAATATCCTGTTCCAGGCTTGCGCGATACTGGACTCGACAGCCATGCGCTTCCAGCCATTCCCGGTCCGGATCCGACCAGCGCGTGCGCGGCGCTGCCGTGCCGACATAGGGCACCTCGGCACCGCTTTCGATCAACAGCCGGGCGACCAGCAGCTCGGAGCCCTCATAGCCCGACACCGTAATCCGCCCCTTGATCGGCTTGGCGGCAAGCGCCCCTGCGATGGCGGGCAGGAACTTATTCTTCGATGCGTCGATCTTGTCCTGCGCAATGCCGCAGGCGGCACCAATTGCGTCTAGCCAGGCCGCAGTACCGTCGCGCCCGACCGGAGCCGAACCGACAACACTGCGTCCCGCCGCCTCAAACTCGCGCACGCTGGCGGTATAGAAAGGATGAATCGCCGCAACCACAGCGCAATCCAGCGCCGAATAGAGCTCGCGCCATTCACGCGTGGGGACGACCGGGCCAGCGGCCAAGCCCAGCGGTTCAAGCATGATACCGATGCCGGGCGGGTCGGCCGGGAACATCTCTCCCAACAACGTTACTGTCGGGCGATCAGGCCGTTGTTTAGGCGCGGCAACCGGGCCAAGCTCGGCTTCTTTGCGCGCATAAGAGAGCATCGCGCCTGCCAGCACATCCTTTGCCTCAGCATGCGTCGGCACGCCGAAACCGGGCACGTCAATGCCGATCACCCGCACACCGTTGATCTGATCAGGCAGCAATTGCAGCGGTACGCCAGAGGCCGTCGGCACGCAGAGATTGGTGACGATGATCGTGTCGTACAGCGCCGGATCGGCGAGATCATGGACCGCGTCGCGAATGTCTTCGAACAGCTTGCCGGTAACCAGCGTTTCGGAGCTGAAAGGGACATAGCCGACCGTCCGCCGCGCGCCATAGAAGTGCGAGGTGAAGGTCAGCCCATAAACGCAGCAGGCGGAACCCGAGAGAACAGTGGCGGTCCGGCGCATGCGAAGGCCAACCCGAAGCGACCCAAACGCCGGGCACATCGATTGCGGCTGATCATGCGGACCCTTGGGATAATCCGCCGCATAGCGCTCCAAAATCTCGCTCTTACCGGCCTTTGACGCGGCCTCATGCATCGTCTCGGCGCCAGCATGGCAACCGGCACCCTGCGCTTCAGCAGCGCTAAGGTCGATGCGATCAGTCTCGCGGGAGGGGTTTTCCAGATCCACTGTCAAACCGCGTCGTAAACGACTTCGAGGGAGGGCTTCACGACGAAGTCGACACCGCGCATATCGGCCTGGCTGGCGGGCTTCAGCGTGAAATCGGCACCCGTCACATCGGCGCTGAACAGGTTGAGCAAGCCATCCTGATCAAGCGGTGTCGGCCGCAGCGGCGGCGCTTCGGCCACGTTGATCGCCAGTTCTTCAAACAGGCTCGCCCACTGACCGCCGGGCTTGCCGATGATCTGATAGTTCGCGCTCTTCTTGCGGATGTCCTCGTTGGCCGGGATCGCGGTCAGCACTGGAATGCCGACCGCCTCGGCAAAGGCATTGGCCTCGCCAGTGCCATCATCCTTGTTGAGGATCATGCCGGCGACGCCGACATTGCCGCCCATCTTGCGGAAATATTCGACCGCCTTGCAGACATTGTTGGCGACATAGAGCGACTGCAGGTCGTTCGACGCGACGACGATCACCTTCTGGCACATGTCACGCGCGATCGGCAGGCCGAAGCCGCCGCAGACAACGTCCCCCAGGAAATCGAGCAGGACGTAATCAAAGCCCCATTCGTGAAAGCCGAGCTTTTCCAACGTTTCGAACCCGTGGATGATACCACGCCCGCCGCAACCGCGACCGACTTCTGGCCCGCCCAGCTCCATCGCGAACACACCGTCGCGCTGGAAGCAAACGTCCTCAATGCCAATTTCTTCGCCCGCCAGCTTCTTGGCCGAGCTCGTCTCGATGATCGTCGGGGTTGATTTGCCACCGAACAACAGGCTGGTCGTATCGCTCTTGGGATCACAACCGATCAGCAGCACGCGTTTGCCCTGCTGCGCCATCATGTAGCTGAGATTAGCGAGCGCGAAGGACTTGCCGGAACCGCCTTTGCCGTAAATGGCAATGATCTGCGTTTCCTTGGTCACTTCACCGGTGTGGACCGGATCGGGCTCCTGGTTCGCCTCGTCGCGCAGCGCGCCTAGGTCGAGCATCGTCATTCACTTCTCCAATCGAGTACCATTTTCAGGCATTCAGGATCGCCAAAAGCGGCAGGATAAGCTTCGGTGGCCTCGCCAGCCGGGCGCACATGCGTCACCAGCCCGCCAAGGCTGAGCGCACCGCTATCAACGAGCTTTGCGGTGGCGCGCAGATCGTCGATCACGAATTCAGTGGAAATCCGCAGCCGCGCTTCGCGCATAAAGGCCGGCGGAAACGAGAAGGTCAGCTTGTCATAGAAACCGGCGAGGACAATCTCGCCGCCCTTGGCGAGCCGTGAAATCAGCGAATCAAGGATGCTGCCCGCGCCGCTTGCATCGCAGATCGTCTTGTAATCCTTGCGCTCGTCCTCTGACGGATCGATCACGCGATAGCCGAAATCGCCAATCCGGCGTTCGGCGGCGGTTTCCCACACCGTCGGCGGCGGCGCCCCGCAGGCAACCGTGATTCGCGCGATCAATCGGCCCAAAATGCCATGTCCAACAATCAGTTCGGGTGCGGCACCCCCGGCAATAGCGTGATAGGCAGTCGCGGCCAGCGCGATCAGAATGCCCGCTTCGCCCAGCGATTCGTCAACCGGCATGGCTCGAGCCGCCGGCAGGATGACTCGGCGCGCAGTGCCGCCAAACAGGCCGCGAGCGTGCGTGTAGCAATTGGCACCCGGCACAAACACCCACTCACCGATTCGCGATTGCGCTTCTGCGCCGGCATCGATCACGCGACCAACGGATTCATAGCCAGGAACAAGGGGATAACCCATGCCAGGAAAGGCTGGCATCTTCCCAGACCACAGGAGTTTTTCAGTGCCGGAGCTAATGCCGCTCCAGGCCACTTCGACCAGCAGATCGCCCGCCGTCATTGGATTAAGCGCCATGCGACGCAACGAGAGCGTCTCAGGTGCCTCCAATATAACCGCCAGCGTTTCCACCATTTACTCCCCTGTTGATGCTCTCAACTGACTGGTTCGGGCATCACGAGTGTCACACTATATGGACACTTTTTATTGTCAACTGTTCTGGACGCTTTGTGCGTCAACGACTCGCTACAATCGCACTTACGGTCAGCGGCAGGGGGGTTGCGACGTTGCTGGTGGCGCTGAATCCGGCTTGCCGCAGCATCGCGGCGATCGCCTTCTTGCTGCGTGGCCGGCCCGATCCCATGGCCCAGAGATACATGCCGAAATAGCCATCCCCTGCGGCCTCAGCCCCGGGGGTTTCGGCCATCGGCTCGGCAATCAACAGGCGCCCGCCCGGCGGCAGCGCGGCATGGATGTTGCGCAGCAATTGCAGGGCTGGCGCATCATCATGATCGTGCAGCACGCGAATGAGGGTGACGAGATCATGCCCGCCGGGTAGCGAATCAGCCAGGAAGTTGCCGCCATGAATCGTCACGCGCGGGCCGTGCCCGGCGGCATCAAGCGCTCGCCGCGCGCGTTCGCCAACGGCGGGCAGATCAAACAGCGCCAGCTCAATCCCCGGCACCCGCGCGGCGACCGCTGCAATAAACGCCCCCTGCCCGCCGCCAACGTCAAGCATCCGCCGGTGTCGCCCAAACGCATAGCTGTCGATCACATGGGTAGCGATCAGCGGCTGGGATGCGGCCATCAGCCCGGAATAGGCCGCCACTTGATCACCGTCCCCCTGCCCTTCCGATTCGGCATAGGTCCAATAATTGGAGAGCTTCCCGCCGCCTGCGCCCCGCCGCAGCAACGCAACGGGATCGGCAAGATCGGCATAGAGCAGCCGGTGGTGCGCCACCATTTCGGCAATGCCGCCATTGCCGCGCAGCGCCGCGCCCTCTCCGCCCAGCGCCCAGCGATCCTCAGCAATCCGCTCGACCAGCCCGATCGATGCGGCTGCGCGGAGCAATCGATCGGTGCCCTCGATTGGGACATCGATTGATACGGCAATGTCCGCCAGATTTCGGGCGCCATCAGCCAAAAGATCGAGTAGGCGCAATTCGATACTGGCGGCGATCACTTGCGAATAGGTGAAGCCCGCCACGCGATCGAACATGATCCGCGCCTTGCTGCGCACGATCGGCCGGGTCAGTGGGAAGCGGGCGGCAAAGCGCTGAAAGCCCGGATCGGCAAGCACGCGATTGCGCGCCGCCACCCAGCGTTCCCGCCAAGGGCTATTGTCTTTGGTTCTGGACAGTTTCATATGTCCAAATAGTTGGACGGTTGATGGGGGTGCGTCAATCGACTTAAATTCGCTCAACCGAAGAAAGGCCGGCATGCAGCGCGAAAGGGTCATCGTGATCGGCGCCGGTGTGGGCGGGTTGACCAGCGCCGCCCTGCTGGCTGCACGCGGCTTTGACGTAACGGTGCTCGAAGCGGCAGCAGCCCCCGGCGGCAAGATGCGCCAGGTCGATTCGGGTGGCGCGCAGATTGACGGTGGACCAACCGTTTTCACGATGCGCGACGTGTTTGACGCCATCTTTGACAGCTGTGGTGCATCGCTCGACGATTACCTCACGCTGACCACATCAACCACGCTCGCGCGCCACGCTTGGGGCAATGATCGGCTCGATCTGTTCGCTGATCGCACCGCGAGTGAAGACGCCATCGCCGCCTTTGCCGGCCCCCAAGAGGCAGCGGGGTATCGGCGCTTTTGTGCCGAGGCGAAACAGATCTTCACCTCGCTCGACAAGCCGTTCATGCGCAGCCAGCGCGGCAGTCCGACCCGGCTCGCCTGGGAAATGGGCAAGGTGCGGTTTGCAGACCTTCTTACTACGCGACCGTTCCAGACGCTGTGGGCCTCGCTCGGCGACCATTTTCGCGATCCCCGCCTGCGCCAGTTGTTCGGGCGCTATGCCACCTATTGCGGCTCCTCCCCGTTTCTCTGCCCCGGCACGCTGATGCTGATCGCCCATGTCGAGGCGCGCGGTGTCTGGCTGCTCGACGGCGGCATGCATGCCCTTGCCCGCGCGCTGGAGCGGCTGGCGGTGGAGCGTGGCGCGCAGTTCCGGTACAATGCCCCGGTCGCGGAGATATTGGTCGAACACGGCCGCGCCGCTGGCGTCCGGCTGGCGACAGGTGAACGTCTGACCGCCCATTCGATCGTTTGCAACGCTGATCCGTCAGCCATTGCCGATGGCCGCTTTGGGGCGGCAGCACGCGGCGCGGTGACCGGGATGACGCCAGCCCAGCGATCACATAGCGCGCTGGTGTGGACCGCACATAGCAAGACGAGCGGCTTTCCGCTGTCGCACCATAATGTCTTCTTCTCGGACGATTATCCGGCCGAGTTCGACGCGCTCACCGCCGGCAAGCTGCCGTCTTACCCCACCGTCTATATCTGCGCGCAGGACCGCGACGATCAGGGCGTTGATCGGGGTGGGGGGCCATCGGGGCGCGAACGTCTGCAGATACTCGTCAACGCCCCCGCCAATGGCGACGGGCCAGGATTTACCGAAGCGGAGATCGATCAATGCCAATCGCGGATGCTGGAGATTACGAGGCGGGCGGGCCTATCACTGGAACTGCCCCCAACAGCAACGGTGCTGTCGACTCCGGCAACGTTCGAGGCCCTGTTTCCCTCGACGGGTGGAGCCCTTTATGGACGGGCCTCGCACGGATGGGCGGCGTCCTTCCGCCGGCAAGGCGCCCGGACACTGATCCCTGGCATTTATTGCGCGGGCGGGAGCACCCATCCGGGCGCGGGCGTCCCGATGGCAGCGCTCAGCGGCGGCCATGCCGTCGATATCCTGCTCAAGGACCACGTTTCGATGTCGAGGTCGATGCGAACGGCTATGCCTGGTGGTATATCGACGCCTGCAGCGACGACGGCCGCTTCGGCCTGACGATCATTGCCTTTATCGGCAGCGTCTTCTCGCCCTATTACAAGCTCAGCGGGCGTCGCAGCCCGGAGAACCACTGCGCCATCAATGTTTCGCTGAATGGCCCGCGCGGCAATGCCTGGGCGATGACCGAACGCCCCTGGCACCAGGTCCGCCGCGATGCGGATACTTTCCAGGTCGGCCCCAGCGGCCTGCATTGGGACGGCGATTGCCTGGTCATCGACATCAACGAAACCTCGGCCCCTTTGCCCTATCCAGTGCGCGGGCAGGTCCGTGTTTACCCGGAGATGATCGGCACCACCGGCTTTTGCCTCGATGCGGCGGGAAAGCACCGCTGGCACCCCGTCGCGCCGCGCTCGCGCGTCGAGGTCGACATGGCCAACCCCGGCATCAGCTGGAACGGCAGCGGCTATTTCGATTCGAACTTCGGCGAAGAGGCGCTGGAGGACGGCTTCAACGACTGGCACTGGTCGCGCGCGCATCTGAAGAACGATGTCGCCGTGCTCTATGAGGGCACGCGGCGAGACGGCACGCCCTTCGATCTGGCGCTGAAGATGGACCGCCAGGGCCGCTGGACCGATGTCGCCGCGCCCCCATCGCTCCGCCTCCCCCGCTCCGGCTGGATGATCGACCGCCTGACCCGCGTGGACGCTGGCCACAAGGCCAAGGTGACCAAGACCTGGGTCGATGCCCCTTTCTACGCCCGCTCCGCGCTCGACACGCGGCTGTTCGGCGAGGATGTGCACGCGGTGCATGAGAGCTTGTCGCTGGGGCGGTTCCGCTCGCCGATCGTGCAGGCGATGCTGCCGTTCAGGATGCCACGAGCGATTTATTGAGGGGTTATCGCGGCGAACTTGGGTGGCCAACAATGACCCGTTCGTCCTGAGTAGGGGCTGAGCGAAGTCGAGGAGCAGCAGGTCGGATCGTCCCCCGGACGATCCTGAAACATGCGGGGCATGCTTCACCTGCTGCTTATCGAAGGGCCCGCCCCAAAACGCTGTCCTTCGATACGCCATTTCGACAAGCTCAGCCGCTACTCAGGACGAACGGATTTCTTGGATCGGCTCGCCCGCTATGTCTCGCGCTCATCCTTGTTGCGCCGGATCGAGCGCGTCGTCGCCCAATATTGATAGGCAAGAAAGAGGATAACGCCGCCGAAGACGAGGCCCATTTCGAGCAGGCCCATATGGTCGTGGATCATAGGTAGTTCCTGAACAGGATGGCGACGCTGGTGGGCGTTTTACGCGGTGGCGCTACGAATTGCGAATGGCGGGGATTGGTGGATAGCAGAATGGCTGCTTACATCGTTCGGATGCACGAGCGAGGGAGGGATCGACGCCGGATCAAAGAGTGAACAAAGTGCTCTTATTCCCGCGCTGGGCGCGTCGCGCTAAATCGTCGCCGAATCAGGAGCCAGTCGCCCCCATGGCAAAGCGCAAGACCGCCCTCGACCACCTTAACAGCGGACGCGAGCCGCATATCGTCCATGTCATCCCCACGGGCGCTCCCGGCTATCGCGAAGCTAATGGCGGCGCGATGGTGGTGTCCTCACCCGCTGAGGTCAACGCGGTGGTGCGCAGTTTGAAGCGTGGGGAAGTAGCGACTCTCGATGATCTGCGCGCGGCCATCGCCCGCCGCCACGCGGTCGCGGTAGCCTGCCCGGTTTCGACCGCGATCTTTCTCAACATGTGCGCCCGCGCCGCCGAGGAACAGCGCGAGATGGGCGTGCCCGACGCCGAGCTGACCCCTTGGTGGCGGGTGCTCAAGAAGGGCGGCTTTCTCAATCCGAAATACCCCGGCGGGACAGATTATCAGACCTCGCTGCTCGAAGCAGAAGGCGTGCGGGTGTCACCCTTGCGTCGCCAGCCTGCGGTGTTCGACTTTGCCGAGCGAACGCCGAGCGATCCGCTAGAAGCGCGGCAATGATCCGTAAGGTGCTGCTGGCGTTGATAGCGATTGCTGCGCTAGCAGCGGGCGGGCTCTATGGCTGGGGGCTCACGCTTCCCGCCACAACGCGGGCGCAGCGCGACGTAGCCTTTCCCGTCCCACCCGCCGAGGTGTATGCGCGAATCAGCGATATCGAGGCACAGGCCGCTTGGCGCAGCGACATCGGCAGAGTCGAAGTCAGCGCCGACGGTGCCAGCTGGACAGAGTTTCCGCGCGACGGCAGCAAAATCAGCTTCAGGCTCATAAAAAGCAAGCCTGGCGCGCTGTTCGCGATAGGCTATGCATCGTCGCTCGGTTTTGAAGGCACCTGGCGCGTGAACTTCGCGCCGACCACGGGCGGCACACTAGCTCGGTTTGTCGAGGAGGTGACCATGGCCAGTCCCTTCAACCGCGCTATCGGCCAGTTGGCGAGCCCGCCGGGCCACCATCTCGATCTTTATTTGGCAGACCTCAAGCGCGCGCTCGACGACTGAAAACCCTGTTGGCTCATGCGCCTGCAATGACCGCCGTTGGAGCGATAACTTCCGTTCACCGCTATACCTAATTGTGCTCCCGCGAAGGCGGGAGCCCAGGCTGGGTCCCCGCCTTCGCGGGGACACAAGGCAGCGGTTGTTGGGACAAGCAAGTCACCCCACCCCAACCTCACCAGCAAACGCCCCGATCATCGCCGCTATTCGCTCGGGCGCTTCTTCATGCGCCAGATGCCCCAGCCCCGGCAGCACCTCCAGCACCGCCCCCGGCACCAGCGCCGCCGCACCCTCGGCAGTCGATGCCGGAATTGCCGAATCGCCCGCCCCATGGATCAGCAGCAGCGGCACCGCCAGCTTGGGCAGGTCGCGCGCCAGCGATTCCAGGTCCCAGTCGGCCATCATCGTGATCGCGCCCGCGCAATGCCCCGGCGTCGCGAACAGCCGCCCGTAAAAATCCGCCCCCGCCGCATCGATCGTGGAGCCCGTTGATCGCGCTAGGAACCGCCCCGCCTCACCACGCTGCCGAGCGATGCCGGCAAAGATGTGCGGCGCAAACGGGTTGACGAACAGCATCCGCGCCAGCGTCGGGAACAGCTTGGCCGCCAGCCCCGGAAAGGGCAGCAGCGCCGAATTGAGCCCGATCACGCCCTTGGGCGCGGCCAACCCGTCGAGCACCATCCGGATTGCAATCGCCGCCCCCGCCGAATGGCCGACGATCAGCGCGGGTGGCATGTCCAGCGCCGCCATTAACTCGCCCACCGCTTTGGCCATCGTGGGCATCGCCAGCCCACCCATTGGCCGCCCAGTCGTAAAGCCATGCCCCGGCAGATCGGGCGCCACGACGGTAAAATGCTCGGCCAATAGCGGTAGCATCGCCCGCCAGCTATGCGTCGCCGCCCCCGTCCCGTGGAGCAGCAGCAGCACGGGGCCGTTTCCGACGACCTGCACATGCCAACGCAACCGCCCGACATCGACAAAGCGGCTCACCTCACGGTTGGGCCAGTCGCGTCCTTCGGCCTCCCAGCGCGGCTTATCGCTCAGCATCCTGAACCCCCTTCACCGCCGCGTGCATTGTCCGCGCATCCGCCCGTGGCAGCGGCAGATAGCGCGCGCGCATGGCAGCGGCGATCTTGGCCCCCTCAGCCCGCGGTCGCGCGGAAATATCGACAAAGGCAGAGGCGATCCCCGACAGGCCAATCGCGCGCGCCGCCGCCTCGGCATCGTCCTCTGCCGCCTGCCGCACCATCGATCCGTCGGCGGCGATATTGGCGCGGCCATCGGTGAGAATCACCAGAAACGGCGTCCGCCCCCGCTTGCGCGCGGCCTCGCCGAGTTCGCGCGCGGCATTGAGCCCGGCGGCAAGCGGGGTCCCGCCCCCGCCCGGCAATGCCCCCAGCGACTTGCGCGCGCGCGCCAGTGACCGGGTCGGCGGCAGGATCAGCTCGGCCTCGGTCCCGCGAAACGCCACCAGCGCCACCTGCGCGCGCTTCACATAAGCCTCGGCCAGCAGCAGTTCGACCGCCCCCTTGGCCTCGGCCAGCCGCGCCATCGCCGATGACCCCGACGCATCGACCGCAAAGATCGTCGTCGCCTCCATCTTCTTTTCGAACCGCCGGATGCGGAGATCGTCGAGCCGCACCTGCACGCGGCTCGCGTCCGCACCGCGCACCCGCTGCCAGGGGGCGGCGGCGCGCAAGGTATCGATCAGGCTCAGCCGCAAGCCGCCGCGCGGGATGCCCGCCCGCACGCCCACGGGCCGACCACGCGTCGCGGAGCGTTGCTTGGCGCCCTTGCCCTGCCCGCCTGCCTTTGGGGCTCGCCTGCCGCTGCCCGCAGCAATCTGCGCGAGCACATCCTTGGGCAGCGAGGCGAGTGCCGCTTCCAACACCACATCCTCCAGCGGCTGCGGCTCACTGCTCTCCTGCTCGCTGGTATCGCTGTCGGACGGCGGCGGCGGCGGTGCCTCGGTCTCGGGCGCTGGCTCAGCCTCAGGCGGCGGTGGCATCCGCGTCGCGCGCGGGCCGAGCACAAGGCGCGCGGCGATCATCACATCATCCTCGCCAATCACCGACCGCCCATGCAGCACCGCCGATGCCCGCGCCGCCCGCAATGCAAAGATCGGCGCGCGACCGGAATCGATACCCAAAGCCAGCGTGGTAACAGCAATTGCCTCCAGCACATCGGTCGCGGGCGGCGCCACTGCACCCAAATCTTTCCCTTGATCGATAGCGCCGGGAAACACCTTGGGCGGGCGCACCTCGCCCAGGTCTAGCCAAAACGCTAGTCGCTCCGCCAGCGCTACTGGCGGCCGCTCGTCCGGCTCCACGCCATCATCCAGCGCCACAACGGCAAAGCGCGCCGGGGAGCGCAACGTCATCCCCTCGCGCTCGGCAATCACTTCGCCGGTATCGAGCGCCGCCGCGATCGGTGCCGCGACCGACTCCGCCAGCCGCTCCGCCATCGGCACGATCAGCAGCCCGCCATTGGCCTCCGCCAGCACGCCCGTGCGCGACACCGCGCGCCCGGTCGAGAGCGTCGCCCCCAGATCAAGCCCGCCGAGCAGCCGTTCATCATCGATATGCGCGGGGAGACGCTTTACCGGCGCGCCGTCGCCCAGCCCGGCCATAAGGGCCGCAACTACCGCATCGCGCGCCTCGCCGCCGCCGCGCAGCACCAGCCCGCCAAGCCGAGGATCAACCGCGCACAGCCGCGCCGCCAGCAGTGCATCCGACCAGATATCGGGCGCCAAGACCGCGGACGACATCTCGCCCGTGTCGGTCATGCCGCGAACATCGTTTCCATCGCGCGCTCAATCCGCGCGGTCGAGCCGGTCTCATCAAGAACATTACGCCGCAGCCGGTGCCGCAACGCGAGCGGCGCAACCCGCTTCAGATGCACCTCGGTCACAATCTCATCGCCCTCCAACGCTGCCAGCGCGCGCGCGGACCGCATCAGCGTGAGCTCGCCACGCAGGCCATCCGCGCCCACCACCATACACAGCTCGGAAGCGCGCGTCAGCACCGCATCAGGCATCGTCACGCTCGCCAGCAACTCCTTGCCCTTGGCGATCCGCTTCAGCGTCTTGCGTTCAGCTTTCGACCATTGCTCAGCAAATTCATCGGGCGTCCGTTCAAATGCATCGCAGCGCTTCAAAATCTCCACCCGTTGCTTCAAATCCTGCGGGGTGCGCACCTCGACCGACAGCCCGAACCGGTCGAGCAGCTGCGGCCGCAATTCGCCTTCTTCGGGGTTGCCGCTGCCGACCAGCACAAAGCGCGCCGCGTGCCGCACGCTCAACCCCTCACGCTCGACGACATTCTCTCCCGATGCCGCCACGTCGAGCAGCAGATCGACAATATGGTCCTCAAGCAGGTTAATCTCATCGATATAGAGAAACCCCCGGTGTGCGCGCGCGAGCAGCCCTGGCTCGAACGCCTTTTCGCCATGCGCCAGCGCCTTTTCCAGATCGAGCGCGCCGACCACCCGGTCCTCGGTCGCGCCCAACGGCAGATCGACAAAGGGCACCGGCGCGGTGGCCTTGCCAGGCAGGTGGGTTTCGGGCGTCGGGCATACCGACTGGCCCGGCGCGCAGTTATAGCGGCACCCCGCCACCACAGGCATCGGCGGCAGCAGCGCGGCGAGCGCACGCACCGCCGTCGACTTGCCAGTGCCGCGGTCACCAAACACCATCACCCCGCCAATCCGCGCATCGATCGCGGCGATCAGCAGGGCAAGTTTCATTTCGTCTTGGCCGACGATGGCGGAGAATGGAAAGGACGCACGCATCCTTTGCGTGTAACAGGAGTTTGACACTCCACAATACGGACCGGCCAGCAGCTTATGGAAATTCCTGTCATCATCGCGATTGGCGTCGCCGTCTTCTTGGGCGGCGCGGGCGGCCTGATGACGCCGATCGGCCCGTGGTATCACAATCTGAAAAAGCCCAGCCTGCAACCGCCCAACTGGCTGTTCGGCCCGGCCTGGAGCATCATCTTGGGCCTTGCCGCTTGGTCGGCAATCACTGCTTGGTACGCCGCCGATACGCGGCCTGAACAGGCGCGTGTGATCTGCCTGTTCAGCACCAATGCAGTCTGCCATTTTCTGTGGAGCCCGCTCTTCTTCCGCGCGCAGCGACCTGATTGGGCGCTGGTGGAAGTGGTGTTCCTGTGGGTATCGCTGGTGCTGCTCGTTACCCTGCTCTGGCCGATCTCGCCCTTCGCCAGCGCGCTCGTCATGCCCTATCTCGCCTGGGTCACCTTCGCCGCCTGGCTCAATAGTGCGATCGTGAAGCTCAACCGCCCGTTCGGTTAGGCAGGTTATTGCTGTTGCTGCGCCTTGTTCATCGCAATGAACTGATCGAGCAGCATCAACCGCTCGGCAATCGCGTTGCGATAGCTGGCCCCTGGCGGGGTGAGCTGCAGCGAACGTCGCCACCAGATCCGGGCATTTTCGAGCTGGCCCGATTGCGCATAACCGAGCCCCAGAAAGAATGGCGGACCGGGATGGCGTGGGGCCAAAATCATCGCGCGGCGGAATGCAAACAGCGCAGCGGGCGAGACATTACCGGCATCATGCGTGACGAGCACACTGCCCAGTTCAGTCCACAAAGAAGGACTGCGCGGGTTGCGATTAATGCCCCCCAGCGTGACCTTTACGGCGCTGGCGGGGTCGCTGATGCGGATCATCGCATCGGCCGCTGTCTGATAGGCGGCGTCAGCAGTGTACCGACCGAAAAACGCCCCGCGCAGCTCGACAATGTCCGCAGCGACATCCAGCTTGTTTGATTGCGGCTTGGCCGGGCTGGCGGGCAGGGTCGGCGTGCCCTGCAACGCATAGCCCGTGGCACCGAACAGCAACGCGGCCCCGGCCATTGTCCAGACCAGTCGCGGCAGCGACAGCCGCCAGAGCAACACTCCGGACGCCAACCCGATCAGCAGCAGCATCACCCAGCCCATCAGGCGCGCTTCCGTCGCTTGAAACTGGCGCGCGCCAGCCACAGCCCCATCACGATAAACGCAATCGGCGCGATCCATAGCGGCACCGTTGCGGCCGAAAGTGGCGGATCATAGGTCACATAATCTCCATAGCGCACGATCAACCAATCGCGCACCTGTTCAGGCGTTGATCCTTCAGAAATCTGGCGGCGCACCAACGCGCGCATATCGCCCGCCATTTCGGCATTGCTGTCGCCAATCGATTGGCCCTGGCACACCAGACAGCGCAGCGTGAGCATCAGCTTTTGCGCCTCAGCTTCCTGCTTGGGATCGGGCAATTGCGTGTCCGCCAGCCGTGCAGGCGGGCGCGCCGAATCAGCGAGCGCCGGGCCAGCCGCCATCAGCAACAAAAGTGCGATTATCCAGCGTATCACAATGACTTGCCCATCGCTTCAAGGATTTTCGGCACATCCTCGTCGCGAATCGCGCCGACATGCTGGAGAATGATCTTACCCTGCCCGTCAATCACGAAGGTTTCGGGCACGCCCGCAGAGCCAAACGCCAGCTGCACCGCGCTTTCAGAATCATCACCGATTGTTTCATACGGATCGCCGTATCGCGCCAGAAAGCGGCGAATATCCTCTGGTCGATCACGAATGGCGACCGCGTCAATCGGCACGCCCATCGCGCGCAGGCGATCCAACTGGGCCGCTTCTTCAATGCACGGGATGCACCAGCTTGCAAAGACGTTCAGCAGGCGGGGCTTGCCTTGGCGGAACATCGCGGTTTCGAGGCCCGGCTTACCCGGCAGCATGGGCGGCAGCGCAAATTCCGGGACAGGCCGGCCAATCATCGCTGATCGCACCGTGCGATCGGCGGGCTTGATCAGCGCATAGCCCGCGACCACGAACAGCCCCGCAAACACCGCCAGCGGCACCCAGAGCAGCCCAGGCTTCACGCCGCAGCCTCCCGCAGCACGGCTTTGCGATCACGGCTGACGCGCCCGATCAGCGACAGCAAGCCGCCCAGCGCAATCATCGCGCCCCCCGCCCAGATCAGCGTTACAAATGGCTTCCACCACAGGCGCAACTGCCACCGCCCGGCCTCATCAGGCTGGCCGAGCACGGTATAAAGCTGCCCGTCGAACACCGTGGCAATCGCCGATTCACTGGTGACGGTGACGGGGCTGGAGAAAAAGCGCGACTGCGGTGTCATCGTAAAGGGCGTACCGCCATCGCGCTGCACCTTCAGCCGGGCCTGCAATGCCGACCAGTTTTCGCCCGCGACCGGCGTAATTCCCTGCAGCGTGATTGTGTACGGCCCCACCCGCTGCGGCTCACCAATAGTGGCGGCGACCAGGGTCTGTTGCGTAAACGCGGTCTCTGATGCCATCCCGGCCAGGCTCACCGCGATGCCCAGATGCGCGAGCACCATGCCATAAGTGAACATCGGCGTGCGGCGCAGATTGCGTTTCCACAACGGCGCAAGGCTGGCCACCGCCAGGCCCGCTGCCAGGCACAGGCCAAGGATCGGCAAGATACCGGCATTGGCCGCGAACACGACAAGGGCAAGCAAGACCAGCACGGTGATCACAATCGGCACGATGATGCGTTTGGCGACAGCGCCAGCCTCATCACGGCGCCAACGCACCAGCGGCCCTGCCGCCATGATCGCGACGAGCGCGAGCGCAACCGGTCCGGCAGCTTTATTGAAGAAGGGCGGGCCAATGGACAGCTGCAAGCCGAACAGTCCGGCAGCGACGATCGGGTACAATGTGCCGATCAGCACGATGCCCAGGATCGCCGATAGCAGCAGGTTGTTGGCGACCAGCGCGCCTTCACGGCTGACAAGTTCAAACGTGTTGCCCGCGCGAATGGTGCCCACCCGCAGCGCGAATAGCGCCAGCGCGCCGCCAATATACAGCGCGAGCAGCGCCAGGATGAAGCTGCCGCGCTCAGGATCAACGGCAAAGGCATGCACGCTCGTCAAAATGCCTGATCGCACCAAAAACGTGCCGATCATCGACATCGAAAAGGCAACCACCGCCAGCATGATCGTCCACGCGCGCAGCCCGTCTCGTGTCGCGAGCACCGTCACCGAATGCAGGAGTGCGGTCGCGGCAAGCCAGGGCATCAGCGACGCGTTTTCAACCGGATCCCAAAACCACCAGCCGCCCCAGCCAAGCTCATAATAGGCCCAGTAACTGCCGGCGGTGATGCCCAGCGTCAGGAAAATCCACGCCCCCAGCACCCAGGGGCGCATCGCGCGCGCAAAGGCGGGGCCAACATCGCGGGTCACCATCGCGCCAACGGCGAATGAAAACGCCACCGAAATACCGACATAGCCGATGTACAGGGTGGGCGGGTGGAAGGCGAGGCCGGGGTCTTGCAGCAACGGGTTCAGTCCGTTCCCGTCAACCGGCGACGGGGTTAGCCGCGCGAACGGATTGGATGAGAACAACAAGAACGCGTAAAATCCCAGCGCGATCAGCGCCTGTGCGCCCAGCGTCGCCACCAGCGTCGACACTTGCAGCCGCCGTTCCAGCACCGCCACAGCGCCGCCCGCCATGCCCAGAATCGTCACCCAGAGCAGCATCGATCCTTCATGATTGCCCCAGGCACCGGCGATTTTATACATCATCGGCTTGGCTGAATGGCTGTTGGTGGCAACCAGCAACACCGACATATCCGACTGGACGAACAGCCACATCAGCACCGCCAGCGCGACCATGATGACCAGGCCCTGCACTATCGCAACCGGGCGCACAGCATTCATCACATCGGGGTCACCCCGCGCCACACCAAGTGCGGCCAATGCGAATTGCAGCGCGGCCAGCGCAGCAGCGATCCAGAGTGCGGCGAGCCCTGCTTCAGCAATCATTGTGGTGCGTTTTTCCCCGGCGTCATATTCGCCGCCATTTTGCCTGCCATTTCGGGAGGCATATACCGTTCATCATGCTTGGCCAGCAGGTTATCGGCGACAAAGCTGCCATCGGGCTGGAACTTGCCTTCGGCAACAACGCCGGACTTTTCCTTGAACAGATCAGGCGTGATGCCGCTGAATGTGACCGGCACGGTCGCCTTGCCATCGGTGACGATGAAGCGGATTGTAACGCCGTCCGCCTGTTTCTTGATCGATCCGCCTTCAACCATCCCGCCCAGCCGCACGCCGCGACCAAGCGGCAGCCCCTTTGTGGCGACATCGCCCGGCGCATAGAAAAATGCCGCCTGATCCTTCAACGCTGACAGCGCCAACCCGCTTGCCCCGCCGATCGCGGCGAGCGCGAGCAGCCCCAATGTCAGTCGATGATGCTTCGCCTTCATTTGCTGCCCTTTTCGGCGTTACGCATCGCCAACCAACTGACAAGCGCGATCACCGCCGTGGCGGTCAGCGTGATCGCATAAGCGGCGGTAACGAATGGCCAGGGGTTCATGCGGCCATTTCCCCGCTATTCGCCATCCGCCGCATCCGCGCCTCTGCCTTGGTCAGCGCCAGCGAAGCGCGCATCCGCATCAACACGATCGCCGCGAAGAACAAGGTAAAGCCGCCCAGCGTGTACCAGAGCGGCCAGATCAGCGATCCATCGATCGTCTGCTTGTTGATGCCGATGCTCTGGCCCTGATGCAGCGTATTCCACCACACCACCGAATAGCGAATGATCGGCAGCAACACCGAACCAGCAACACCATAAAGCGCCGGGATGCGGCCATCGCCACCGCGATCGGCATCGGCGCGCGCCAGCCCCATAAAGCCCAGATAGACGAAAAACAGCAGCAGCATCGATGTCAGCCGCCCATCCCATTCCCACCAGGTCCCCCAGGTCGGCCGGCCCCAAATCGATCCGGTCGCCAGGCAAAGGCCTGCAAACAACGCGCCGGGCAGCGCCATGGCGCGCGCGGCAAGCATGGCCAGCGGATGCCGCCAGATCAGAAAAGTCAGGCTCGACACGGCAATGCCGCTCCACCCGGCCATGCCCAGCCAAGCGGTTGGCACATGGATGTACAGGATGCGCACCGTTTCGCCCTGCAGGTAATCGGGCGGCGTCTGCGTCAGGCCAGCCCAGCTGCCAAAGGCGATCAACAACGCCCCTGCCCAGAACAACGCCGGGGTCAGGGGGCGCGCCAGCTTCAGGAAGCGCGCAGGATTGGCAAGGGCATGAATCGACGGCACGGCGATGGTCATTAGGACAAGACTGCGGGCGAATCCACTGGTCATTATACGGTAGGGTGTAGCTTCGTCCGAAAATCGAACCGATGCTGCATCGCTGTCTTGGACAAAGCCGGTCAGCGCTGCTGGATCGTCGCCAGCATGGCGGCAAGTTCGGCGCTGCGAAATGGCTTGGTCAGGCGCGGCACATCTGCAGCGATTCCAGCGGCATCCGCATAGCCGGAGATCACCAGCACTGGCAGGTCAGGTGCGGTTTGGCGAACGTGCTCGATCAATGCCGTCCCGGTCATGCCGCCCATCAAATGATCAGTGACGATCATGTCGATGGTATGCTGGTCGATCAGCTCAATCGCTGCCTCGCCGGAATGGGCTTCGATCACCTGATAGCCAAGCTCGATGAGCATTTCAGCGGTCGTCTGCCGCACCGGATCTTCATCATCGACCAGCAAAACGGTGCCGGCCCCAATGGCGGCGTTAGCAGGATCGGTCGGTTGGTCGATCGGCACTACTGACGCTGCCGTGGCTGGTAACAGCAGCTCGATGCTTGTCCCCAGCCCCAACTTGCTTGAAATGTTGAGCGCGCCGCCAAGCTGAGAGGCAAGCCCATGCACCATCGACAGACCAAGCCCGGTGCCCTTGCCAATGCCCTTGGTCGAGAAAAACGGTTCGATCGCGTGCCGCTTGGTATGCTCGTCCATGCCGGTGCCGGTGTCGCTGACGGTAATTTTCACATAGCGCCCCGCCGCCAGGCCGGGAACCGCGCCTTCGATGATGTCTGCGGTTGCTGCGGCGATGGTCAGCGTGCCGCCCTCCGGCATCGCATCGCGTGCGTTCACAGCCAGGTTGAGCAAGGCCATTTCCAGCTGGTTGACCTCTGCCGTGGCTGCCGGCAGCCACGCTGCAATATCCATGGCGATGTGGATGCGCGGCCCCGATGTGCTGGCAATCAAATCGCTCATCGAAGCGATCAGCGCGGCCACGTCAACGGGCTGCGGCTGAAGCGGCTGGCGCCGGGCAAAGGCCAGCAACCGCTGCACCAGCATCTTGGCGCGCTCTGCCGATTGCAGCCCGCCGCCAATCAGCCGCTGTTCCCGCTCCCCGCCGATTTCGCGGCGGCTGAGCAAATCAAGCGTGCCGATGATGGGCGTAAGCAAATTGTTGAAATCATGCGCGACGCCGCCGGTGAGTTGCCCCATCGCCTCCAGCTTTTGCGATTGCCGCAGCGCTTCTTCGGCAGCGCGGCGCTCCGTGGTCTCAAGCGCTTCGGGGACGATCGCGATGACTTCACCTTGCGTCGAAAAAATCGGTCGCAGGACAAAATCAAACCAGCGCCAGCCGCCAACCGGCAGATTGATCAGCAATTCCTGGCGCACCACGTCACCGCGCGCAACAAGCGCCACCGCGTCGCGGATCGTTTCGTCCATTCCCGGCGTACCGGCAAACCAGGGGGTCTCCCAAAAGGAGAGACCAGCAATATCATCTAACGCAGCGTCGATCGCCGTCAGCGACGTTGCGTTGGCATCGAGCAACCGGCCGTCGGGATCGAGCAGCCCCTGAAAACCAAAGCTGGTTTCGAACACGGTACGCAGCCGCGCTTCTTTTGCCTGGAGTTCAGCCGTGCGCGCATTGACCTGGGCTTCCAGCGTATCATTGGCGATCCGCAGCGCATTTTCGGTCTCGCGCAGCGCAGCGTTATCCTTGATTCGGCTCGTTGTTTCGGCGACGAAAGCGATCACCCCGGCAGGGCAGTCATCGTCGCCCCATACCGGCGCATAATCCAGGTTGAACCATGCCTGTTCGCGTTCCCCATTGCGCGCAATATCCATGGCGAGATCGCGATAGGACAGCGATCGCCCTGCCAGCCCCTCGGCCATGATGTGATCGTTAAAGTCGGCAGCTTCCGGCCAAGCTTCGCGGACTTTGCTGCCCAGCATTGCCGGGTGGCGCTTGCCAGCGATGACGGCATAGGCGTCATTATAAATCATAATGCCGTCTGCCCCCCATAATAATGCCAGCGGATTGGGCACCCGGCACAGCATCCCGACAACAGTCCGCAGCGGCGCAGACCAGTGCTCGATCGGGCCCAGCGCCGTGCTGCCCCAATCAAAATCGCGGATCAGCGCGACAGCCGCTTGATCACCGTCCAAAAAAGGCAATTTAACGGTTGGCTTGGTGAGAATGATTATTGGCCCCTGTCGGCAATCAGGCCCCGGCACGTCTGGAGCAATCGACCCCGTTAACGTGCGGCATATCGTTCGGTTCCGCAATGAATATGCAGCGCTCTTGCCGGAAAGGCACTGATACCGCCATTAGTATGTATTGTTATTAATAAGCCTACTTACTATATGCGCCATATGACGGATAGTATCGGCTTCCTGATCAGCGATGTGTCGCGCCTGATGCGTCGGCGTTTTGACGAGCGTGCCCGCGCGATCGGCGTTACCCGCGCGCAGTGGCGTACACTGACAACGCTCATCCGCAATGAAGGCATCAACCAGGGCAAGCTCGCCGAATTACTGGAAGTCGAACCAATCACCTTATGCCGGATGGTCGATCGGCTTGAGGAAGCCGGCCATGTCGAGCGTCGCCGCGACCCGCATGATCGCCGGGCTTGGCAAATCTATCTCACCGACTCCGCGCGCCCGTTGATCGATCAGCTGCGTACCATTGCTGATGCCATGTTCGATTCGGCGCTCGCTGGCATCGATCCGGCACGCCAAGCAGCGTTCATCGCCACCCTCAACGACATTCGCGCCAATCTGGCTGAAACTGACGACACCCAAGAGGCACAACATGGCTGAAGCCGATCCCGCCCGAAATCTGACCGCCCAGAATCTCGCCGCTCAGAAGACAACGCCCGTGGTGGCACCGCGCAAGTGGCGGCGGACTGCAGCATTGATCGCGGTGCCGCTGATCATTGCCGCGATTGCAGGCTACCTCTGGCTGACGTCGGGCCAATTCGTGTCAACCGACAATGCCTATGTCCAGCAGGACAAAGTCGCCGTCTCCGCCGATGTCGCCGGCCGGATCGTTGACGTTGCGGTCAAGGAGAATCAGCGCGTCAAGGCGGGCGATCTGTTGTTCCGCATCGATCCTGCTCCTTATCGAATTGCCGTAGACCAGGCCAATGCCGCGATTGCCGCCGCTCAGGTCAATGTCGCCACGCTGCAATCCAGCTATCGCGGCACATCGGCTGACATCACCGCCGCGCAGGACCGGATCGCCGCTGCGCAGCAGGATTTTGATCGCCAGACCGCGCTGATGAAGCAGGGCTTCACCACCCGCGCCCGGCTGGAACAGGCCGAACATGGCCTGGAACAGGCTCGGGCAGCGCTGGCCAACGCCAGCGCCAGCGCTGACGAAGCCCGCGCCAAATTAGCGACGGGTGCCGCTGTTCCAGGCCAAAGTCCCGCTATCGCCGCGGCGCAGGTACAGCGCGAAAAAGCGCAGCTCGATTTGACCCGAACGGCCGTGTTCGCGCCGACCAGCGGCACGATCAGCCAGGCGGACCGGCTGCAGATCGGCCAGATGATGATCTCTGGTCTGCCCGCCGTCAGCATCGTCGCCAGCCAGCGCACCTGGATCGAGGCGAACTTCAAGGAAACCGATCTTGACAAGATGCGCGTCGGCCAACCCGCAACCGTCAGCTTCGATGCCTATGGCAACCTGAAATTGAATGGCCATGTCCAATCAATCGGCGCAGGCACCGGCTCTGAATTTTCGGTACTGCCTGCGCAGAACGCGACGGGAAACTGGGTGAAGGTCACCCAGCGCGTGCCGGTGCGGATCGCCATTGACGAGGCTAGTCCCCGCCAGCTGATCGCGGGGCTTAGCGCCAAGGTGACGGTCGACGTCCGCAATCATGGCAAGCGCTAGTCCGGCACGCGGGGCGCAGCCCAGCGCTGCTGCCCCGGTCATACCACTCGATGTTCCCGCGCTTGAAACCAGCAACCGCGCACTGCTGACGCTGGGCGTGATGGCCGCGACAATCATGCAGATCCTCGACTCCACGATCGCCAACGTTGCGTTGCCGCATATGCAGGCATCGCTTGGCGCGACGGCCGATACCATTACTTGGGTGCTGACCAGCTATATCGTCGCTTCTGCTGTCGCCATCCCGATCACCGGCTGGCTGTCAGACCGGATTGGATCGCGCAACCTGTTCCTGTTTGCCGTGGTGGGGTTCGTCGCGGCGTCGATGCTGTGTGGCCTTGCCCAGAACCTGACCGAAATGGTCGGCTTCCGTATTCTGCAAGGCATCGCCGCCGCCTTTATGAACCCGCTCAGCCAGACGGTGATGCTCGACATCAACAAACCCTCTCGGCAGGCCGGCGCGATGGCGGTTTGGGGCATGGGGATCATGGTTGGGCCAGTGCTAGGGCCAGTGATTGGCGGTTATCTGACCGACAATTTCGATTGGCGCTGGGTATTTTACGTCAATGTGCCCGTCGGCATCGCCTGTTTTGCAATCCTCTGGGCGTTGCTGCCGACCCGGCCACTCAATGCGCGAAAGTTTGACCTGTTTGGCTTTTCGCTGCTCGCCATCGCTATCGCCGCGTTTCAGGTGATGTGCGATCGTGGCCAGTCTAACGACTGGTTCCAGTCATGGGAAGTAACGATCGAAGGGCTGGTTTCGCTGGGCGCAACCGTGATGTTCGGAATCCACATCGCCACCGCCGATCAGCCGATGTTTGACCGGGACTTGCTACGCAACCGCAATCTGGTGACGGGCCTTGGCTTCATGATCGTCGTTGGCATCATCATGATGGCGACAATGGCGCTGCTGCCACCGATGCTCCAAAGGCTGTTCGGCTATCCCGTGCTCGACACCGGCATGCTGCTGATGCCGCGTGGCATTGGCATTGTCATCAGCATGGGAGTTGCCGGACAATTGGTTCAGCGCGGCTATGACACGCGCATGTTGATCGGCACCGGCCTCGCCATTGCCGCCTGGTCGCTCTGGGATATGACGCAATGGACGCTAGTGATGGGGCAGACGCCGTTCATCGTCACGGGGTTCATCCAGGGGATTGGCCTTGGCCTCGTCTTCATTCCGCTGAACATCACCGCCTTTGCGACATTACCCCCGCAATACCGGACCGAAGCAGCGAGCTTGCTCAACCTGTTCCGCAATATCGGCGCGTCGGTTGGCATTTCGATGGTGACCGCTTTGCTTGGTTATAACGTCCAGGCGAGCCATCAGGAGCTGAGCGGCCATATCACAGCCTATTCGATGAGCGCGATTGACCCCAGCCAGGCCTCTATCCTTGGCGAGAGCGGTCAGTCGCTGATGGCGATCATGAATGCCGAAGTCACACGGCAAGCCGCAATGATCGCCTATCTCGACGATTTCCGCCTGATGATGTTCCTGACCGCGCTGGCGGTGCCGCTAGTGTTACTGCTCAAGCGCCCTGGCCGACCGCCAAAGGCCGAGGCGCAGCATGCGGCGTTTGACTGAGCGGAGCGTCTGACGAGGTTTTAGGTTGCGCAGAGACGCGGAGACGCTGAGCGGTTGCAAACCGGATGCGCGAAGCGCTTTCAATCACTGGGAAGGAAAAGACTGCGTCGCCGCATGGCGACCGATCCTTGATATCCCCCGCTCGGCATCTCTGCGTCTCTGCGCGAACAAATCTCTCTTCTTCTCTGTGCCCTCCGCGCCGCTGCGCGAACCAATCCCGTCAAACCCAGACCCGCCGCGAACAGCGTTCAGCTCTGGTCCGCGGTGAACGTCACAAAACCCAGATCACCCTGCCCGACCGTGCCGCCCGCCATCGCCAGCATCGCATCGAGCGATTTCTTCGCGCGCAACCGCAGCCCTTCTTCGATTTCAATCCGCGGCTCCAGATCGCGCAGCGCGATGTAGAGCTTTTCCATCGTGTTCATCGCCATATAGGGGCAGATGTTGCAGTTGCAGTTGCCGTCCGCGCCCGGCGCGCCGATGAAATTCTTCGTCGGATCAGCCTTTTCCATCTGGTGGATGATGTGCGGTTCGGTCGCGACGATCAGGATATCGCCGGACATCTTCGCCGCGAAATCGAGGATACCGCTGGTCGATCCGACATAATCGGCATGGTCCAGAATATAAGGCGGGCATTCCGGGTGCGCTGCCACAGGCGCGCCGGGGTGCTTTGTCTTCAGCTTTAGCAATTCGGTTTCGCTGAACGCCTCATGCACGATGCATACACCGGGCCAGAGCAGCATGTCGCGCCCGGTCTTGCGCGCCAGATAGCCGCCAAGATGCTTGTCGGGGCCAAAAATGATCTTCTGATCAAGCGGGATCTGGCTGAGGATTTTTTCCGCCGATGATGATGTGACGATCACGTCGCTGAGCGCCTTCACCTCGGTCGAGCAATTGATATAGGTCAGCGCGATATGGTCGGGGTGCGCGGCACGGAAGGCGGCGAACTTGTCGGGCGGGCAGCTATCTTCCAGGCTGCACCCGGCGCGCAGATCGGGCAGCACCACGATCTTGTCAGGTGAGAGGATCTTGGCGGTGTCGGCCATGAACTTCACGCCGCAAAACGCAATCACATCGGCATCGGTCGCCGCCGCTTTGCGGCTCAGGTCCAGGCTGTCGCCGACGAAATCGGCAATGTCCTGAATTTCGGGGCGCTGGTAATAATGCGCGAGGATGATGGCGTTGCGCTCTCTGCGCAGCCGATCGATCTCATCGCGCAGATCGGTCCCTGTCGGGTTGCCGCCAATACCGTTCCGTGCGTCCATTTCTCGACTCTCCGCGTCGCTCGCCGCCCACATGGCCCCGCCAGCGCGCCGGATCAACCCAGTGGCGACGGCGGAAAAGCCAGCGGGGCAATTGCGGCACCCGGCGTCCCCGCCGTAACGACTTGATAAAGCGTCAGTCCTAAGGGTCCAAAGGCGATAATGTCTGTGACGATCTCCGTCGCAACGATACCGCCCAGGCCCCACCACCATGCCGGGTGGACCCGCCCGTCGCGCCGCAAATCAGCGATGATGCCGATTACCGGCAGCAGCATCACGCAGACAAAGGTGGCATGAAACGCCCATGGGATAAGCAGTGGCATCGGCAGCAGCCGCCCGAACCCCGGCCCGACGAGCAGCGCCATCCCGCAATAGTTGAGCCGCCGATGCCAGCCGGTGTGCATCCGCAAACTCACGCCAGCGACAATCAGACAAATGCAGCCGATCAGCGACAAGGGATCGAATACCAGAAAGTGCAGTGGCTGGAATATGAAGGGCGTTGTGCCAGCGCGCACGTTCATCAATGTCACGGCGGTGCCCAGATAAAGCATCAGCGCCAGCCACCCCATCGCCAACCAGCCAAGCCGCCGGTGCAGCGCAATCGGACCCTGCGTCGCAAACCAGTTTTGCAGGACGTAAATGACCATCCAGCCCATGAAGACGATCGCATGAGCATGAACGATCGGCGGCCGGTTGAAGCTCGACCGACCGAAGGCTAGCGTCAGCCCGAACCCCGCGATCAGCAGCCCCGCCATCACGAACGCCATCGTTAGGAAAAACCTGTCGTCGCTGCGATGCTGCTGTTGCGGCTGCGGCTGCGGCATTGCCAAAGTCGCCATCGTCATTTCCCCCAATTTCCCCTGGCCACGGCCATATCAGGTCAGCCCAGCCTGGAAAATGGTGCGCAAGCAGGTTTAGTGGCTGAGGGCCATTTAACGGGCGACGAGCACGACCCGCCCACTGCCTCCTGGGACGAAGTTGCAGAAGTTGCGGGTTACCAGCCCCATTTCGCAAACCCCGTATGGGGGCGAACGATTTCAGGTCGGGTTGACGGCTTCAAAGAGCGACGGAAGCGATCTCATTTTTCGGTGATGTAGGAAAGATTTGGTTGCTGACGCCGATGCTTGCCGTTCGATGGTCCCAATCGAGACGGTAACTACCTCCCGCATACATTTGCCATGCAAACTTGGAAAGAAATACCATTAGCGGGCCTATATGCTCAACCAATGCGACAGCTGGATTGCGTAGGCCCGTCCCATGGAATAGCGATAGTACCAGAACCGGTCGATGTCTCGATAGGCGGAAGGAGATTTTTCGATGCTGCTGGAGAGCATTAAGCTCACCAACTTCCTAAGCTATGGGAAGGAAAAACGAGCGATCGAATTACGCCCGTTAAACGTCATCGTTGGACCGAACGGCTCCGGCAAGTCGAACCTTATGGAAGCAATTGAACTTTTGCGTGCGACGCCAAAAGATTTACTTACACCGATTAGAGACGGTGGTGGAGTGAGAGATTGGCTATGGAAAGGAGCCACCAAGCCTGTTGCAGAAATAAATGCAGTAATTAATTACCCTAAGCGCAACGTACGTCTCCGATATATATTGCGATTTACTGAGGTGGGTCAGAGATTTGAGATAGTTGACGAAAAAATAGAGAATGAAAATCCCGACCAGGGCCATAAGAAACCTTATTTATATTATAAATTTGAAAACGGCCATGGTGTTTTAAATATAAATGGGACAACGCGGCAACTTCAACACGAAGACATCGACCCAGTCTCTTCTATTTTATCCCAGAGAAAAGATCCGCTACAATATCCTGAGCTTACCTATTTGGGGAACACATTTGGAAAGATCCGTCTTTATAGAGAATGGAGTTTTGGCCGCTACACTGTCCCACGCCTACCCCAGAAAGCAGATTTACCAAATGAGCATCTCGAACCAGATGGAAGCAATTTAGGTCTAGTTTTGAATCGCCTTCGGCGAGACCCTGTTATAAAAAAGAAACTACTTGAATCTCTCCGCACGCTTTACGACGGAATTGATGACTTTGACGTGCAAATTGAGGGCGGGACGGTGCAGGTGTTTTTCCACGAGGGGCGCTACACTGTTCCAGCAACAAGATTATCTGATGGTACATTGCGTTACCTCTGTTTGCTCGCTGTTCTCTGTCACCCCGATCCAGGTCCCCTGGTCTGCATAGAAGAACCCGAACTTGGGCTACATCCTGACGTTCTGCCGAAGCTAGCCGAACTCCTTAAAGATGCATCCACCAGGACGCAGTTGATTGTGACAACCCATTCTGACGTTCTAGTTGATGCGATGACCGACACTCCAGAATCCGTAATGATAGCCGAACGAACGGAAGACGGAACTCGTCTCGAAAGGCTGGATAATGAAAAGCTCAAACCATGGCTAGAAAAATACCGCCTCGGCCAGCTTTGGACACGCGGTGATATTGGGGGAACACGCTGGTGAAACTCTTTGTAGAAGGCGGGGGAAGTTCTACGGCATTGAAATCGGAATGCCGCGAAGGCTTCAAAAATTTTATAACCAAGGCTGGAATTGAAAAGCGCCCGCGTATTGTGGCCTGTGGAAGCCGGTCAGAAGCGTACGATGACTTTATTACTGCAATAAAAAATAACGAAGATGCGGTACTTTTAGTTGATAGCGAGGGCAATTTGTCGGATGATTGTCAAGATGGTGACGATAGAACGAAATGGCTTCCTTGGAAGCATCTTGGAAAAAGGGTAGGTGATCTTTGGGCTAAGCCAAAAGCCAGCGATGATATCGACTGCCATATGATGGTCGAGGTTATGGAAAACTGGTTCCTTGCCGATCGTGCTGCGTTAATCACGTTTTTCGGCCACGGGTTTAAAGAAGGAAAGCTGCCGGCTGCTGAGCGCGCCATTGAGGGAATACCGAAGAGCGAGGTATATCGATCGCTCAGGGATGCGACCGCTGACTGCAGGACGAAAGCTCCATACGGCAAGGGCGCCCATTCCTTCAAAATCCTAGCTAGCCTTGATCCTGGGTTAGTTGCGAAAGCATCTCCTTGGGCAGCCCGCTTCTTGGACGCTTTAAAAGAGAAAATGGCCTGAGAAGAGAGCGGCGATCTGCTTGTGTATAACAAAACGGGTAAAATTCGGTCATTCTTGAAGCGACATCCCTTCCCAGAATCTGGTGATTGGAGACGAGCCGACCGGTTCCCCAAAAGCGACTTGACGAATCTTCAACAGACTAAGCCCCTTTCCCCAATCCACCTACCCTACCGCCTATCCCCAACCACCTCTTCGACCGAACGCGAAACGTCCCATTGCTCGCCATTCACGCGACGGCGTTCGGGGGGGAAGGTGACGATCACCCGAGCATTGGCGTGGCCCAACGTGCTAAGCGGCGCGGCAAGGAGATTGGACAAGGCCGCCCGCGCCTGTTCGCGCGCCTGAGCGATCCGCGCTGGGGAGCCCGCCTCCCTCTGCGCCTTATTAGTCGCGTTTTGCGACGCCTGCTGGCTCAGCGCCTCGCTCGCTTCGCGCGTTACAATCACGCCGGTGGTCTCCACCATCGTCCGGTGCGCCTCGTCGATGTTTGGCGCCGCTACGGTAACATCGGGGGCGTTGACGATCAGCGTTTCGGTCTTCGCATCCCATTCGACCTGATCGGGGCCGATGCCCGAAACATCGACGAAATAATCGACCGAATAGGGCATTTTGATCACCTGATCCGACCGCAGCCAGCCAAAGCCGCGCACATCGGTTGCGCGGCTCTGGATGATGCCGGTCAGCGAGGCGACCTTCAAGCTGCTCGCCCCCGACAGCCGCGCCGACACGAGTTGGGTCACGGCGTTGCCGCCATCGTCAACGCTCGGGGTATAACGCTCGCGAAATCGATCATAAGCTAGGAAACCGAGCAACCCGACCCCGATAATGATCAACAGATTGATCAGCCAGCGCGATCCAGCGGGTTTCAGATCATCCGCCATTGCGCGCCATCCTCAACAATCAGCCCGCGTGCGCGCAGGTCGATGAGATGCGCCGACACCGATCCGCCCGCCGCGCCAAACAGTCGCCGGTCGATACCGACATACATGCGTTCGACCAGCTCGGGGATGGTGCCCACCCCCTCCTCCAAAAGTCGCAGGATCTGCGCTTCACGCTGGCGACGATGGCCCAAAAAGCCGCGCACCTTTTGCGCTGGATTGTCGATCGGCTCGCCATGCGCGGGGTAATAACGGCGATCATCGCGCGTCTGGAGCTTTTGCAAACTGGCCATATAGGCCGCCATGTCGCCATCGGGCGGTGAAACGACGGTGGTCGACCAGCCCATCACATGATCGCCGGTAAACAATGCGCCCGCCTCAGGCAGCGCAAAGCAGAGATGGTTGGAGGTGTGGCCGGGTGTTTCGACAGCGATCAGCGTCCAGCCATCGCCCGTGATGCTGTCGCCCTCGGCCATCACCCGATCCGGCGCATAATCGCGGTCGAACGCGGCATCGGCGCGGGGCCCGAGCGCATCGAGCACCAGTGGCGCACAGCCCATGATCGGCGCACCGGTCGCAGCCTTTAGCGGGCGGCTGCCTGGGCTGTGGTCATTATGGGTGTGGGTGATGACGATGGCCCGCACCGGCCGGCCCGCAATCGCGCGGACAATGGCGTCGATATGCGCGGGATCATCGGGGCCGGGATCGATCACCGCCAGATCCGTGGTGCCGGCCAGATGGGTTTGCGTACCCGTAAAGGTGAAGGCCGAGGGATTGGGTGCCAGCACGCGTGACACGAGCGGCTCGAGCGCGATGCAATCGCCTGTCGGTATCGCCTCCATACCTCTGCAAATGGCGGTTTGGTTCGGCAAAGACAAGGGGCGTGCGTGGAACCGGCGAGCGATTAATGGCCTGAAATCGAGTGTCCCGGCAGACACAGGGGCGCGCCTGCCGGGACTCCGCATGATGTCGGTATAACCGGCATCATTGGTGCGGATCAGTTGACCTTGGCGAGATCAGCTTCGACTTCAGCAATGGCCTCGTCGATCGCCTGCAACGCTTCGCTGCTCGGTTTGCCTTTTGCCGCGATGCTGGCGCGGGTGCTGCGAAGCCCCTCCAGCGCGGATTGATAGGCTTTGCGCTCAATATTCCTGCTATTGGCCGCCACCGCAGCACTTTCTACCGTCACTTTATCGATCCGGTTTTGACATATAATAATGCGGCGTTTGCCGTTCTTTTCGTCATGCAGAACCATCTTGCGGTCGTCGCCCTGCCCGCGTCCGCAATTCATTTGGGTAACTTCTGGAAATTGCCTGATTTCGATGGTCATGCGGTTGCCATCATCGGTCCGGACTTTAACGCCTGGGCCGCCAAATTTGAACATCCGGTGGATAATCGGCGCGCCATCGCGCTTCGATTGCGCCAATTCTTCAGGGGTGAAGCCATCGGCCAGCAGGTCCGCCTCAGATTTTTTTGACCGACGCTTTTTGAACACGATGATGTGGCGCTTGCCATCGGCATCGGTCCATTCCTGCCGTTCGCTATCCGTGTCGCCGGCGGCGGGCGCTACCGGTGCGACCGGTGCCACGGGCGCTGGAGGCGCAGCGGGTGCGACATCGGAAGGCGGCACGGGCACTGACTGTGGCTGCAACGGCGCCACGGGCGCAGCTGGCGGTACCGGTGCCGCCCCCGTCGCCTGGGCAGCGGGCGATGGCAATGGGGCCAGCGCATGCCGCACATTGGACGCAGCCAACCGGTCAAGCTCAGCCAGATCACCCCCGATCGCCTCGTTCACTTTGGTCCGCACATTCTCGGCTGCCTGGGTACCCGATGCCGTTAGGCCAAGGCCAGCAATGCCGACCGCGATCACTGCCATCGACCCCGCGACCAGCCGCCCACGCGACTTCTTCGTTGATGAAAGCATCCTCAATCTCCCTTTCAAATCATTGATTGTGTGCAAATGGCAGGCTGCAGATATCGCCCCGCCATGCGCCGATTTGACGATCGCGCGACCATAAGCATGGGTGAAGGCAGCGGTGCGCCCGGCCAGCACGCGCGCATCGCACGCCATTTCCTGATCCGCCCGGAAAGCACGAAAGGCACGCCAGGCAATCGGGTTGAACCAGTGCAGGGCAAGCACACCAAGCGCCACCCAGTTCGCAACCAGATCGCCGCGTGCGTGATGGGCCAATTCATGGGCCAGCGCGAGCGTGCGTTCATCCTCATCATAGCGATCGGTAAAGTCGCTTGGAAAGGCCACGACCTTGCGCCAGATGCCAAACGCTAGCGGACCACCCGTTGCGTCGGTTTCGATCACCTCTACCCGATCGCCTGCGATGCGATGGCGCCGCCGCGTCTGGCTTTCCAGGCGGCGGCAAAAGCGCCGATAGGTGACAAGATGATAGGCAAGAAAGATTGCCGCACCGATCGCCCAGAGGATCAGCGCAAGCAACAGCCAGCTTGGCCCGCCTGCCGCGGCAACGGGCGGTACCAGCATCATCCGTATCGGTTCAGCGGCTAAGGTGAGATCAACCGTCGCAATCGCCTGGTCGGCGACGCTAGCGGGCAATCGTTCAGGATTGAGCACCCCGAACGCCACCCCTTGGCCCATCGCCTTTTCAACGGCGGGGGATACCAATCCGCTCAATCGCCAGTCGCCGGGCAGCGGTGGCAGAATGAGCCGGAGGACCGGCAATGCCCAAAGTGCATAGGCCACCGAAGGGCCAAAGGCCCGCCGCACCGGGTTCCGCAACAGCAAAATGGCAAGCATCAGCAGGCTGGTCGCCAGCAGCGTTTCCACCCCCCAGCTGATCATGATTTGAGCCCTTTCAGCAGCGCCTCTATCTCAGCGATGTCCTGGTCGGTCAGTTGATCGCGTTCAGCGAGGTGGGCGACAAGCGGGGTCAGCTTGCCGCCGAACAGCCGATCCATCAGCCGGCGCGATTCCCCCGCGACATAATCTTCGCGCGCGACCAACGGCCGGTACAAATAGCGGCGGCCATCTTCCTGATGGCCGATCACATTCTTGGCAAGCAACCGGCCGAGCAACGTCTTGACGGTATTGACGCTCCAATCGCGGCCCGGTTCGATCCGTTCGGCGACGTCTTGCGCCGAAAGCGGGGCACAATCCCACAATACTTCCATCACGGCATGTTCAGCATCGCTGATTCGTTCGGCCATCGCTCGCTCCTTCGACTACGGATGTAATCCCATCGATTACATCCGTAGTCAAGAGGCCAGCGCTTTAGGGAACCAGGCAATATTCGCCGTTCGTAAATGACCACAGGCTGAACGGTGCGTGTCGGAAATTCTTACAGTCGAACGCCATCCAGAGTCGGCGTTAACCATTGTAACGGGCCGAAAATGCAGCGCTTGGTCAATCTGGCACAAAGGCTGCTATATAACGGATATGCCGAGCGGTAGCGCTTCAGCAGGGCGGATTGACAGCTTCTTCCGGTTTCGCGTCAATCCGCCCGCCCCGGCATCCCCTAAGGAAATGGTTCAGATTGCAGGCGCGATTGCTGGGCGCGCTACCATCTGTGGCCGGCCGCCCGTTATCCGGCGCGCTGCGGCGCTCTGCAGCGCCTTGGGGTAAATATCGCTGAGCAAGCGTTCAAAGGTGCGATCCCAGCTGAATCGCGCTTCGACATGAGCCCGAGCCGCCTTACCGATCGCCTGATGATCGCCGTGCCAAAGCGCCACCACATTATCAGCCATTTGCTGGGTATCGTCGACGGGGCCGAGCAGCCCCAGCCCCGGCGGGACGCGATCGATCATCGCCCCGCTGGCGACGCCGACCACGGGCAGTCCAGCCGCCTGCGCCTCCACAATCGAAATGCCAAACGTCTCATCCGCCATACCGGATACATAGATGTCCGACGACGCCAGTGCCCGAGCCAGCACCGCCCGATCATGAACAAAGCCCATAAAGGCAATCGGTAGCCCGGCGCTTTCATCCATCAACCTTGACCGCAATTTGCCATCACCAATGAGCACCATCGCCGCGCCCAGGTCGGGCGGCAAACGACGGAACATATCGATCAAGCGATCAGCGCGTTTTTCATTATCGATCCGACCCGCATAGACCAGCAATGGCCCATCGCCAGGAAGGCCCAAGTCGCGCCGAAACGCGGGATCGCGCTTCAACGGGTGGAACATATCGATATCGACGCCAAGCTGCAGCACGCTGGTGCGCGGCACATTATGCGCGGCGAGCACCTCGCAAACATCGTCACTCAACGTGTAGACCCAGTCGAATTCGCGGTAGGTGATCTCGGCATAGCCATAAGAAAGCCAGCGAAACCCCTTGCCAAGAAATGACCCGAACTTTGCGCTCGCCACGCGGTAGACATGGGCATTGGGAAAATCGGTGCTGTAGGCCGCGACGAGCGCCGTTTCCGGATGCGCGCGACGATGATGGATCGCCGTCCAGGGCAGCACCCAGGGACAAAGCGATTCAACCACATCGGGCTTGAAACGGGCAAGCAACTCCCGGACGATCTTGGTCCGCAGAATGAAGCGATAATTGGGGCTACCCCGCACCGGATCGGCACCGACTTCTGCCCAGATATGCCGCCCATTGACGACAATCTTGTCCTCTGGCCCAGGGACGATCTGCAACAGACTATGGGGTGTTTTGGCCAGGATATAATCCCGCTTTTCACGCAAATAGGTGCTTACGCCGCCGCCACCTGCTGGTGAATAGCTCTGCGTCAGATCACAGATTAACATCGGGGCAGGCCCACTTGGCCCTTCGGGGGAATCGCCCTTGTCCAGTCGCATATAAAGCCCCCCTTGGTCGATCAGCTCGCGCTGACGAGGCCTTTGTCGGCGAACAGCTGGCTCAATTCGCCGCTCTCATACATTTCCATCATGATGTCGGAGCCGCCGACAAACTCGCCTTTGACATAAAGCTGCGGAATGGTCGGCCAATCAGAGAATGCCTTAATGCCCTGGCGCACGCCCTGATCCTGCAGCACATCGACGCTGCCGAATTCAACGTTCATATGGTTGAGAATCGCAACCGCCTTGCTGGAAAAGCCGCATTGCGGAAACAGCGGGCTGCCCTTCATGAACAACAGCACATCGTTGCTCGTCACCATCTCGGCAATGCGGGCCTGGGAATCATCGGTCATTGATCAATCCTTCGTTACGCTGGGGTAGCGGTCGTCAGCTGCAAGGCATGGAGAACACCCCCCATGCGCCCGCCAAGCGCTGCATAAACCGCCTGATGTTGTTTAATTCGAGGCAAGCCCCGAAAACTTTCGGCCGTGACCTTAGCCGCATAATGATCGCCGTCACCGGCCAGATCGGTTATCTCCACCTGCGCATCGGGGATCGCGCTGCGGATCAGGCGCTCAATTTCAGCCGCGGGCATCGCCATAATTATACTGCGTCGCTCAATTGCTGGCGCGCGACGAAGCTCTGCAGGCTCAGCTGTGCGCGCACGGCATCCTCGCTGGTCTCAACGCCAGCCGCGATCAAATCGCCAACAATTTTGCGGACGACGTCCTCATCGCCGGCTTCCTCGAAATCGGCCTGTACGACCGACTTGCCATAAGCATCGGCCTCTTCGGGGGTGAGCTTCATCAGCTCGGCCGCCCAATGGCCGACCAGCTTGTTGCGGCGGGCGATTACCCGGAACGCCATTTCTTCACCCAGCGCGAAGTTGGCTTCGGCCGCGCGCTCCCGATCGTTGAAAGTCGTCATGAGGGGGTCTTCCCTGTAAAAATCATTGTCGCCACCAAATAGGGAAGCAACCGAGCTAACGCAACGTTTGGCTAGTCGCCAATGCGCACGACCAGCTTGCCGATAGCCCCGCGTGCCGCCATTTTTGCAATCGCCTTGCCACCATCTTCGAACGCGAAAACTTCGGTGACAAGCGGATTGATCGCCCCCTCTTTCCACAATCGAAACAACCGTTCGACATGATCCTGATTGGCCTTGGGATCGCGCGCAGCAAAGGCACCCCAAAATACGCCGCACACGTCGCAGCTTTTCAGGAGCGTCAGGTTAAGCGGCAGCCGGGGGATGCCGGCGGGAAAACCAACCACCAGATACCGCCCTTCCCAGGCAATCGATCGCAGCGCGGGCTCGGCATAATCGCCGCCGACCGGATCGTAGATCACATCGGCACCGTTCGGCCCCAAAGCGGCCTTGAACATTTCCGCCAGCGCTTTTGACTGGTCCTTGTCGAACGGCGCGCGACCGTAAACGATCGTGCCGTCTGCGCCAGCCTTTCGGCATGCCTCGGCCTTTTCCTCGCTCGATACTGCAGCGATCACGCGCGCGCCAAAAGCCTTGCCGAGCTCAACAGCCGCCAGGCCGACACCACCCGCAGCACCCAGCACCAGCAGCGTCTGCCCCTCCGCCAGGTGCCCGCGATCAAGCAGGGCGTGGATGGTCGTTGCATAGGTCAGCAACAATGCCGACCCTTCCTCAAAACTACGCCCTTCGGGCAGGCGAAACAGACGGGCGGCATCAACCGCGATCTTTTCGACGAGGCCGCCATTGCCAACGGTGGCGACAACCCGATCGCCTGGCACCCAATCGGTCACACCCTCGCCCACGCTCTCGACGACGCCAGCAATTTCCCCGCCGGGGGCGAATGGTCGTTGCGGCTTGAACTGGTATTTATCCTCAATGATCAGCACATCGGGATAGTTGATCGAGCAGGCTTTGACGGCGACAATAACCTGCCCCTTACCGGCGACTGGGTCCGGCATAGTCTCAAGGGTTAGCGTTTCCGGTCCGCCCGGTGCCGTCGACAGCAAAGCCCGCATCTATCTTCTCCCGCTGGTCGGACGACGGCACTGTGTCGCCGTCACTCCTGTTCGATTATGCGGTTGCCTTGCCAGCCAGCGGGCGGCTGCGTCCAGTGGCTATTTGCCCGTCGCCCGCTTTGGGCGCGCTTTATTCGGCAGCCGCCGGGAAGGCGGGCAGCTTGGCGATGTCGCGCGGATCGTGCTGGATGATCACGGTCGCCTTGGTGTTGCGCGCCAATGCCTTGAACCGGCTGAGCGAGGCCAGCGTATCGGCGCGGTTGGTGTTGAAGGTTGGCACGCCGTCGGTTGCGTAATTTTCCTGGAAATGCGCGAGATCGCCGGTCAGCAGGAAAGTCTTGCCGCTGATGAGCTTGACCAGCAGCGCGTGATGGCCGGGGGTGTGGCCGGGCGTGTCGATCATCGTCACGCTGCCATCGCCGAACACGTCCTTGTCGCCGCTAATTGGCATTGATTTGCCGGTGCCGCTGATCCAGGTCTTGAGCGCCGCGGGATTGGCGCCGAAGGCCGGCGGGGTGGCGCTGAGCGCGTCCAGATCGCCCTTCCCAATCATCAGCGTCGCGCCCGGAAACGATTCGGCCTGGCCGACATGGTCGTAATGATAATGGCTGATGCCGATCATCTCGATCTGTTCGGGCTTCACGCCCAGCTCGCCGAGCTGTTCGACGACGGTCTTGGTCACCGACGCGCCGCCCTTGACCGGATCGATCTTCGCGCCCTTCATCGATGCCGGCAGGCCGGCATCCCAGATCATGTAGCGGTCGCCGTGCTTGATCAGATAGCAGCTTGCGGTCAGCGCCTTGCCCTGGCCGGGATAGGCGCGTGTGTCAGAAAACAGGTTGAGATCGGGAATATAGGTCGATCCGCAATCGAGTCGCCACAGCTTCACCGAAGCAGGGGTTTGACCGCTGGCGGCATAAGCAAAAACGCCACTGAGCACGGTGCCCGCGATCAATAAATACAGCGCTCTTTTCATGCAAAGTCCCCCGACGAAACCCGGCCAGTGTTCCGCTATCGCTATATCTGCTGGCCTCTAGGGCGCCTTAGGCATTTCCGCGATGTCATGAAAGTCCCGCGTGACGCCGCTTTAACGAATTCGGGATCATCGTGGCACAATTTAACGTCATGCGGGCAGGATCAGCAATATTCGGTCTGCCCGCGCCTTTCTTTTGGGCTTAAATAGCTTGCTTCGTGGATAACGGGGGGCGCTGCGCCATCGCGGATCGACTGGAGCACCGTGCCAAAGTCTTGCGCGCACCGAAACCCAAGCTGGTGTTCGGCCAGGCGCGAATCATAGACGCGATCGATGCTGGTGGGCAGCACCCAGCCCCGCTTCGCATATAAGGCGGGCGCATCGGGAAAATAGCGCGAGATGACCGCGACAGCATCAGCCTTCAGCGCCTGCGCATCCGCCGGCACAAACGGCGTCGGCGCTGACAAGATGAACGTGCCAAAGCCAATCTCCGGTGCCCGATCGAGCGCCGCAAGGTGCGCTGCCGCTGCATCCTCCACGGTCAACCGGCGATTAAGCAGCTCATTCGCCTTGAGATTTTCACCCGCCGGTTCGGTATTTGTATCATCATCTTCGGGGAAGAACCGCCCAGTCCGCAAGACCATGCACGCGAGCCCGCGTTCCTGATGAAACAAGCGACAGAGATGCTCAGCGGCGAGTTTGGTGACGCCATAGATGTTGCGCGGTTCCAACGGCGCCATTGTCTCGTCGATCCAAACCGCGCGGTCTCCTTCGGCCCGGCGGATCGCGTCAGAAATCATCAGCGAGGTGGTTGAGGTGAAGACGAACCGGTCATGCCCGGCGACCACCGCCGCTTCGAGTAGGTTGAGCGTCCCGGTGACGTTGACATCGACAAAGGCTTGCGTCGGATAGCGAACTATATCCGGTTTATGCAGTGCGCCCGAATGGATCACCGCCTCAATCCCGCGTTCCGCAAAAACCCGGTCGATCACCGCCCGATCAGCCACGCTGCCGATCACATCGGTATCGATCCCAGGGGCTACGTCCAGGCCGACAACCTCATGCCCGGCCAATCGCAGCCGGGGCGCCAGAAACCGGCCCAGCCAGCCCGATGATCCTGTCAGCAAAACCCGCATGCGCTTCCCTGATATGTTTACGCGATATAATGCGCCGTCGTCTTGGCCCGCACCTCATCGGCAGTGACGCCAGGCGCAATCTCGACCAGCTCAAACGGGCTGGCATGATCGGGCCGGTGGAATACCGCCAGATCGGTAATGATCATGTCGATCACATTCTTGCCGGTCAGCGGCAAGGTGCAGGCGGGGATGAATTTCGGATCGCCGTTCTTCGACGTATGCTCCATCACCACCACGATGCGCTTGACCCCCGCGACCAAATCCATCGCGCCGCCCATCCCTTTGATGAGCTTGCCCGGGATCATCCAATTGGCGATGTCGCCACCTTCGCTGACTTCCATCGCACCCAGCACCGTCAGGTCGATATGCCCGCCCCGGATCATCGCGAAACTGTCCGCGCTGCTAAAATAGACTGACGACGGCAACTCGCTAATCGTTTGCTTGCCGGCATTGATCAGGTCGGGATCGACTTGGTCCGGATAGGGAAACGGGCCGATGCCCAGCATGCCGTTCTCGCTTTGCAGCGTCACGTCCATGCCATCGGGAATGTGGTTCGCGACCAGGGTCGGGATGCCGATGCCCAGGTTCACGTAAAACCCGTCCTGCAATTCCTTTGCCGCGCGTGCGGCCATGTCGTCACGTGTCCAGGCCATTATGCCGACTCCCGTTCGCGTGTCGTTACGAATTCGATCTTCTTGTCATAGGGCGCGCCCAGGATCAGGCGGTTCACATAGATGCCAGCCAAATGCACCTGATCGGGATCAAGGCTCCCGACCGGCACGATTTCCTCGACTTCGGCCACGCAGACCTTGCCCGCGGTCGCCATAGGCTGATTGAAATTGCGCGCGGTCTTGCGGAAAATCAGGTTACCCGCCTCGTCGGCCTTCCAGCCCTTGATGATCGAGAGATCGGCGCGGATGCCGCGCTCAAGAATATAGTCCTGCCCGTCGAATTCCATTACCGGCTTGCCCTCGGCGACCAACGTGCCGACACCGGTCTTGGTGTAAAAGCCCGGAATGCCCGCACCGCCTGCCCGGCAGCGTTCGGCCAGCGTTCCCTGCGGGCAGAACTCGACTTCCAGCTCGCCGCTCAGATATTGCCGCTCGAACTCCTTATTCTCGCCGACATAGCTAGAGATCATCTTCTTCACCTGGCGCGTGCGCAGCAGCTTGCCGAGCCCTTCGCCATCGATGCCGGCATTGTTGCTGGCGATCGTTAGATCCTTGGTGCCCGCGTCGCGGATCGCGTCGATCAGCCGTTCCGGGATTCCGCACAGGCCGAATCCCCCCGCGCAGATCGTCATCCCGTCGAACAACACCCCTTCAAGCGCGGCGGCAGCATTGGGGTAGAGCTTTTTCATGGGAGCACTCCGCAAGGTTTCGGGTTGGCACAGCTGTCGCTTAGTCCCCCGCTACCGCGCGGGTCAACGGCTAGCCGACCGCCCCGAACAGCAATCCCACCCCTGCCGTGATTGCCATCGCCAATGCGCCCCAGAATGTCACCCGAACGGTCGCGCGCAGCACCGGCGCGCCCCCAGCGCGAGCCCCGACGACGCCCAACAATGCGAGGAACAGAATCGACCCAACCGCGATTCCCCAGACCAGCCACGATCTCGGCAATATCAGCACCAGCAGCAGCGGAAACGCCGCTCCGACGACAAAACTCGCCGCCGACGCCAGTGCCGCTTGGATGGGTTTCGCCTCCATATGGGCGCTAAGGCCGAGTTCGTCGCGCAGATGCGCCTTTAGCGGGTCCTTGGCGGTGAATTGCGCGGCAACGTCCGACGCCAATTTGCGGTCAAGACCGCGCGCCATATAGATGCGCGTCAGTTCCTCCAGTTCCGATTCCGGGTCCTCGACCAGCTCGCGCGCTTCTTTTGAGCGGTCCGCCTTTTCGGTATCGGCCTGCGAACTGACCGAAACATATTCCCCCGCCGCCATCGACATCGCCCCCGCGACCAAAGCCGCGACACCGGTCACCACAATCGCCGACGGACTCTGCGCCGCCGCCGCCACGCCGATGATCAGGCTGGCGGTTGAAACGATCCCGTCATTTGCCCCCAGCACCGACGCCCGCAACCAACCGATCCGCGCGACGAGATGCGATTCTCTATGGGATCGGGGCATAATCCATCCTTCAATAGGCCAGTTTCAGGCCGGGTCGGGCCCAAGGTATCGCGATCAGCTGACCGGTGCCTGACAGCGTAACGAACGCGGTTTTCCTATCCGCCCCGCCCCAACAGATGTTGGTGGTGAACGGGTCGGGGGTGGATACGAACTCCACCAGCTCCCCGGCCGGCGAGATCACCGAAATGCCGCTCTCACCAATCGTGGCGACACAAATGTTGCCGCAGTCTTCCACGCCCAGCGAATCGAAGAACTTGTATCCCGCCGGTCGGTAAAGCGGGATGCCCGCGCCGCCGAGGCCGCCCGCCTGATCGACCTTGCCCGGCGCCGTGATCCGAAACGCCATCAGCCGGCAGGTATAGGTTTCCGCTGCATAGAGCGTGTTGCCATCGGGCGAGAGGCCAATGCCATTGGGGTTCTCACTCGGGAAGATGACTTCTTCCAGGTGCGATCCATCGGCCTTGGCATAGAAAATGCCGGTAACATCCCGCTCGCGAGGGCGGTTTTTGCCATGGTCGGTGAACCAAAAGCCGCCATGCTGGTCGAACACGATGTCGTTCGGCCCGCGCAGCACGCAGCCAAAATCGCCGTCCTTATAGAGTATCTCGACTGCGCCGGTTTCGATGTCGATCCGCTCGATCCGCCCGCCCGAATAATCATCGGCCTGGCCATTGGGGATCAGCAGGCCGCTGGGATGTTCGTGGTAATTGAAGCCGCCATTATTGCAGCAATAGAGCTTGCCATCCGGGCCCATCGCCAGTCCGTTCGGCCCGCCGCCGGGGCTCGCCACCGTCGTCCGGGTGCCATCGGGGAAACAGCGCGTGATCCGCCCATCGGCAATTTCGACCAGGATCACACTGCCATCGGGCATCGCCACCGGGCCTTCAGGAAAGCGCAGCCCCTGCGCAACCACGGTGAAATCGGTCATTGCATCCCTCTCGCATTGCTTTGTTTGAGGGCCTATCTGCGCTTCGATATCAGGATCGCCAAGGAGAATTCCGCTCATGACCGACAGCTATGACGCAGCGCTGGCCCTGTTCGTCGATGGCGCCTGGAGTGCGGGCGAAGGCCGTGACACTCGCCCCGTCGTCAACCCCGCCACCGGCGATGCAATTGCCGAAGTGCCGCTCGCCTCAACAGCCGATCTCGATGCCGCGCTGGCCGCTGCCGAGCGTGGCTTCAAGCTTTGGCGCGCGACCGACGTCAATGCCCGCGCCGTTATCCTCCACAAGGCCGCCGACCTGATCCGCGCGCGCGCCGACGCCATCGCCGCGCTGATGACGCGCGAACAGGGCAAGCCCATCGGCGAGGCTCGCGGTGAGGTGATCAGTTCGGCGCAAATGTTCGACTGGTTCGCGGAAGAAGCGCTGCGCCATTATGGCCGCGTGCTGGTGCGCCCGACCGGGCAGCGATCGATCGTGATCCAGCAGCCGGTCGGCGTGGTCGCCGCGCTCTCCCCATGGAACTTCCCGGTTTATCTCATGGCCAAGAAACTCGCCCCAGCGCTCGCCGCAGGCTGTGCGGTGATCTGCAAGCCGCCTGAGGAAACCCCCGGCTGCACCAGCGCGATCATGCACTGCCTGGAGGATGCCGGGCTGCCCAAGGGGGTAGCCCAGCTGGTATTCGGCGTGCCTGACACCGTCAGCCGCCATCTGATCGGCAGCCCAATCGTCGCGAAGATCAGCTTCACCGGGTCGGTTCCCGTCGGCCAGCACCTGCTGCGCCTCGCCGCCGACGGGGTGAAGCGCACGACGATGGAACTGGGCGGCCATGCCCCTGTGCTGATCTTCGCCGATTGCAACCTGGACAGGACGCTCGACATGGTCGTGCCGCAGAAATTCCGGAACGCAGGGCAGGTCTGCGTGTCCCCCACCCGCTTCTATGTCGAGGAGGCGATCTATGAGGATTTCCTCGCCGGCTTCGCTGCGCGCACCGCGCAAGTGCCCGTCGGCGACGGCTTCGATCCCGCCACTCGCATGGGCCCGCTCGCCAATATCCGCCGCCCCGACGCGATTGAGCGCCTGGTTGACGACGCCAAGGCCAAGGGCGCCCGCACCATGGCCGGCGGCGAGCGTTTCGGCGCCAATGACAAGAATGGGGGCGGCTTCTTTTTCCGCCCCACCCTGCTCGCCGATGTCCCCAATGAGGCCGACATCATGTCGAACGAACCCTTTGGCCCGGTCGCGGTCAGCCGATCGTTCAAGGATTTCGACGACGCGATCGAACAAGCCAACCGCCTGCCTTACGGCCTCGCCGCTTTCGCCTTCACCGAAAATGGCCGCCGCGCCAACCTGCTTGGCGACGCGATCGAAGCAGGGATGGTCGGCATCAACAGCTTTGCGATCAGCGGGGCAGATACGCCGTTCGGCGGCGTGAAGCTGTCGGGCTTCGGCAGCGAAGGCGGGATCGAAGGGTTTGCCACCTATTGCGTGACCAAGGCGATCCATCAGGCTTGAGACGACTATCTGACTGCAGAAATCCGTTTCACTTTCGCGATTGGTGATGCATATTTATAATACACTAAGCATAATCGCGAATCGGAGGATCTCTTTGCCTGGTATCTCGAAATTCCGGCCTAGGCGCCGATGGCTTGGGCTCGTCGGCTATATAACGGTTCTCAGTTTGGCGGCTCCCGCGCCTGCGCAACCCGCTCCCGCGATCATGAAGCTCTCGACCGGATCAGAAATCGCGACATGGACCCTTGCCGGTGAAGGGGCCACGCGCCACGCAACCCCGATCATTTTCCTGCACGGCGGGCCGGGGCTCTACACCGAAACTCGGCGCCTGGAGGAAGGACGGGTCTTGCGGGCGGCGGGCTTTACGACCGTCTATTTTGACCAGGCGGGCGGCGGCAAATCGGCGCGGCTAAAGGCGACTGACTATTCACTTGATCGCTCAGTGGCCGATCTCGAAGCGCTTCGTATCGCGCTCAACGCACCCCAGGTCATTCTGTGGGGAAATTCGTTCGGCGCAAGCCTGGCCGCCGCCTATGCCGCGCGCTTTCCCGAACGGGTTGCTGGCTCAATTCTGACCTCGCCAGGGATGTTCCCGGGGTTTGACGGCAAACGAGACTATAGCCGCACCAATCGTGACAAGGTCGACTATAGCAAGCCTTTGATCGCGGCGATCAGCAAAATCGACAGCGAAGGCGCTCGCGCTGAATCGACCTTGTCGCAGAGCGATTCCGCAACGTTGTTTGACGAACTCGTTGCCAGCGAACTTATCGATGGCATCGTCTGCAAAGGGGCCAGTGTGAAGCCGCCCGCTTTGCCCGGTGGTGGCAACCTCTATGTACAAAGGCTGGTTTCAAAAGATGTGAAGCGCGCCTCGCTGCCCGAAAAATCGGCGGCGTTGGTGCCGACGTTAATCGTCCGTGGTTCTTGCGACTTCCTGCCAGCCGACAACGCTGAGCGCTACCGTAGGTTCTTTGGCGGAACGATTGTGACGATCCCAAATAGCGGCCATGGCTTGATCGAAAATCGGGAGTTGGTCGATTCGGCGTTGCGAAACTTCGCAACCGTTGCGTTGGCCAAGACCGGCTGAGCTGAAAAATGGGATAGGCACAATGCGAACCGGCGGTCGGATTCTTGTCGATAACCTCATCGCGCAGGGCTGCGACCGGATCTTCCAGGTGCCGGGCGAGAGTTTCCTCGCGGTGCTCGACGCCCTCCATGACACGCCGGAAATCGATGTCGTCACCTGTCGGCAGGAGGGTGGCGCTGCGTTCATGGCCTGCGCAGACGGCACGCTGACGCACCGCCCCGGCATCTGCTTCGTCACGCGCGGCCCCGGTGCCACGAATGCCAGCATCGGCGTGCATGTCGCGATGCAGGATTCGCAGCCGATGATCCTGTTCATCGGCGACGTCGATCGCGGCATGCGCGACCGCGAGGGGTTTCAGGAAGTCGATCTCCCCGCAATGTTCGCGCCTTTGTGCAAATGGGCGACCCGCATCGAGGACGCCCGCCGCATCCCCGAATATATCGCCCGCGCCTTCACCGTCGCGACCAGCGGGCGGCCCGGCCCGGTCGTGATCGCGCTGCCCGAGGATATGCTGTGCGATGTCGTGGAGGCGGTGGATCGGCCTGCTCTCACACGTCATCCAAGCGCACTCGACCCATATGACTTCGGCGATCTGCTCGATCAACTTGCTGCCGCCAAACGGCCTGTCGCGGTCGTTGGCGGTGCAGGATGGGACGCGCGAACCGCGGCTGCCTTTGATCATTTTGCCCAGCATTGGGGCATCCCGGTCGCCGGTGCCTTTCGGCGGCAAGATGCAATTGCCAATGCGTCGCCGATTTGGGCGGGCAATCTGGGCTATGGTCCCAACCCCAAACTGGTCGCGCGGATCAAGGCGGCGGATCTGCTGCTGGTGATCGGTGCCCGGCTGGGGGAGGCGACCACCGATGGCTATACGCTGGTAACGCCCGACCATCCGGGCCAGAGATTGGTCCACATTCATCCCGATCCGGCAGAACTCAACCGGGTGTACCGCGCCGATACGGCGATCTGCGCGCCGGTCTTCTTTTTCGCCGATATGCTGGCGCGCGCTGAGGCCCCCGCCTGGCCGCGGTCGGACGGCGCCGAAGCCCATAGCGATTGGCTCGACTGGTCGACGCCGCGCCCGCGCGATGGCATTGCCCTGGATTTGGGCCCCTGCGTCGCCGCGATGCGCGAGCGCCTCACGCCGGAGGCCACAATCATCTGCAACGGGGCGGGGAATTTCTCTGGCTGGTGGCATCGCTATTGGCATTATGGCAACCCCGGCACCCAACTCGCCCCCACCGCCGGTGCGATGGGCTATGGCCTCCCTGCCGCTGTTGCGGGGGCTTTGCGGTGTCCCGATAAAACCGTCGTCGCGGTCGCCGGAGATGGCGATTTCCTGATGAACGGGCAGGAACTCGCCACCGCCATCCAGCATGGCGCGCAAATGCTCGTCATCGTCGTCGATAATAGCGGTTACGGCACGATCCGCATGCACCAGGAGCGCGAATACCCTGAGCGCCTCAGCGGCACTGCGCTCCACAACCCCGATTTCGCGCTGCTCGCCAAAGCCTATGGCGCCTGGTCCGAAACCGTCGAGACAACCGATCAATTCGCCCCCGTGCTCGACCGCGCGCTCGCGCAACCGGGCGTGAAGCTGCTCCATTTGAAAACCGATATCGAAGTGATCACCAACGGCACGACCATCAGCGCAATCCGCAACCGGTGATTGAAAAAGGGCCGCCCCGGTTTCCCAGAGCGACCCCATCAATCAACCAGGGCCGAAATCAGATATCGTCGCCCAGTGCGCCTTTGGCTTTGCCCATCGCCTGTTGGGCCTTGCCCTTCAGTTCCTGCGCCTTGCCTTCGGCCTGGGTTTCTGCATCGTTGCTGCTCTGCTTGATCTTGCCAATCGTCTCATTGATGTTGCCTTTGATTTTGTCGGTCAACTCGCCCATGTTACAACTCCTTTACGCGCCGTTCGGCCGAGACATTCGGCGTGGGGACGACTGTAGGAAACAACGGGTGATCGGGTTTTGGGTTCCTGAAAAATCCCTCAACCTTGCCGCAATACGGGTAAAAGGAGGCGAATCGATGTGTCTGATCTGATTGCCGCTTTTTATGAACGCAACAGCGCGAAGTTCGATTCCAGTCGGCGCAAATCCTTTTCCGAACGCGCCTGGCTCGATCGTTTTCTGCAGCCATTGCCCAAAGGTGGCCGGGTCCTTGATCTCGGCTGTGGCGCGGGCGAGCCGGTTTCGCGGCACCTGATTGATCGCGGATTTATGGTTTCCGGCGTCGATATCTCGCCCAAGATGGTCGGCCTATGTCGCACGCGTTTTCCGCGCCATCGCTGGATTAATGCCGATATGCGCCGCGTTGCGATGGATGGATTTTATGATGGCGTGCTCGCATGGGACAGCCTGTTCCATTTGCACGGCGACGAGCAGGCGGCAGTGATTGTGCGGATCGGGGCATGGCTGGCGCCGGGCGGCCGTGTGCTATTCAACACCACGCCAGTCAAGGGCACGGAAATGGAGAGCTTCCAGGGCGAACCGCTCTATCGGCCCAGCCTTGAGCCGCACCAATATCGGGAGGCCTTTGTCCGCGCGGAGTTGGCCGAAATCGATTACCGGCCCGAAGACCCGGCCTGTGGCGGTCGGTCGATCTGGTATCTGCGCAAGGCCTGATGCTGGTTCACGGCGCGACGCGACTTAGAAATTCAGTTACCGCTCGCCAATTATCGTCGGCCCCGCGCGGATTGCGGGCGGCAATCAGCGTCGATGATCCATGAACGCCAGCGATAGCGGGCACTGCCTGAACATTGCTTTTGCCGGGGACAGCATTGACGATCGCTTTGGCGGCGGCGATTTCCCCTGCGTCCTTGGCCGATGTTACAAAAACAGGAATCGCCAGCTTCGCCGCGTTGCGCATGACCAGATCAGGCTGGCCAAGATATTCGCCCGGAGAGAAGGACAATAGCCCCGCGACCGCCCCGGGATTTTCGGCTGCGACCAGAAAGACCAGCGCCGACGAATAGCTGCTCCCCCATAGCAAAACCGGCTTGCCCTGCGGTTTCGCCCAGTTAAGCGCAGCTTGAAGATCGGCCTTGGCATCGAGATAGCTTGGCTGGCCGGAGACAGCGTCCGCCGTCTGGTTCTGCCCGAACAGGTCACCGCCCGATCGCTGATCGATCGCTAGCGCGCTATAGCCCATCGCCACCAATCGCGGCGCAATCGTCGCATATTCGCCCTTGCCCGACCCGGCCTGGTGGAACAGCAGGACGATCGCTTTGGGGTCCGCAGCGGCATAGAGCGTGCCGTAAACGGTTACACCATCCGCCGCCTTGATCACTGTCGGCGTGCCTGCTGCCGGCTTTGCTCCATCGGCATTGGCAATCCCGGCGGGGGATGCACCGCCGGCCGCAGGGTCGGCTGGGCTACAGGCCGCCAGCGAGGCAGCGACTAGGACCAAGGATAGGCGCATCGTGCTTCCCTTATCAAAAAAAGAGTGCCGGAACGGCTCCGCTCCGGCACTCAATCATTCAGGTGATCGGACAAATCATCCAATCATCGGCTTCAGCAATTGGGCATGCCGCAATCGACACCGAACGTCGCGCAAACCGTCATGCAGGCAGCGCTGCAGGCAGCCGCGACGGCAGCAGGCGCAGCGGCATAAGCGGCGGAACCGGATACGGCGAGGCCGACGACAGCGAACTTGATGAAACGAACCATGAAATTTCTCCAATATATTGGCGCGATAAAGCGCACCGCGCTGAATTAGGGGTAGCTATGAAAGGGCCGTTTGCCGCGGCGGGGGCAAGGCCGGTGCAATAGCAAGGCCGATCTGCGGGGTGATCGCGGCTGTTGTAAAATCGATGTCCGGGCGCGCCTGAACGGTCGATCCGACCGGGATCGCCGGCACCGCCAGGCAACAGGCATCGCAGGACATCGCCATCTGGCCACCACAGTTTTTATCAGGGCTGGACGAGTGATGCATCAATGATGCGTGACCTGCTGCTGAGGCCGGCGCGCCAAGAGCCATGCCCAGGCTCATGGCGACCAAAGCAGCGATCATGAACAGGGCGGCAAGGCGATGCATATTGGTCTATTCGACTCCCAGCGCCGGATGGTTACACGCTTAGATCAATCCAGCAAGCGGACTTGAGGGGTCGGCATAGCGCCTGATCCCCATGCGCCCCGATCGATACGCCAAGCGACCCGATTCGACTGCCAGCTTCATGGCAGCGGCCATCATGATCGGGTCTTTGGCTTCGGCGATTGCCGTGTTCATCAGCACGCCGTCACACCCCAATTCCATCGCGACGGCCGCGTCGGAAGCGGTGCCCACCCCCGCATCGACCAACACCGGCACGCTGGCGCCCTCGACAATCAAGCGGATCGTCACTCGGTTCTGGATACCGAGCCCGGAGCCAATCGGCGCGCCCAGCGGCATGATCGCCACCGCGCCGGCATCCTCAAGCCGTTTGGCGGCAATCGGATCATCGACACAGTACACCATCGGCAGGAAACCCTCTTTGGCCAGGATTTCAGTGGCCCGCAGCGTTTCGACCATATCTGGATATAGCGTCTTCGCCTCACCCAGCACCTCAAGCTTCACCAGATCCCAGCCGCCCGCCTCACGCGCCAGCCGTAGCGTCCGCACCGCGTCGTCCCCGGTAAAACAGCCAGCGGTGTTGGGCAGATAGGTGAATTTCTTGGGATCGATATAGTCAGTCAGCATCGGTGCCTTAGGATCGGACACGTTCACCCGCCGCACCGCGACCGTCACAATCTCTGCACCTGATGCCTCAAGCGCAGCGGCATTCTGGGCGAAATCCTTATATTTGCCGGTGCCGACAATCAGCCGCGACCGAAAGCGGCGCCCCGCCACTGTCCAGCTGTCATCCGCATCCACGGGGGCATGATCGCCGCCACCAACGAAATGCACAATCTCCAGCGCATCGCCATCTTCAAGCATCACTTGCGCCAGTGTCGATCGCGGCACGATCTCCAGATTGCGCTCGACCGCTATTTTCTCAGGCGCCAGACCAAGTTCATTGGCCAGATCAGCGATTGATCGCCCGTCATGAACCCGCCGGTGCTCGCCATTCACATGGATACCAATTGTGCCATCAACAGCCATTGTGCGCCTTTGCATTGCTTATCGGGCGCATATAGGTAGCGGGCGGCCCAAGCGGCAACCGAAACAGTGATTGCTCGGGCGAGAAAGGTGCGGAGCAAATGAACGGAGCGGCCCTGATCATCGGCGCAGGCGATGCAACCGGCGGCGCCATCGCCCGAGCCTTTGCCCGCGAGGGGCTCACCGCTTGCGTCAACCGCCGCCCGGCCAATGCTGACAAGCTTGAATTACTCGCCCAATCAATCCGCGACGATGGACTGTTGGCACAAGCGTTCCCCGCCGATGCGCGCGACGAAGAGCAGATGGTCACCATGGTCGATGCGATCGAGCGCGATATCGGCCCGATTGAGGTGGCGGTGTTCAATATCGGCGCCAATGTGAACTTCCCGATCACCGAAATGACGTCGCGCGTCTATCGCAAGGTTTGGGAAATGGCCTGCTTTGGCGGATTTCTGATGGGTCGCGAGGTGGCCCGGCACATGGTGCCGCGCGGCCGTGGCACTATCATCTTCACTGGCGCGACGGCATCCTTGCGCGGCGGCAGCGGCTTTTCCGCCTTTTCGGGCGCGAAGGCTGCGTTGCGCATGCTGGCGCAGAGCATGGCACGCGAGCTGGGGCCAAAGAACATCCATGTCGCCCACACCATTATCGATGGTGCGATCGACACAGATTTCATTGCCCAGCGCATCGACGACATTCAGGCGGCGCGCGACGCTGACGCGATCTTGTCGCCAGACGAAATTGCCAAAAACTATGTCATGCTGCACCATCAAGCGCGGACCGCCTGGACGCATGAACTCGACCTAAGGCCCTGGACGGAGCGTTTTTGACATGAGCAAGACCGTTGAATTCATCTTCGATTTCGCCAGTCCAAATGCGTATCTGGCGCACAAGGCCCTGCCACCCGTGCTCGCGCGAACCGGCGCCAACGTCACCTATACGCCGTGCCTGCTCGGCGGCATTTTTCGCGCGACCAACAACCGCGCGCCGATGGTGCAGTTTGCTGATGTCCCCGCCCGGATGGCGTATGAACGGCTGGAAATGCAGCGCTTCATCGCCGCCCATGGCCTAACCCGCTTCACCATGAATCCGCATTTTCCGGTCAACACGCTGACCCTGATGCGCGCGGCGATCGTCGCCAGCGAAGCGGGAATGCTGGGCCGTTTCATCGACATCGGCTTGGAGGCGATGTGGGAGGCGGGCGAGAATATGGCTGATCCAGCGGTGATTGTCCGTGTGCTCGACACGCACGGTTTTGATGGCACAGCAATGATCGCCCGCACCCAGGAACAAGCAATCAAGGACCGGCTTGTGGCAAACACCGAAGCCGCCGTTGCGCGCGGTGTGTTCGGCATCCCCAGCTTCTTCGTTGGCGACGCGCTGTATTTTGGCAAGGACCGGCTGGCGCAAGTCGAAGCGGCATTGGCCTGAACGCACCAACTTGGCGAGCATCCCACCCAAGCCTATACCAAGTCGCATAGACCACACCCAAAGGGGCAGCATGGCCGACACGATCTTTGTCCTCAACGGGCCGAACCTCAATCTTCTCGGCGCTCGGGAACCCGAGATCTACGGTCACGACACGCTCGACGACATTGCCGGGATGCTCGAAGATCGCGCCCAGGCGCTCGACCTAACGATCGATATGCGCCAGTCGAACCATGAAGGCCATTTGATCGACTGGATGCACGAAGCGCAAGCGATGGGGGCCAAGGCCATCTTGCTAAATGCGGCTGGCTTTACCCACACTTCGGTGGCGCTGCATGATGCGATCAAAGCCGTCGCCACGCCAGTGATCGAGGTGCATTTATCGAACCCCCATGCCCGCGAGGAATTTCGTCATATCAGCCTGGTCGGACGGGCCGCACGGGGCACAATCGCGGGCTTTGGCGCACTATCCTATCTGCTGGCGCTTGAAGCGGCGGCGCGGTTCTGACAGGACGTCGGGTCAAGACGGGGAAAAAGGGGACCAGTATGGCAGATGTGACGGGTGCAGACGAAGGGCCGATGCGGATTGATGTGTCGCTAGTGCGCCAGCTCGCCGAGCTGCTTGATGAAACGCAGCTGACCGAGATCGAGGTCGAAGACGGCAATCGGCGCGTGCGCGTCGCCCGGACGGTCACCGTTGCTGCTGCCGCAGCGCCGATGCCGCATTATGCGCCAGCGCCAGCCCCTGCCGCTCCTGCCGCAGCACCTGCAATGATTGAAGCCGCCCCTGCGCCATCAACCGCCAACGCCGTTAAATCGCCAATGGTTGGCACCGTCTATCTCTCGGCAGAGCCTGGCGCGAAGTCGTTCGTTCAGGTGGGTGACAAGGTCGCGGCTGGCGCGACGCTGGTCATCGTCGAAGCGATGAAGGTCATGAACCCGATCATCGCGCCATCAGGTGGCACCGTTACCGCGATTCTGGTCGAAAACGGTCAGCCGGTCGAATTTGATCAACCTCTCGTCGTCGTCGAGTAATATGGCCCAGATCAAGAAGCTGCTGATCGCCAATCGGGGCGAGATTGCGCTGCGTATTCACCGGGCATGCCATGAAATGGGCATTGAAACGGTTGCGGTCCATTCGACAGCGGACAGCGACGCCATGCATGTCCGCCTGGCCGATCAAGCCATTTGCATCGGGCCGCCATCGGCGACCGAAAGCTATCTGAACATCCCGAACATCATCTCCGCCGCCGAGATCTCAGGCGCGGATGCAATCCATCCCGGCTATGGTTTCTTAAGCGAAAACGCCAAGTTCGCCGAGATCGTCGAAGCGCATAACATCATCTTCGTCGGCCCCAAGCCCGAACATATCCGCACGATGGGCGACAAGGTCGAAGCGAAGCGGACAGCGGGTGCGCTCGGTCTGCCGCTCGTGCCTGGCTCTGACGGCGCGATCAGTGACATTGGCGAAGCAAAGGCGATTGCTGAGCGTGTCGGCTATCCCGTTATCATCAAGGCGGCGTCAGGCGGCGGCGGGCGCGGCATGAAGGTCGTCACCAGCGCGACCGATCTCGAAACCCAAATGCAGCAGGCCGGCACTGAGGCGAAAGCGGCCTTTGGCGACGCGACCGTCTATCTCGAAAAATATCTCGGCAATCCGCGCCATATCGAATTTCAGGTTTTCGGCGACGGCAATGGCAATGCCATTCATTTGGGCGAACGTGATTGCTCGCTCCAGCGCCGCCACCAGAAGGTGCTTGAAGAGGCACCCTCCCCCGTACTCGGCGCGGAAGACCGTGAGCGGATGGGCGGGATCGTCTCGAAGGCGATGGCCGATATGGGCTACCGCGGCGCTGGCACGATCGAATTCCTGTGGGAAGATGGCGAATTCTATTTCATCGAAATGAATACCCGCCTGCAGGTCGAACATCCGGTAACCGAAGCGATCACCGGGCTCGATCTTGTCCGCGAACAGATCCGCATTGCTGAGGGCCATCCGCTGACGCTTCGGCAGGAGGACGTGCACTTCCGCGGACATGCGATCGAATGCCGCATCAATGCCGAAGACCCGCGCACCTTTGCGCCATCACCGGGTACAGTGAAGCAGTTCCACGCGCCGGGTGGCATGAATGTCCGCGTCGATAGCGGTCTTTATGCCGGTTATCGGGTGCCGCCTTATTATGATTCGATGATCGCCAAACTGATTGTCTATGGCACCACCCGCAACGGCGCGCTGCGCCGCTTGCGTCGCGCACTGAAGGAATTCGTGATCGATGGGATGAAGACGACGATCCCGCTCCATCAGGCATTGCTCGACGAGCCTGATTTCCAAAAGGGCGAGTACACGATCAAGTGGTTGGAAGAGTGGCTGGCCCGGCAGGAGGATTGATCGAGCGGCCCAAGCGATACGCACCTCGCGACATTGCCCTTCGCGCCCCGGCGTGACACAAGTCCGGCCTACCAGAACCTGGGGAGAGACTTGATGCGTATCGCAACCGCCCTGCTGCTTGCCGCCACGGCGGCCGCTCCCCTTGCCGCGCAAGTCAAGACTCCCGACCGGCCCGTGTCCGATCCGAAAGCGCTGTCATCCGGCGAGAACCCATCTGCCGCATCAGTGCCGGTGGAGGATATTGGCACCACCCGTTCGCTGGGCGGCGCTGCCTGGAGCGCGGATGGCAAGACGATCTTCATCGCCACTAACCTGACCGGGCGGACCAATATCTGGCGCACCGACACGGCGGGCAGCTGGCCGATCCAGCTGACCCAGTCAGAAGATTCACAAGACGGTCTCGTCACGTCGCGTGACGGCAAATGGGTGTATTTCGAACAGGACAAGGGCGGCAACGAATATACTGACATTTTCCGCGTCCCCACCAGCGGCGGCGCGGTTGTCAACCTGACCAACACGCCCGATCGGCGGGAAGGAACGATGCTTGTCGCGCCGTCCGGTGGAACGATTGCGCTCGTCACCAAGCTGAAATCCGAAGGCCAGTCGAACCTCGCAGTTATGGACAGCGACGGTAACATTCGCGCGCTGACCGCCGAGAAGGACCCGCAATACGGCTGGAGTCCGGTTGCCTGGATCGATGATGGCCGCGCGCTGATCGCCAATCGCGACCGGGTCGACGGTGTCGTCGGTGAAGTCTGGCGGATCGACGTTGCGGATGGCAAGGTCACGCGGCTGCTCGGCAAGCCCGATACCGTCTTTTTCGCGAGCGACGCGACTGCAGACGGCGCAACGATCGCCGTCACCAGCAATGACACCACCGGTCAGCTGCATGCCGGGCTCTACGCCGTCGCCACCAAAGGCTGGCGGTGGCTAAAGCCCACGCCATGGGAACAGACCAGCGGCATTTTTACGCGCGACGGGAAAGCGATGATCGTTCGCACCGCCGCCGATACCCGCACATCGCTGTCAAAGGTCGATGTTACGACGATGACGGAAGCACCGCTGGGGTTGCCACCCGGCGTCAACGGTTTCGTCGGTAGTGAACCGATTGCACCGAATGGCCAATTGATGATGGTCAGCCATTCCGGTGCCGATTCGCCGAACGACCTGTATCTTTACGACATGGCCAGCGCACAGGTGCGGCCGGCGACACAGCTGGCCATGGCGAGCCTCAGCCCGTCGAGCCTGCCGCGATCGACCGAAGTCGTTTATAAGAGCTTCGACGGCACGTTGATCAGTGCCGTTGTAACAATGCCCTATAATCTGAAGCGTGACGGCACCAATCCTGCCATCGTCCTGCCGCATGGTGGCCCGACCAGCCAGGCGATTGATGGCTTTAGCCGCTTTGCCGCTGCCTTCGCGAGCCGCGGCTACATTACCATTCAACCAAATTTCCGCGGCTCTACCGGCTATGGCAAGGCGTTTCAGGCCGCCAATTTCAAGGATTTGGGCGGCGGCGACTTGAAGGATACGATCGCCGCCAAGCAGTTTTTGGTCGCCAGCGGCTATGTCGATGCAAAGCGCGTCGGCATTTTCGGCGGCTCTTATGGGGGGTTCATGACCCTGATGGCGATCGGCCGCGCGCCCGATGAATTCGCTGCCGCTGTCCAGTGGTTCGGCATCATCAACTGGCGGACGATGTACCGCGACCAGGATGAAGTGCTAAAGGCCTATCAGCGGACCTTGATTGGCACGCCCGACGCTGATCCCAAGGTCTATGACGCTGCATCACCGCTGACCTATATCCGCGCGACCAAGGCGCCGCTCCTTACGATTCAGGGCGAAAACGATATCCGTGTCCCGCGCGGCCAGGCGCAGGAGGTCAATGACATATTGAAAGCCAAGGGCAATGTCGTCGAGACGATCTTCTACCCAGCCGAAGGGCATGGGTTTCGCAAGCGTGAGAACCAGCTCGATTCACTCCAGCGCACCGTCGCCTGGTTCGATACATATCTGAAAGCAACACCGGCAAAGTGACGCGTCGACCCTTTTTATGGGTCACAATGAATGGGGAAACCAAAATCAATGCGTAAGTTTCTGGGCTGGCTGCTGATTGTCCTGATGATCACCGTTGGCGGCGCGATGCTGTATTTCCGCACCCCCGATACCGATCCTGCAGCGATGCGCGCAAAATATGGCGCGCCACCATCACAATTTGTCGATCTCGGCGGCGGACTGACCGTGCATCTGCGGGATACCGGCGGGCGGAGCGCGCCCGTGCTGATGCTGATCCACGGTTCCAACGCCGACCTCCACACCTGGGATGCCTGGGCCGAGCGGCTCGGCAAGCGCTATCGCGTCATCCGCTTTGACCTGCCCGGTCATGGTCTGACCGGCCCGAGCCCCACCAGCAATTATAGTTCAGCCGCCTTTGTCGATGTGGTCGAAAAGGTCCGTGCCAAAATTGGCGTCGATCACATGATCCTGGCCGGCAATTCGATGGGCGGCGGCGTCGCCTGGCATTATGCGCTGTCTTATCCTGAGCATTTGACTGGCCTGATCCTGGTGGATGCGTCGGGCCAGCCCGAGCCCGGTAACCCGTCGCCGCCACTCGCCTTCCGGATCGCCCGAACCCCCATTATCCGCAATTTGGCGGCGATGATCACGCCGCGCAGTTTGATCGCGGAATCGCTGCCTGGTGCCTTTTATGACAAGCGCCTCGCCACCAATCAGCAGATCGATCGCTACTGGGAAATGCTGCGGTACCCCGGCAATCGCATCGCGACGATCGATCGCTTTTCCACCGCCCCCGATTATGCGACCGACGCAAAGCTGGCGCGGATCAAGACCCCGACCCTGATCCTGTGGGGTGAGAATGACGCGCTGATCCCGGCCTCGTCGGGCAAATGGCTCGCCCAGCGGATCGCCGGCAGCCAGCTGATCGTCTATCCCAAGACCGGCCATATCCCGATGGAAGAACGCGCCGATCAAAGCGCCGCCGATGCCTATCGCTTCATCGAAACCAGGGCACTCGCGCCAGCCGCTACCAAATAGGGCGATGCCGTTGAAACTTGAGCCAATGGCGGACCTGCTCGGAAGATCGAGTCCGTCCACGGCGTATTGACAGCTTTTCATTTCGATATTAGTGGAAATATCGAAATGAAAAACCCCGACGACATTATCGCCGCATTGAGCGCGCTTGCCCAGCATCACCGGCTCGCTGCATTCCGGGCGCTGGTGGCAGGGGGACCGGATGGCCTGGCAGCGGGCGACATGGCGACGCGGCTTGGCATCCCGGCGTCATCGCTGTCGTTTCACCTCACGCAGCTTGAGCGATCAAAGCTGGTGATCCGCCGTCGCGCGGGCCGTTCCCTCATCTATTCGGCAGACTTTGCCGCGATGACGGGGCTGGTCGATTATCTGACTGAGAATTGCTGCGGGGGCGCCGCCTGTGCGCCCGACGCTGTTGCTGCCTCCGAAACACAAAGGAAAGTCGCATGAAGCGCCTCCATGTCCATGTCGCGGTCGATGATCTTGATCGCTCCATCGGTTTCTATTCGGCACTATTCGCCTCTGAACCGAGCGTGACCAAGCCCGATTACGCCAAATGGATGCTCGATGATCCGCGCGTCAATTTTGCGATTTCGATGCGCGGGACCGCCGCAGGCGTCGAGCATCTCGGCATTCAGGTCGAAGATGCCGGCGAGCTGGCCGATGTCTATGCCCGCCTCAAAAAAGCCGATGCGCCCGTGGTTGAGGAGGGCAAGACCACCTGTTGCTACGCCAAGTCGGAAAAAAGCTGGATCACCGATCCGCAAGGCGTCGTCTGGGAGACCTTCCTGACCGAAGGCGAGGCCACGACCTATGGCACCTCCGCCACGATTGACGCGCTGACCTCGAAGACAGCGTGCGGGTGCAACTGATGAAAGCTACCATCTGGCACAACCCCGCCTGCGGTACCTCGCGCAAGACATTGGCGATCCTTCAGGAGACGCCCGGCATCGACGTCGAGGTTATCGACTATCTCAAGACTCCGCCCAGCCGCGATACGCTGGCGGGGCTCTATGCCCGCGCCGGCATCACGCCGCGCGCCGGGTTGCGGACGCACAACACCCCCGCCGCAGAGCTTTGCGCTGAGCTCGACCTGCTCGACAAGGACGGTGATGCGATCCTTGATGCTATGATGGCGCACCCGGTGCTGATCAACCGTCCATTGGTCGAGACCGACAAGGGCGTTCGCCTCTGCCGTCCGCAGGATCTCGTCCGCGACATCCTGTGAAGACCAGCAGCGTGCGCGCGATCGCCGCTGAGTTCATCGGCGCGCTCATCCTGTTCGCCACCGTCGTGGGATCCGGCGTGATGGCCGAGCGGCTGTCGGGCGGCAATGATGCCGTCGCCCTGCTGGGCAATACGGGCGCGACCGGGGCGGTGCTTTATGTGCTTATCACCCTGCTCGGGCCGATTTCGGGCGCGCATTTCAATCCGGCGGTAACGCTGATGCTCGGCGCGCGCCGCAATTGGCTGCCCTTCATTGCCGCGCAATTGATCGGCGGCATCATCGGCGTGTTGATCGTGCATGCGATGTTCGACCTGCCCTTGCTGCAGTTGGGCATCAAGTCGCGCACGGGCACCGGCCAATGGATCGGCGAGTTTGTCGCGACCTTTGGCCTGTTGTTCACGATCGTGATGGGCAGCCGCCAGCGGCCAGCTGCCGTGCCCGCCCTGGTCGCGCTTTGGATCGTCGCTGGCTATTGGTTCACCTCATCGACCAGTTTTGCCAACCCGGCCATCACCATCGCACGCGCCATAACCAACAGCTTTGCCGGAATCCGCCCGATCGACACGCCAGGATTTATCCTCGCGCAATTTGCGGGTGCGGCGGCCGGTGTTATCATTGGGCGCTGGCTCAACGGCCCGCGCGAGGACGCCTGATGACCGACTATATCCTGCTGATGCACCGCGATGCTGATCCCAATGTCGACGACACGGGATGGGATGCGTATTTCGGCATGCTCCATGCTTCCGGCGCCTTTCAAGGCGGCAGCAGCATTGGCGACGGCATCTGCATCAACAAGGCCGGCGCCCCGCCACCGATCAGCGCGCAGCTGGGCGGGTTCATCCGGATCGCCGCGCCCGATCTGGCTGCCGCCAAGGCGCTGGTAATCGGCAATCCTGTCTTTGAAGCCGGCGGCACGATTGAAATCCGTGAACTGCCCAAAGACTGAAGCCCGTCGGTCGTCGCCGTCATCCCTGCCCGTCAATCGGCGCTAACATCGTCCTGTCGGCCACCCATTGCTGTAGCGCGGCGCGGTCAGGAATCGCTACCCGGCCATAGCCGCGCTTGATCAATCCCTGGCCTTCAAGCGTTGCCAGCGCCGTACCAATGGCGACCCTGGACACCCCCAAGGTAGCGGCAATCGCCTCCTGGTTAGCCTGCACCGCAGTGCCACGCGAACCCGCCGATGCCATCCGCAGCAAAGTCTTGGCCAACTGGACGATCAATGGCAGGCGGCGCAGATCGTCGCTGAACTCAAGCAGCGCGTAGATGCGTCGCGCCATCATCCCCAATATCGCCTGGTTGATCGCCGGATGCACGGCGGTGGCCGCGGCATAGGCAGCCGGGGTCAGGTGATCGATCACTGTCTGGCCGACCGCGACCGAATCATGCGTGCGTGGCAAGTTACCGAACAGAGTCATTTCGCCGAAACATTGGCCTGGACCGAGCACTGACGTGACAACGAACGAACCGTCGATCCCAGGGTTACCGATTTGCACCGCGCCAGTCCGGACAAGGCTAAGCCCCGGGCGCGCATCGCCGCGCGAAAAGATCAACGCCCCATCGCCATAGACGACCATTGTCGCCGCCTGACGCAGCGCGGTCGCCGCTTCCCTCGGCAGCAAAGACACCAGACTGGGCGTGTCGAAATCGAGCAGTCGTGTCATCGCACGTCCAAATGCCAACTTCTTGTCATTCTTACGCCGTCAACTCGCCTATCGCAATCGGGTAGCCCCGGCGCGGGCGCGCCAGGGAGAGCGCAGATGAGAATGGAATTAATCGCGATTGCCGGCGTCTATGTCGGTTTTGCCCTTCTAGAAGCGATCAGCGCGGGCTTTTTTCGTAAACCCGGGGCGACACGCCAGGATGCAATCGTCGAGATTGTCGGGACGGTGATGTTGATCGCCGTGACCCAGCCGCTGGTCGTCGCTGGCGGGTTTGCCCTCACCCAGATGATCGCCCCCGGCACGCGTGACGCGCTGATCGGCTGGCCGGTCCTGGCCCAACTCGCGCTGCTGCTCGTCTGCGAAGATATGATGCAATATTGGTGGCACCGGGCGAGCCACACTGTGTCGTGGCTCTACAAGCTTCACCGGCCGCATCATAATGCCGAATATATGTCGGTCCGGGTCGTCTATCGAAACAACATCTTTTACTATGCCCTAATGCCCTCATTGTGGTTCGCAGGCGTACTCATCTATCTGGGTCTGGGTTGGCTTTATGCGGGCTATACGGTCGTCAAGATGGCGGTGATCATCGGTGCACATTCGGATGTTCGCTGGGACGAACCGCTTTATCGCAACCGCTTTACCGCACCGGTGATGTGGCTCGTTGAACGCGTCATCTCCACCCCTGCGACGCATTTCGCGCACCATGGCCGCCACGCGCATGATGGGGTGACCAACTATAAGGGCAATTTCGGCAATCTGCTTTTCGTATGGGACATGCTGTTTGGCACCGCCAAGATCACGCGCCGCTATCCTGAGCTTTACGGCGTCGAAAATCTGCCGCCGACCAGCGCCGGCGAACAATTGCTCTGGCCGTTGATCCGCCTGCCCGCAGCGCAAGCCTCGGCAATCGCGGTCGCGCCAGCGAATAGCCGATAACTACCCCAAGGCGTGGCAATACATACGCCGCCGCCGCGATGGGGTAGGCATTGCCGCGCCCGGCTCAATCGATATGCATCTTTCGATTGAGCGACGCGAGGATGGCTGCGCGGATCTTCTCTTCCGGCCCGGAACCGAGCGAGACGACGCGAAGCAGACCGAGCCAGGCGTCGATGGCCAGCTCAGGCGCGCCTTGCGCGTCCTTGTCGAGCGCGAGATAGAATTGCGCCCGCACATCCTCCGGATCGAGTGCCAGGGCACGATCAAATGAGCGGCGGGCGGCATGGGGGATCGGGCCCTGATCCGCGCCAGCAGCGCCGGTCTGCGCTTCGCCCAATGCTGACCAGGCACGGCTCCGGTTCGGGTCGATCGCAACCGATTCGCCAAGCGCCTGAGCGGCTTGGGCATGATCGCCGGAATTGGCATAGGCGATGCCGAGCCGCTCAAATGCCCCGGCATCATCGGGGCGACGCTTCGCTTCTTCGGCCAAACGCTGGAGTGTGTCGCCTCCCCGCGCAAACATCGGCACGAAAGACAATGGCTTGATGAATCGGCGTGGCGCGGCATCCGCGCCCTTTGGAACCCAAACATCTTCCATGGTGACGTGTTGCTTCATGTAACCACCTCCCAAAATCTATTGAGAGTGTGGTACATTATAAATGTCACTAAATTGTCTTAGTATCATTTATGATGATTTAGCATTACTAAAACGCAAATTAACTATAGATTGTTATGATGATATTATCAGCCAAGCGCATTACCACAAGTGATGGTTGTTTTTATGTTAACTAACGTTTCGATCTGTATTCAACGGCTAAGCGAGGATCGAACCGGGGGTGACGCGTCGCCTCGACACCGCTATGCGCGAGGACATGAGCGCCATCACGCCTGAAATCGTCGCCCAGCATGGGCTGTCCGAAGACGAATATGCCCGCGTCCTGAACGCGCTTGGCCGCGAGCCCAACCTGACCGAACTTGGCATCTTCTCGGTCATGTGGTCTGAACATTGCAGCTATAAATCCAGCCGTATCCACTTGAAAAAGCTGCCAACCACTGGCCCACAAGTCATTTGTGGCCCCGGCGAGAATGCCGGCGTTATCGATATCGGCGATGGTCAGGCCGCGATCTTCAAGATGGAGAGCCACAACCACCCCAGCTATATCGAGCCCTATCAGGGCGCGGCGACAGGGGTTGGCGGCATATTGCGCGATGTGTTCACGATGGGCGCACGCCCCGTCGCCAATATGAATGCGCTGCGTTTCGGGCGCCCCGATCACCCCAAGATGCGCCACCTGATCGCGGGCGTCGTCCACGGCATTGGCGGTTACGGCAATTGCGTCGGCGTCCCCACGGTCGGCGGTGAGGTCAATTTCCACCGCGCCTATGACGGCAATATCCTGGTCAATGCGATGACCGTCGGCATCGCCGAGCAGGACAAGATATTCTATTCCGCCGCATCGGGCGTGGGCAATTCGATCGTCTATGTCGGCTCCAAGACTGGCCGCGACGGCATCCACGGCGCGACCATGGCATCGGCCGATTTCTCCGAGGATTCGGAGGAAAAGCGCCCCACTGTCCAGGTCGGCGATCCTTTCACCGAAAAGCTGCTGATCGAAGCCTGTCTTGAACTCATGGCCAGCGATGCGATCGTCGCGATCCAGGACATGGGCGCGGCGGGGCTGACGTCCTCCAGCGTGGAAATGGCGTCGAAGGGCGGCGTCGGTATCCGGCTCGACATGGACAAGGTGCCGCAGCGCGAAACTGGCATGACCGCCTATGAGATGATGCTCAGCGAAAGCCAGGAGCGCATGCTGATGGTCCTCAAGCCCGGCCGAGAGGATTTCGCCGAAGCGATCTTCCGCAAATGGGAGCTGGATTTCGCGGTGATCGGCGAAGTAACCGATACGGGCCGCATGGTTTTGGTCCACCAAGGCGAGACCGTCGCCGATATCCCGCTCGGCCCGCTCGCCGACGATGCGCCCGCCTATGACCGCCCCTGGGTCACCACCCCGCCCGCCAAGGCGCTGGTCGATATCCCCGACTGCAAGGACGTTGCTGGCGATTTGCTCAAGCTGATGGCGTCGCCTGATCTCGCCTCACGGCGCTGGATCTGGGAGCAATATGACCAGAAGGTTGGCGGCGACACGCTTCAGCCGCCCGGCGGCGATGCAGCGGTTGTCCGCATCCACGGCACCGGGAAGGCGCTGGCGATCACCACCGATTGCACCCCGCGTTATTGCTTTGCCGATCCGGTCGAGGGCGGAAAGCAAGCGATTGCCGAGGCTTATCGCAACCTTTCCGCTGTCGGCGCGAAGCCGCTTGCCACCACCGATTGCATGAATTTCGGCAACCCGCAGCGCCCAGAGATCATGGGGCAATTCGTTGGCTGTATTGAGGGCATGGCCGAGGCCTGCGCCGCGCTCGATTTCCCGATCGTGTCGGGCAATGTCAGCCTGTATAACGAAACCAAGAATGAGGACGGCACGGGATCGGCAATCCTGCCCACCCCCGCAATCGGCGGCGTTGGCTTGCTTGCCGACTGGACCAAATCAGCCACAATTGCTTTCAAGGGCACCGGCGACGTCGTCATGCTGATCGGCACGCCGCGCCACGATCTCGGCCAGTCACTGTGGCTGCGCGAGCTCCACGGGCGCGAGGACGGCCCGCCGCCTCGTGTCGACCTGGCCGCCGAGCGCAGGAACGGCGAATTCGTCCGCGCGCAGATCGAAAAAGGGGCGCTCAGCGCGGTTCATGACGTGTCCGACGGCGGCCTAATCGTCACCATCGCGGAAATGGCCCTGGCAGGCGATATCGGGGCCATGATCAGCGCACCGCTGCCTTATGGCCTCGCTCGGACCTATTTTGCCGAGGATCAGGGTCTCTATGTCGCAACGATCCGCGACGAGCATCTCAACGACTTTCTGCATGCCTCGATCGACGCCGAGGTGTCGGTCGAGCGCATTGGCCGGACCATTGCAAACCGCATCATCGTCGAATGCCCGGTCACCGACCACGTCGTCAGCCTGACTGACTTGCGGGCGGCGCATCAGGGATTTTTCGCGACGTTGATGGGCAGCCCCGCCCCCGAAAAATAGAAACGCAGCGCTGTCGAGAAGGCGGCCTGCCGAAAGTCTTCCCCCAGAAGCGCGATCACAACGATCTTGCGCGAACGGGGGAATAACAATGACGATTCCTGCCACCGACATGCCAACGGCGTCCACCTATCGATGGTCGTCGCCGTCGCTTGGAAATTGTTCGCATTGTCACGCCATGCGAATCGGCGGTTCGGCCTGAGCGAAGTCGAAGGCCAAGCGGTGCGCCCTGTGCTTCGACTTCGCTCAGCACGAACGGTTCAGATTAAACGCACGCTGCTCTAAACAGCAGCGCCCCCACCGATGTGTCGCGTGCGCGCTGTCCACTACGGCGGTCACTGGACCCGTAGCGACGCCGATGATATGGTTAACGCCGGTTTCGGGGGGACACGATCATGACAACGGTGACGGGCGGATCATGGTATATCGCTGCAAAGCCGACATCCTACAGCGTCGTCGGCTTTATCCTGGCGCTGCTGGGCGGCACGATGTTTGCCGGCGCAGCGGATCTGCTCGGACAAGTTGGCCTCGCGAAGCTCAGTGGTGGCACGCCTGAATCCGTCTTGCGCCTGATCGCAGGCGCTGTCGTTGATCCAGCGGCCATCGCCGATGCAACAACGGTGCTGGCAATTGGCGCCGCCGTCCATTTTGGCATTATCCTGGCAATGGTGCTGGTTTATCTTATCGCGGCTGCCCGTTTACCGCTGGTCAATAGCACGCCGGAAATCAGCGCCTTTGGCTATGGGATGATCCTGGCCTTCATCATGACCTGGATCGTATTGCCGCTGCGGTGGCCGGATCAGGTTCCAGGGACGGCGCCGCTGGACATCATTGTGCCGTTGGTCCGCCATATCGCGCTGGTCGCGACCCCAATCGCCATCACTGCCAAGCTCGCCGCCCGGCGCGGTTGAGCGTTCATTGATCGGCAGCAACCGGAAAGAACGCCGGGTCCCCTGTCGTCCTTGGGCAGATACTGGCGCCTAAGCTCTTTGGTGACGCTTTTTTGCTTTTGATCCGATAAAATTCTCATGCGTTGATTGACGCAGAAAATGTCGCTTCATTGTCGCTAGATAGCCGATTGCTGATGGCAAAAAGGCCCGATATCGGCGGCGTACAGCACCGGTAAGCCGATAGCCGAGCAGTTGCGCGCCCTGTTAGGAGGGCGTATCCGATTGCCAGACGCAGTCAAACTCGGGGCAAGGGGATATCATGGGCATTTTCAGCACCCTTTTTGGGGGCGGTAGCAAAGCTGCGCCCTTGGCACCTATCAAAGCGATGATCGAGTCGGGGCTGGTCAGTGTTGCGGCCCAACCCCGCAATAACGCGCTCGATCTCGCCGACGATAAGCTGGAACGGCTTTATGTTTTCCTGATCGATCACGATTATCCAGGCGGATCGGCGGCGATGCATAATGCAGTGTTCGCCCATTATGGCCTGCCCTATCGCAGTTGCTTCATGATCGGCGATCCAGCGCGGGTTGGCGAAATTGTTGCAGGGTTAAGGTCTTGCTCAATCTATAGCGGCGGCGGTGCGGGATCAGGCTTTAAGGACAAGATTGCCCCGTCACTCGATTCGCTGGCACCCTCTGCCGAGGTCATTGGCAGCGTCAATGTGATCGCCCGCGAAGGCGATCGTTTCGTCGGCCATAATACCGATGGCATCGGCTTTGTTGCCGGGTTGCTCAACGAATATCCCGGCTGCGTTGCTGGCCAGAAGATCGTCATTCTTGGTGCCGGGGGCACGGCGCTGCCCATCTCCTATGAACTGGCCAAGGAAAAGCCGCGCGAAGTGGTGATCGTCAACCGCACCGTCGCCAAGGCGCAGACGATCGCCGATCTTATTGCGCCGCTGACAACCGCCCGCGCCGTTGCCGAAAGCGCGCTTGGCGAAGAGATCGCCGACGCAGGTCTGGTGGTCAACACATCGAACAAAGGCGCGCAGCCGAACGAAAAGTTCAGCGCCTTTGCAGCCATGACGGGCAATGTCGAAATGGATCTGGCCCAATCAATGGCCAATCTGTCGCGCCTGCCCCAAGCCGCGATCGTCGCAGACATTCTGCTCGAAGACTTGCCGCTGACCCTGAAGCTGGCGCGCAACGCTGGCCATCGCACGCATTCGGGCCAGCACATGAACCTGTTCCAGGCAGCGCCAGCGTTCAAGATCCTGACCGGCCTCGACAAGCCGGATGCGACCTTGCTCGACATTATGCGCAAAGCGTTGGGATGACGACATCCAAGCCCGCAACCACGCAGGCACCATTACCGGTTAAACCCCTGGATTTGCCACGCGATGAGATGGCGTTTCGGCTGACGTACGAGCCGCTATTGCTCAATCGATCGCTAACGACCGTCTTTCGTCCCGGTGATCGCCGCTGGCCTAAATGGCGGGGATATCGGCCAGGGGAAACCGTTACTGCCCGCGTGATTGTGCAATCCGGCTCTGACGCGCTCGGCATTCCCCCTGTCTTCAACGCATTGCGGATGCGTATCCAGATCGAAGCGATTGATGTTCTGGCGCCAATGGACCTGCGGCCCGAGGATTTCGCTGGTTCATCGCCCGACGTTTATGACGAAGCGTCGCTGCGGGCGCATCTCTTCGATATCTATGGCCAACCGCTGGAGGCTGTGGGCGATATCATTTCGCGGATCCGGTTCCGCTATGTGGACGACCAGTGACTGTTATGGGGGCGGTCGCTACGCCAAGCGCTGAAACGATCAATCCACCGGCGCGCCACCGCGGGCGCTGGTGGGTGGCCGCGCTGCTCTTCAGTGCGATGGCGTTCAATTATTTCGATCGGCAGATGCTCGCCGTCCTCAAGCCGAGCCTGTCCGCTGAGCTCAAATGGAGCGAGATGGACTATGCCAATATGGTTTTCTGGTTCCAGGCCGCTTACGCAACCAGCTATCTAATGTTCGGTGCAGTGGTTGATCGGCTCGGCGCGCGCATCGGCCTGGCAGTCGCTTTCGTCATTTGGTCGGTCGCGCAGATGGCGCATGGCTTCGCCCGCAGCGCCGGTGAATTCATGATGGCGCGGGCGCTGCTCGGCATCGGCGAAGGCGGCGGCTATCCCGCCGGATTGGCCGCGATCGCGGCATGGTTTGACAAGCAGGAGCGCGCCTTTGCCACCGGCCTGTTCAATGCCGGCGTCAATGTCGGCGCGATCGTTACCCCACTGATCGTGCCGGTCGTTGTCGGTGCCTATGGTTGGCGCGCGGCCTTTGTCGCAACGGGCCTGGCGAGCATGGTCTGGCTTGCCTTTTGGCTGATCTTCTACCGCCGGCCAAATGTCGGTGGCGGCATCGTCGATAAGATGCCGGTGGATGAGACGCCTGAACTGTCCGCACCGATCGCGTGGAGCCGCATTTTGCGGATGCGCGAAGCCTGGGCTTTTGCGATCGGGAAAATGCTGATCGATCCGGTATTCTGGATGTTTTTGTTCTGGCTGCCCGATTTTCTCCACAAACGGCACGGGCTGGAGTTGAAGACCTTTGGGCTGCCGCTCGCGGCGATCTATATCATGTCGGACGCGGGCAGCATTCTTGGCGGTTGGGCCTCATCGGCGCTGATCAAGCGCGGGGTATCGGTCAACCGGGCGCGCAAGCTGACGATGCTGGTCTGCGCGCTGCTCGCCTTGCCGGTCATCATCGCGGTCAATATCTCTAATCTGTGGCTGGCGGTTGCGATCATTGGCCTAGCAGGGGCGGCGCACCAGGGCTTTTCGGTCAATTTGTTCACCCTGCCATCCGATCTGTTTCCAAAACGCGCGGTCGGCCGGGTGATCGGCATGGGCGGGGCAATGGGCGCGATCGGCGGCATGGCGATGTCGCAATATGCCGGCGCGATGCTGGCGACATTGGGCTCCTATACGCCAATCTTTGCGGTTGCCGGCTGTGCCTATCTGGTCGCTTTGGGCGTCATTCAGATCCTGTCGCCAGCGTTGGCGCCCGTCGAGGAAGACCGTCTGCTCGACTAGGCCCGCAGCGAGACGCATAGCGCCAGCAATGACGACAACGCCGCACGCAAAGGGGCTGCCCAGCGCTGCCGCACTGTGCCAAAAGTCGGCAGGGTAACCACAGCCACGCACAGGTCGTCGCGGCCACCAGACTCGTCGGACATTTCTTCATGCTAGATCACCCTGCCCAGCCCTGGCCCGGCCTGCCCGCGATTGCCGATGACGAGCGACTCGCCCGCACACAGGCCTTTCGCGATCACCTCCTTACCCGGCGCAGCTGTCGCTATTTCAGCGACGCGCCAGTACCGCGCGCAATCATCGAAGCCGCGATTGAGGCGGCGGGCACCGCACCAAGTGGTGCCAATCACCAACCATGGCATTTTGCGGTGATCGAAAGCCCCGATCTGAAGGCCCAGATCCGCGTCGCCGCCGAAGAAGAAGAACGCGCCTTTTATAACGGCAAAGCGGGCCCCGATTGGCTCGATGCATTGGGGCCACTCGGCACTGATCCAGATAAGCCCTTTCTCGAAAGCGCACCCTGGCTGATCGTCGTTTTCGCGCAGCGGCGCGGCGGGATTGAGCCCAGCGACGACAAGCAAAATTATTACGTCAACGAAAGCGTCGGCATCGCCTGCGGCTTTCTGCTCGCCGCGCTAACCGCTGCCAATATTACGACGCTGACCCATACCCCCAATCCGATGCGCTTCCTTAACCGCGTGTGCAAACGGCCGGCGAGCGAGAAGCCGGTGATGATCATCGTCGCTGGCCATGCCGCGCCCGACGCCACCGTCCCGCTCCACGCGCTGCGCAAAAAGCCACTCACCCAGATCGCGAGCTGGTTATGACGACCCCGGTGGCGGGCTATTCCGGCACCCCGCTCGCCAAAAAGCTGGGATTCAAGCCCGGCATGCGCGTCTGGTTCAGCGCGATGCCCGAGAGCGTCCGCACCGAAATAGACCCGGTAGGCATCGGTGTTGACGAATGCGCGACCATGGAAGCCCGGCTTGATGCCGCGCATGTGTTTGTCACCACCCGTGCCGAGCTTGCCCGGCTTGCGACGCACTTGCGGACAGCGATCGCGCCAGGCGGCTTTATCTGGATTTCCTGGCCCAAAAAGGCATCGAAACAGCCCACCGACATCACCGAAGACGTCATTCGAGAGATCATTCTGCCGATGGGCCTGGTTGATGTGAAGGTATGCGCGGTCGATGCCGTCTGGTCCGGCCTGAAACTAATGATCCGCCGCGAATTGCGGTCCCCCAAATAGCGCCGATGACCCATCGTCGCGGTACGCGGTCAGTTAATGCGAACCAAATGCAATAAGCCTTGCGAATCACTCTCATTAGCGGCATTGTCACGCTGAGAGCGAGGGCATGATGGTCGTTTGCATTTGCAATGCGTTGAAGGAACAGGACCTCCGCAAGGCCGCACGCGGTGGTGCGGCCACTGCCTGCGCCGCCTATCGCGCCCTTGGTAGTCAGCCAAAATGTGGCCAGTGCCTGGATTTTGCCCGTCAAATCATTGCCGAGGAACGCGTCGCCGCTTGACCTGAGCCGCTTTCACCGGTTTGCTTGGGACAACCAGCGTGGAGATCGACAATGAAGGGTGACGCCAAGGTCATCGAGTACCTGAATGCAGTTCTCAAAAATGAGCTGACAGCGGTCAATCAATATTGGCTGCATTTCCGACTGCTCGATAATTGGGGCATCAAAAAGCTCGCGGCGCATGAGCGCCATGAATCGATCGACGAGATGAAGCATGCCGATCAACTCGCCGAGCGCATCCTGTTTCTGGACGGCCTGCCGAATTTCCAGATGCTGGGCCGGTTGCGAATCGGCGAGAATGTCGAGGAAGTGCTGAAAGCCGATCTGGCGCTTGAAGAGGAAGCAATCGGCGTGCTGCGCGATGCTGTGGCGCATTGCGAATCGGTCCGCGATTATGGGTCACGCGAACTGTTCGTCTCAATCCTTGAGAGTGAAGAGGAACATGTCGACATGCTCGAACGCCAGTTCGACATGATCGCCCGGATGGGGCTGGAGAACTACATCCAGCTCAACAGCAAGGCCGAACAGGACTGACGCCGATCGGCGTTGAGGTTAAAAGCCGCTCATTGCGCGCCGTCCGAAGCCCGGCTTGCGCGCAACCAGCGGATTGGCCTCGCGTTGCAGCAACTCCAGCGTCGCTTCGAAAAGCGGGCGGAGATCGACGATATGCGCGAGTGCTTCGTCGGGCGAATCGCGCTTCTCGACACAAGCGCGAGCGATCGTTTCGATGCGTTCTGCCGCAACCGCTAACGGTTCGGCGCCAAACTGACGCGCCTCCCCCTTCAGGGTATGGGCTGGGATCACCAAAGCAGCAGCGTTACCGGCGCGCATTGCCGCCTCGATCGCTGCGACCGATTTGATCCCGTCTTCCTGAAAATACCCCAGGATACGCACAAATGCTGTGCCCAGTTCGCTACGCGCCTGCGCATAGGCATCCCAATCAACCAACATATTGCCCTGCAAAGTCACCCAGAACTCTCCATTGCTGAACCCACTAAAGCGAAGGTCCACCCTTGGTTTAGCCGTTTGAAGTAAAGGAGATGTTGACGACGCCGGGCCCGGCAACGTGAAAAATCTGTGAGAATTGAGACGATTGTCGCGTAATCGTCGCCCCGGCGGCGGTCGCTACGGCCGTCAGTTCACGCTCGGCCGCAGGATCATCGGCCATGATTTCGATCTGGGGATGCGCTTCACGCAATGCCCGCGCCAGACGAATCGCTGGCCACGGGCACCGCTGCCCGCGGGCATCAATCTTCAAAATCATGAATCAAAAGGATTTTTCGGCGCGCGCAAGGTCAGCCGCACGGGCACCGCACCAAAGCCAAGATCGCGACGAATCCCGTTGATCAAATAGCGTTGATAGCTTTCGGGCAACTGATCGACCCTGGTACCGAAGAGGACGAAACCAGGCGGACGTGTCTTGGCCTGAGTGAGGTAACGCAGCTTGATCCGCTTGCCACCGGGTGCCGGCGGCGGATTGGCCTCTACCGCGCGTTCAAACCAGCGATTGAGTTCGCCAGTGCCAACCCGGCGCGACCAGGCGTCACGCGTTTCAAAGGCCGCCGCGATCAGTTGATCAATGCCCTTGCCCGTTGCGCCCGAAATGGTGAGCAGCGGCACGCCACGTACCTGGGCCAAGCCCTCGTCAAGAGCGGCGCGAACGCCATTGAACAGCCGGCTCGCATCCTCCGCGACATCCCATTTGTTGAGCGCGATGATCAGCGCGCGCCCTTCCTGCAGGGCACGGTCAGCAATCTTCAGATCCTGGACCTCTAGCCCCCGCGTCGCATCGAGCAACAGCACAACGACCTCGGCAAAATCGATCGCATGCAGCGCATCAGCGACTGACAGTTTTTCGAGCTTATCCTGCACATTCGCGCGCTTGCGCATGCCGGCGGTGTCGATCAGGCGCACGGGGCGCGTACCGCCCGCAGGATTGGGCCATTCCCAATCGATCGCGATCGAATCGCGGGTAATGCCTGCCTCGGGCCCCGTAATCAGCCGATCCTCCCCCAGGATGCGATTAATCAGCGTTGATTTGCCGGCATTGGGACGACCAACAATCGCCAGCTTGAGCACGGCATTGGGATTGTCCTCATCCTCTTCAGCCTCTTCCTCGATCGCCTTGCCCTCAAGGTGCGGGAAAAGTGCCTCAAACAGGTCGCCGAGCCCCTCGCCATGTTCAGCGGAGAGCTGCACCGGATCGCCAAACCCAAGCGATAGCGAATCGAGCACGCCCGCTTCGCCAGCGCGGCCTTCCGCCTTATTCGCGACAAGCACGATCGGCGTTGTCGATCCGCGCAGCCAGCGCGCGATTTCTTCGTCGAGCGGGACTAACCCGACGCGCGCATCGATCAGGAACAGCGCGACATCGGCCATTTTCACCGCCGCTTCGGTCTGTTGGCGCATCCGCCCTGGTAGCGAGGCGGCGTCCTCGTCTTCATAGCCGGCGGTATCGATGATTCGAAAATCGAGGCCGATCAGATGCGCATCGCCCTCGCGCCGATCGCGCGTGACGCCAGGGCGATCATCGACAAGCGCCAGTTTTTTACCGACAAGTCGGTTGAACAAGGTGGATTTGCCGACATTGGGGCGGCCAATAATTGCGACGACGGGAAGCTGTGCCATCGGGGCCTTTTAGCGCCACCGCTGATTTTCGCCACCCGCCGTGGCGTGGCGATTATCGATACGCAGTGATCCGCCCCTTGGCATCAATCGTGTACAGCAGATTACCTGCCACCAACGGCGGGAGACTGAACGATGCACCGCCCTTGATTACCGCGCCTTTTTCGCCAGTTGTCGGGGAGACAGAGACGATTTTACCTTCGGAATTGAGCAGGATCAGGCGACCGCCCGCAAGCACAGGGCCGATCCAGCTAATCGCGTTTTTCCGCTTCTTCATGTTTTTGAAGCCGCCAAGATCGCTGATCCAGCGAATTTTTCCGTTCGCGCGCGACAAGCAATAGAGCTTGGCATCATCGGTCACCACGAACACCCATTCGCCAGCAATCCATGGGGTGGAAATGCCGGCCAGATTCTGTTCCCACAATCGCTGGCCCGTGGTCAGCTCAAGCGCAACCATGCGCCCGCCTTCGCCGACGGCATAAACGCGGTTTTGATCAATCACTGGTGCCGCATCGATATCGGCAAGACTGGAAACCGAGGTTGACGCACTCGTCCGCGACAGGATTTCCTGCCACAAGACGCGTCCATTTTCATAACGATAGGCGTTGAGTTCGCCGGACGAAAATCCAGCGACAATCGTGCCGCGCGCGGCTGCCGGTGCAGCGACCCCGAACACGCCCTGCGATTCAAGCGACCCGCTGGCGGTCCATTGCACCGTTCCGTCAGTCTGTGACAGCGCGTAAAGCTCGTTATTCTGGCTCAGCACATAGACCGCGCCATTGGCGACCGTCGGCGCCCCACGCAGTGGCCCCGATGGGCGGACCCGCCACAAAATCTTGCCATTGGTGGCATCCAACGCAACGATGTCGCCCAGGCCATCGCTGGCAAACAAGCGGCCTTCGTCAAAGCTGACGCCGCCGCCAAAACGAGCATCGCGGTTTTCCTTGTTCTCGGTCAGCGGTGCCTTCCACAATGGCTTGCCGGTATCGGCTGCAAAGGCGTGGACGACCGCATCGACATCAACCACGAACAGCTTATTTTCGGCAACCACCGGCGCGGCACCAAGCCGCTGGCGATTGGATCCGCCATTGATGTTCGCCGACCATACCCGCGAGAGTTCCGTGCCCAGTGCGACATGGCCAAGCGATTTGGCGGCGTTGCCGCCCGGCTGCGCCCAATCGGCAATTGGTCCAGCCGGCGGCAGCAGCACTTGCACATCGGCGATCGTCTTGTCGGCTTCGGCGCCGTTTTCCGACACCAGAATCGGCACGCGATCGCCCAGCGTCGGGGTCTTTTTCGGCCCGCCTTTAAAGGCTCCGCAACCGCTCAGCGCGATCAGCGCCGCAATGGCGATCGGCGATCGAAGTGATTTCATCATTGCGGTTTCTTTTCCTCAGTCTGGTCTACGGCATCGACGCCGAGCTCACCGGCCATCTGCACCGCGCGCTGGCGCAGGCTTTCAGGCACGGTCTGATCTCTGGCAATCCGGCCGAACAAATCGCCGGCCGCCCGCTTCTGGTTCAATTTCAGGTGAGCGATCGCCACCAATTCGCCAGCAGAGCCGAACCAGGGTTCGCCCGGCACAGCAAGCGGCTTTAGCCGATCGATCACGGTCTGCGGCTTCAAGCCATCATATTCTGCATAGGTTTGGCGGATCAGCGCCAGATCACGGAACGGTTTGGCCGCGCCGGTATCATTCACCACCTCGCCAAATTTCGCGGCGGCCCCCTTCAGATCATTTTTCTGCAACAGAATGTCTGCCTGGGTAAACTTGGCCAGCGAGCGATACCCGCCAATGCCATCGTCTGCGAGCGCGGCGAGCGGTTTAGTCGCCAACTTTTCGTCGCCCGCGCCCAGCTTTTCAAATACCGTGGCGAGCTGCTCACCTTGTTCGCCGGCCTGTTGCTGGCGTTGGTTCTGCCAAACGAGCACACCGGCAAAGACAGCCAGCCCCAACACCACCGCGCCAATCAGCCAGCGGCCATAGCGGGTCCAGAAATCCCTGGCCTGGTCGCGACGCAGCTCTTCATCGACTTCGCGCAGAAATGCTTCATTGGTTGGTGGCGTAACGGCCAAGATATGCTCCATCGGATGGCAGGAAGGCGCGGACCTTAGCGGCAGCCCTGAGTAAACGAAAGGGTATCAATCCTTGGGGGCGTAGGTCTGTTCCGGCCCAGGAAATGCCCGGGACCGGACATCGCTCGCATAGGTCTCAACCGCGGCGGAAATACGGCCAGCAATATCGCCGAAACGTTTCACAAACCGCGGCGTCCGTTCGAACAGACCCAGCATATCTTCTGCTACCAGCACCTGCCCATCGCATTGCGCCGATGCGCCGATGCCAATCACAGGCACATCGACACTTTGGGTGACAGCGGCACCGATCGGCTCGACTACGCCTTCCAGCACCATCGCAAACGCCCCGGCATCGGCAACCGCTTTGGCATCCGCCATGATCTTCTCATGCTCCTGCTGGCTGCGGCCACGCGCGCCATAGCCGCCCAGCACGTTTACCGCCTGGGGCGTCAGGCCAATATGCGCCATCACTGGGATGCCGCGTTCGCTCAAAAAGCGGATTGTCGGTGCCATCGCCTGGCCACCTTCCAGCTTGATCGCCGCGCAGCCGGTTTCAGCCATCACGCGGGAGGCGCTGGCAAAAGCGGCTTCGGGTGAGGACTCATAGCTGCCGAATGGCATATCGACGATAACAACGCTGTGATAACTGCCCCGGACGACTGCCGCGCCATGCGCGCACATCATGTCCAGCGTCACCGCCAGGGTTGATGGCAGGCCATAAATGACCTGACCAAGCGAATCACCGACCAACAGCATATCGCAATGCGGATCGAGCAGCTGCGCCATCCGCACGGTATAGGCCGTCAGCATGACCAGCGGCTGCTCCGTTTTGCCGTCGAATTTGCGCCGCTGGATCGCTGGCACCGTAAGGCGTTTCATCGGCGCCGGCGTGGGGTTCGCGCGGCTGGTCGCGGTATCGATTGTGAAGGTCGTAGACATTGCTGTCCGTTAACGGATTCAACCAAGCGAGGCCAGAGCGGACAGCCGCCGAAGTAAAATTCAGTTGACGTTATGTTAGATATTTTTTACATCATGACTATCTATGCTGACATCAACAGGGGTGATCATGACGTTTCGCGAAAAAATGCTGTGGGTTTCGATCGTCGCAGAGACAGCGATCTGGGGCTCCTATCTGTTTGACGTCGGCAGTTTACTGGCGCGCGGGACAGTCAATGCGGAGCAGGCCTATGGCGGCTTTATCCAATCTGTGATCCTGCTGGTGACGGTCGAAGTGGCCGCCGCGATCATCCTTGCCATCTGGGCACCGGCCGACGCCAATGCGCCTGAAGATGCGCGCGACCGCGACTTTGCGGCAACGGCGGCGGTCCCGGCCTATACCCTGCTGAGCATGCTGGTGATCGCCGTCATGGTGGCAACCCCGATCATCGTCACAGCAGCGCAGCGTTGGCTAACCGGCGATCCAAAGACGATCATTGCTGTCGTCATCGGCAATGCCCTGCTGCTCGCCTTGGTGGCGGCGCATGTCGTCAATGCCGGTGCGCAACTCTGGCGTTATCGTCGGGAAGGCTGATCATGGCCGTCCCGCCCATCACCAACAGCATCCGGACCCTGCGCTTCATGGCAGGCGAAATGACGCAGGCCGAGCTGGCCGAAAAGATCGGCATGACTCGGCAGACTATCGCCGCGATCGAGGCGGGCAAATATTCGCCGTCGCTTGAGGCCGCATTTCGAATCGCTGCGGTCTTTGGCAAGTCACTCGACGATGTGTTTCAATGGCAGGGCTGATCCATGCCACCTGCGCCGATGGTCGTCCCGTGATTCCAATGGCCGGTGACCCCGCCCTCAGAATCGCTTCTTTCAGGAAATCCAGCGCCGCTTGATCGCGATACCGGCAAACCAAAGCTGCACCACCGCCATCAAAAAGATAAACAGCGGAAACGGCACCGTCGCCGCTGCGCCCTTCACCGCGATCAGGTCGGTCGCGCCGAACACCCAACCGAACTGAACGATCACGCCAGCCAGCGATAGCCCATAAAGCAGCCAGGCGAATTTCGATCGCAGCAGCAGCGCGACCGATCCTGCCAGCGCGGGCAGCACCGCAAGCGCATAGATAAAGCTGAACCATGCCGGCAGCTTCACAAAGGACGCCCGATCATAGTCGCTCATCGCCGCCAGCGCCGTCGCGTCAACGGTCATATGCGCATAAAAGGCGAACACGCCCGCTGCCGCCCATAGCAGCAGCATTACCGCCACGACCCAGAACCAGGTTGGTGGTTTTTGTTTGGATAAAGGCACAGGTCTTCCCTCCCCCATGTTTGATGAAAGGGAAGCTGCGCCCAATCGCGGCGAATCGCAATTCTGGGGTACGTAGCGCGCCCGGTCAGGCGACCTTTACGCCTTTCCAAAAGGCGAAATAGCCCTTGATCTGCGCGGCCTTTTCCTTGGGATCAGGATAGTACCAGACGGCATCGGCATTGCGCTGCCCACCCGCCACGATCGTCTTGTAGCTGGCTTCACCCTTCCATGGGCAATGGCTGTGCGTGCTGCTGTCTTCGAGCAACTCCATCTTCACCGAATCGGCGGGGAAATAATGGTTGCCTTCAATCACAATCGTCGCGTCGGACTGAGCGATGACGGTGTCATTCCAGGTGGCGGTCGGCATAAATGGGGCTCCTGTAGGGGGACCAGCGATATGGGGAAGCCGACAGCCGCAGCCAAGGCCCGGGATCAGGCGAATTGCGTGCGATAATCATCGGGTTTGAAGCCGATCAGCAGCGCATCGCCTGACTCCAGCACGGGGCGTTTGATCATCGACGGGTTGGCCAGCATCAGCGCGATCGCCTTGTCGGCATCGATTCCCTGTTTGTCGGCATCGGGCAACTGGCGGAAGGTCGTTCCGGCCCGGTTGAGCACCCTTTCCCAACCGGCGCGCGCCACCCAGTCGCGCAACCGCGCTGGATCAACCCCGGCGGTTTTGTAATCGTGAAACTGATAGGCAACCCCGGCAGTATCAAGCCAGACGCGCGCCTTTTTCATCGTGTCGCAATTCTTGATCCCGTAGATGATGGTCATGCAGGTGCATCCAAGATGATGTGATCGGCAAAAAGGCCTCAGTCGGCCTCAGCGCGCGATGCAGGTGACCCCGGCCCAAAGATCCGAGATTTTGGCGGCCGGCTTGGCGCTTTCGAGCAGGCCCGACATATCGCCCGCCATAAATTCAATGCCGATCGTGCTTTCCTCGATTGTCGCGGTGTAGGCAGCTTCCAGCGCCTTGCGCGTGCTGCCCACGCCAATACCCGCCAATGTCGTCAGCTTGGCATCGGCGCCCGGACCGCCAACGCTCCAGCCGGCAAATTTCTTGTCCTGAAACAGCAATGTCAGCTTGCCGGGGAAGTCCGCATAGAAAATTGGCCCCGCGCCGCATTCTTCATAATCGCCCGAATCGCCGATCGGGCCCTGGACCTTGCCGATACGCTCAAGCGCCTCATCCTGCGCCGTACCAAATGGCACTGCATAGGTCTTGCCGCTGTCGCCATCGACCAATTGCAAGCCATCGCCAACCAGCGCGACCAAGAGCGGCGAGACAGCAGTGGTCGATGGAGCAGGTGCTGGGTCGGCAAGCGCGACATTGGCGCTGTTGATCGCCGGATCGCTCGCCGCCTGATTATCGTCGGCACCCCCGCCCGCCGTGCAGCCGACCAGCATCACCATCACCACCAACAGGCCTTGCCGCATGACGATTCTCCCCCGGTTACCCCAGCAATTTAGCCAAGATGCCCGTCGCAAACCATCACCGATTAATGGTGATCGCCAATCCCTGCGCCGAACCGCCCGATCTGCAGATATTTGGTGCGCCGCTCGGTGCGCAATGCGGTTGCAGACAGCGCCCCAAGGGCGGCAAGTTCAGCAGACAGGGCGACACCCACCCGCTTGATCATCGTGGCGTGGTCGCGGTGCGCGCCTCCAGCGGGTTCGTAAACGATCCGGTCAATCACCCCAAGGCTGAGCAATTCACCGGCAGTGATCTTCATCGCCTCGGCAGCGTCGGCTGCCCGCGCCGCGCTGCGCCACAGGATTGACGCGCAGCCCTCTGGTGAGATCACCGAATAGATCGAATGTTCGAGCATCAGCACGCGATTGGCCGCCGCCAGCGCGACTGCGCCGCCCGATCCGCCTTCCCCAGCTATGATCGCGACGATAGGCACGCCCAGCGACAGGCAGCGTTCGGTGCTGCGCGCAATCGCCTCCGCCTGGCCGCGTTCTTCAGCGTCCATGCCGGGAAACGCCCCCGGCGTATCGACCAAGGTGATGACCGGCAGGCCGAACTTATCCGCCAAATCCATCAGCCTGATCGCCTTGCGATAGCCCTCGGGCTTGGCCATCCCGAAATTATGCTTGAGGCGCGAGGCGGTATCGTCGCCTTTGGCATGACCAAGCACCACGACGGGCCGCCCCTGGAAACTGGCAAGCCCACCGGTCATCGCTGGATCATCAGAAAAGGCGCGATCACCCCCCAGCGGCATGAAATCAGTGAACAGGCCATCGATATAATGGTTGATATGCGGGCGGGCCGGATGCCGCGCCACCATCGCCCGCTGCCAGGGCGTCAGCTTGCTATAGAGAAAACCAAGCTGGCGCTGCGCCCGCTCCTCCAGCTGCGCAGCCTCATCAAGGCGCTCGCCCGTGCGGCGCAAATTCGCCGCACTTTGATCGAGCGCCTCGATCGCTTTTTCAAAGGGCAGATAGTCGCTCACCCTAACTCCTTAAACCGTCATCGCCATGCCGCGATAGATGCGCGATCGGTAGCGTGAATCCTCGGCATCAGGCAGCGGCGCGCCGACCAGCAGCACCGCACGGGCAAAGCGCTTTACCTCTTCGAGATGCTCGTCGAGGTTACGCGGTTCTTCCGATTGCACGCGCCGCGTCAGGTTGATCTGGTTGACCGGCACGTCATGCACCAGCCGCTCATTTTCCACGGCCAGCGTCGCGGTGAAGGCGTGGAGCGTCGTCTTGATGAAGTTCGCCAGCGCAAAAGCCGGGCTCTTGTCGCCCATCGGCACATCGGGCGAGGCGAGCACCAGCTGGCAATCATCATAGAGCGAGGCCTTGCGCGCCACCCGGAAATGATTGGTGAGGTTCCCCGCGACCAACGCGCGGAATTCCTCTGGGCTAAGTGGATCGTCCAGTTCGAACAGCTTTTGCGGCAGCGCCTCGAACGGCGTCGACAACAAGGTGGTCGGCCGTCCCCATTGCAGCAGCGCGGCATTCATCGCGCCTTCGACCGAGTCACCGCAGACGATCGATTGCAGCGCGGTGGCGGGCACATCGTCCAGCGCCGCCTTCAGCGTGTCGAACCCTTCGGCCGTCCGCGTGATCAGCACCACCCGCGCGACCTGGCATTCGTTGATGAAGGCACGCGCGGTCTCAGCGATATAATCGACGAGATGCTCGCCGATGATCCACACCGTCTTGCCGCGCATCTGGTCAAGCCGCTCCTGCTTGGGGCTGCCGAACAACTCGCGCTCGGTGGTCGATCGCTCAACCGAAAGGCCGCCCGAGGGCATGAAGGTCTCGCCCGAAACCGCGCGGTCGGCGAGGAAGAACACCGTTGCCTGCGCCACATCGGTTTCGGTCGGCATCTTGCCGAGATGGAGCTTGGAGAGCACCCCGCCTCCGACTTTCTTCGCCTCGATCGCGATCTTGTCAGCGGGCAGGAACGGCGCGCCCTCAGGCGGCGAGCGCAGCAGCCAGCCAGCGTTAGACTCTGGCGTATCCGGCCGATCCGCCCAACCCGGCGCATCGAGGAAATAGCCGCCCTTGCGCAACCGCGAGACCAGCGCAGCGGCGATCAGCGGCGTCATCAGATACTGGTCCCAGGTGCAGATGCCATCGCCTTCGCGCGCGCAGGCGAGCGCCAGGTCGCGAATTTCGCGCGGGTTGTTGGTATCATGCGACATCCGCACCGTGTCGTTGCGCGCCAGCCGCGTCAGCAGCGCCTCGACCCGCACGCCGCGCCGCAGCGCCTTCACTGATGCCGCATGGATGGCGTTGAGCCGCTTATTCTCCAGAATGAGCTTGCCGCGCCGATCGAACAGGCCAGGCTTGCCGCCGGTGCCGGCCAGCCGGTCGCCATCGACTGGGCCAGGCGCGATCGCATTGAACTGCACTTCGGGCCCCAGATAGCGTGACATCGCCTCGACCATCGCGCGCTGCCCCGATTTAGACACGGCGTAATCGGCACGGTTGGGATAGGCGACCGCCAGATATTTCTCGCCACCGAAATAGGACGAGACGTTGAGCACATAGCCCGAGCCTTGGCGTTTCATCAGCGGCACGACATGGTGCATCAGGAAGTAATTGGAGATCAGGTTCGCATCGAGCGTGTAGTTCCAGGCATCGACACTCATGTCGACGACCATGTCCTCGGCCCCCGCGACGCCGGCATTGTTGATCAGATAATCAATCCGGCCAAAGGCTTTCAGCGTCGCATCGACCGCGCCCTTCAAAGAGTCGAAATCGCTGACATCGACATTGGCGAGCGTCTGCACGCGCCGCTCGACCCCGGCAAAGCCGATATCCTCGAGTTCGCTGACGATCCGCGCGCGCGCCACCGCGAGTTCGCTCTCCCGCCGCGAGACCATCATCACCTTCGCGCCTGCCAGCGCCAGCAGCCGCGCGACCTGCCCGCCAATCCCGGCGGAGCCGCCGGTAATCAGCGCAACCTTGCCCAGATGCAGCCCGGTGATGTTCTCACTGAACCCCGGCATCGCTTTGCGCGATCCGGTCGCCTCGCCGATATTGCCCGGCACATAGAGCGTGATCTCGCGGATCTTGCTCTCTTTGAGCAAAATGCGCGCCGCATGCCCCGCCGTGAAGCGGGTATTCTCGGCCTCGGCATTGCCGAAGCGGACGATCTGGTTACCCCATTCCGCCTGCCGCCGTCGGCCATGCGCCACGTCGATGTCAGACTCATCGCGCCAGATGCGGATCAGCTGCTCGGTCGCCGCGCGCAGCATCTGCGCATAGACGTCACCCTTGCCATCGGCTGGATTGGTCAGAAACACGAAGCGCGGCTCTTGCAACAAATTGTCGTTGCGCTTCCAGTACCGGCTGAGCGTGCGGGCGAGCGCGATGCTCCCCGCCATTTCGGCATCCATGAAGCGCTCGACATCCTCATCGGTCGCATCGACCAGATCCCCGACCAGCTCGCCCGGCCCCAACACCGGCATGAAGATCGCGCCCGTAATCGGCGTGTGCTCTTTGGTATAGGCATCAAGCGCCGATTCCATCGCGGCGGGCTCGGTCCGGTTGAAGCGGATGATCGTCAGCCGGTCGTCGGCGCCTTCCGCCTTGGCGCGCGCCTGCGCAATCGCCACGTCCGCCTGCCGCGCCAGCCCCAGCAGCACCCGCGCGCCGCAGGCAATCTGGATATTGGCGATCTCCAGCGCTTCCTGCCAGCCATCGCCCGCCGCGATCAGCACCGCGAGCCCCGATCCGTCCATCGACCGCATCGTCGGGCGCGACAAATAGGTCGCGCGCTCTTCCTTGCGGACGGTCATGCCGTGCGTCACTTCGAAATCATGGCCATTATAGGCGGCGGACTCGTCGCTTCCCAGGAAAACGCAGGTGGTGGCGATGTCGGCTGGTGTCGGGAAGGTTTTGGCCTTCGCCTTGCCACCGGTCGAGCGTTCAAGCGACATCATGTCGAAAAACTGGTTGGCGGTAGTCCCCGCCTCATCGCCACGCATTGAATCCATCGTCGCGAACACGGTACGAATCCGCTCGCTTTCGATTGGGCCGGGGAAGACGAGGTTCACGCGAATCCCACGCGGCCCCAGCTCAAGCGACAATTCGCGCGAAAATGCATTCATCGCTGCCTTTGGCACGACATAGGCCGTGCGCGCATAATAAGGCGTGCGCGAGAAGATCGTCGAAACGTTGATGATCGATCCGCCCTCCCCCATTGCCGAAGCGGCAGCGCGCGACACGTTCCAGGCGACACCAAAAATGTTGCGGATTGCGTCGCCCACCGTCTCGCCATCGGTCGACCCGGCCTTTTGCAGCGCGGCCAGTTCCTTGGCGTCGATCGGCAACTGTTCAAGCGGTTGCTTTGGCCCGGCAGAGCCCGCATTGTTGACGAGGATATCGATCCGGCCAAAGCGCTTCACCACATCAGCAATGCCAGCGCGCACCGATTCCGGATCGCCGCCGTCGAGCGCCACCGTCGCCAGCCGCGTCGCATCGACACCGGTCTCCGCGCGGATCGCCTCGGCGGCGGCGTCAGTGCGTGCGGGCGTGCGGCCCGTCATCACCACGGTCGCGCCCTCGGCGAGGTAATGGCGGACGATATAGCCACCCAAATTGCCCGCCGCGCCGGTGACGACAGCGATCTTGCCCACCAGCCTGCCGCTGGCGGTTGGGGTTGTAGTCGCTGCAGTCGATACGGTCTTCGCCTTGGCCATTTCAGCTCCCAGTAATCGCGCGGGTCATTCATTTGCCGCTTATTGACGTGTTCAGAGCCTGGGGAGGGCGAACCTGATCATATCGTTGATGATGAGAGAACGGCAACAGGGTACGCCATTCCCGCCAATCGGCGCTACGCCGCTAAAGATCGGGCGGTAGCGCTTCCCCCGCCGCCCAAGCCTCTAGCAACGCATCGCGGCTGCGCAGGCCCATCTCGGGCAGCGCGTGGTTCACCACATAGGTCGCGCCCGAATGGCGGTTGTCCCACATTGCCTGATGCGCCTCTGGCAGCCCGTCCCACGGCACCACTTGCGGCTCGGTCACTTCCAGCAAGCCCGCCGCAATCATGTCGTTCATTCGGGCAACCTCGAAAGCGTTGCACAGATGCGTGCCCAGGATCGACGCGGTCGGCATCAATATCTGGCGCTGCCGCGTCCACACTTGCGGCGCATAGAAAGTGAAGCGCTGCCCGGCCATATCTTCGGCAAAGATCACCCGGCCAGTGAAGGGCTTCACCAGCGAGGTCGAGACACCGAGCGTATCCTGCCCGGCGCGCTCGATGATCAGATCGGGGCTGCCGCGCGGATTGTCGGGCGAGCGCAGGATCTTCCCAATCGCCGAGCCGAACGGCTTCATCACCCGGTCCTGATAATCGCGCACGGCCGCCTTGAACACCTCGATATCCACCTTGGAATCGGGCAGTTGCGGCATCGTGTCGGGCCATAGGAAGTTGGCGCCCTCCTTCCGCCGGATCGATTCGAGGCTGACGATCCCCTCGATCGCGTCCTCAAGCCCCAGTGACTGTAGAAACTCGCGCTGTCCATCGGTCGTGGTCGCCACGACGCTGCGCGCATTGAAGCGCCGCGCCGCCTCGATCATCTCAAGGCCTGTTTCGTCGAGCAATTCCTTCGAGCGCGGGCCGTAATAGATCAGCACTGCCTCGCCGCCGCGAAGCGCTGCCTTGCGCAGCATTTCCTCTGGGCTGGCCGTGCCGGGCTTGCCCATGAAGCTGAAGTGATAGCCCGATGACGCGCCGTAGAACGCCAGCGTGCCGCCTGCCGCCAGCAGCTGAAAGCTGCGCGGGAACGCCGTCTCACCGGCATGGCTGACAACATAATCGGCAAGCTTGCCGCCGTTCAGCGCCTCATATTCAACGATCAGCGGTGCGCCGGCTGCCTCCCAGGCGCGGGCTGCTTCTGCTTCTTCAGGCACGATCGTGAAAAGATCAGCAAAGCGCGGGTCCTTGCGATCAATCGCGCCGACCGCGCCCTGCTGCCCGGTGATGAAAGCGGCGCGTTCGGGCGACGATACCAGCCCGGTCACCTGCAACCCGGTCCGCACCGAACTGCGCAACGCGTCGAGACCCGTGCCCGTCGCTGCACCCTCGACAAACAAGGTTCGCCCCGGCGCAATCTGCAAGGTCGTGAACAGGCAGCGCGAGATCGTGCCGAGGTTGAGCACATAGCTCCCCGCCTGCTCCAGCGTCAGATCGGGCGGAATGCCGTGCATCTGTGGTGCCTGCACGGTCAGGAACTGCGCGTGGCTGCCCGTTTCGGTCTCGTACCCCTGGATCGAGAAATCCGCATACATCGGATCATTGCCGACTTGGGGGCTGAGCAGATCGTTGGTGCCCGAATAGACGGTGACCAGATCGCCGACCTTCACGCGCCCCTCGGCCCGCGTCTCGCTGCCAAGCGCCGCGACCAGGGCGATGCCGCCGGAGCCGGTAATCTGGACGTCCTCTTCATGGCTATCGAACGGCGACACAGGAATGCCGGTCAACGCCCAGATATCGTTGAAGTTGACCTCACTGGTCAGCATGTAGAGCAACGCTTCGTTGGGCGCGGGCTCTGGCACCTTGACGATCAGCTCGCGCTCATGGCTGGCGGGCGGGCCGAAACGTGGTGCGCCTGTCTCTGCATCACGGGCAATGCCGAACGCATATTGCCATTCGGGGATGCGGGTGACGCCAGGGTAGAAGGGCGCGCCGACGGGGAGCAACTGCCCTTCCGATTCAAGCGCTTTGCCGCGCGGTTCGTGCTCTTCATCCAACCACACGCCGTCGCGGCGGACGGGGAGCGGCGGGCTCACCTTGTCCATGAACTGGCGGATGCCGGTCTTGCCGCCTTCGGGGTCGATAATGGCTTCAGCGAACAGTGCCGCCTCGCGCGCCATCCCCGCGCTCATGCCTTGTTCAAGGCCGGTCCGCACTGCTTCGAGTGCGCGCTTACCCGCCGTGCCACGCCCGGCCCAGTCAAGCTGCCGCTGGATACGCTGCAGGAAATCATCCGCCAGCACCGCATCAAGATCGACCGACGATGTCTCTTCCCATGCCTTGGTAGCCGCTTGTCGCGCGGCATAGGCCGCACCCAACGGGCTATTCGCGCCATCCTTCACAAAAGCGCGTATTGCCGCATGCGCCTCAGCCAGCGCGTCGCGCGATCCATCGACTAACGTATCGACTAGGCCAATATCCGCCGCCGTCGCTGCGTCGATGCTGCGTCCCCCCAGGATCAGGTCGAGCGCATCGCGCACGCCCGTCGCGCCATTCCGGTCAGCGAGCAAGCGCGGCAAACGCTGCGTCCCGCCATAGCCCGGCAGCAACCGCAAGCGGATCTCGGGCTGGCCAAAGCGCGCGGTCGGCTCGGCAATCCGGTAGTGGCAGGCGAGGGCGAATTCCATGCCGCCGCCCAGTGCGACGCCTTGCACCGCGGCGATGCACGGCTTGCCCATCGTCTCGATCTTGCGGAACGCTAGCTGCGCATTGTTGGGCAGCACCATCGCTTCTTCGAAGGAATGGATTTCCTCCAGCATCTGGCGGATGTCGGCACCCGCTACGAATGATGCCGTGCCCTGCCCGGTGAACACCACCGCGATGACATCATCCTTGCGCGACAGTTGATCGACCACGACCACCAGTTCATCGATCGCGCGTTCGTTTAGCGCGTTGACCGGCGGGTTGGTAACGGTGACGGTCGCCACCCGCTTGCCCGGCGCGACGTTGTTGTACTGGACCAGGAAATAGCGATTCCGTTCGAACAGCGACTGCTCCTCCGACAGGCGCTGCTTGCGCTGCCAGTCGTCGATCGCGGTCTTGAGCTCAGTCAGCGACTCCGGGTTGCGCAGCGTCGTCACGTCGCCGACGTCACCGCCCTCGACCAAAGCGCGCACCATCCGCCGCATATATTTGCCCGATCGCGTTTCGGGGAATTGCGAGACCTCGATGAAATCGGCCGGCACCGCGACGGCACCCTTTTCGCTGCGCACCAGCTCGAACAGGCGGCGCTTGTCGTCGATCGTGAGCTTGCGCCCTGCAACGGGCACGACAAAGGCGAGCGGCGTCAGCCCCTTCTCGCGGTGTGGCGCGCCAACGACAAGCACATTGCCGACCGGCGAATCCGGATCGAGCGCCTTGTCGCGCAGCACCGCGCCTTCAATCTCCTCGGTCCCCATCCGGTGACCCGACACGTTGATGACGTCGTCACTGCGTCCATGCAGCGAGAAGGAGCCATCCTCATGCGCGATCGCGAAATCGCCCTGGGTATAGGCCCACACCCCGCGCCAGCGCTTCCAATAACCATCAATCCAGCGCCCGGAATCACCGCGCCAATCGCCTTGAACGCTACCATTCTCGACGCGGAAATTATCGACATCGCCCCAGATGGTGCGCGCCAGATAGGGATAGGGCGCGGCGATGACGATCTCGCCCTTCTCGCCCATTTCGGCCTGCCTCCAGGGCACGCCATCGGCGCCGTCGCGCGCGAATGGCGTTGCGCTTGCGGTCGCATCGGCATCCTCAACCCAGACATCCCCGATAATCCAGGGCAATGGATAGGCATGCGCGTCGGGCTTTAGCGGGAAATCCTGGTTGCCGTAGAAATGCGTCCAGGCGATGCCGCCATGCTCGGTCGCCCAATAGCTGTTGATATATTGCGGCACGACATGCTGCATTCCGAACGCCTGCACCGATGGCGAGGTCGGCTCCGCGCAGAAGGTCGCGACGCGCAAACCGCCCATGTCATAGCGCTCAAGATCAGCGAGGTTCGACGGATCGGACATCACCGATTTGAGGAAAGTCACGCCGGCCTTGAAGATCGTGACATTGTGCCGCTCGATCATCGACGCGAACCGCCCGGCGTGCGGGAAGACCGGCGATCCTTCCGACACCACGCTCGTCACCCGCGTCATCAGCGGTGCGCAGATCAGATAGCTTTGGCCGGTAATCCAGCCCGGGTCAGCGACGACGAACAGCGTATCGCCCGGCCGCGCATCGAACGACACTTTCATCGTATGCGCGACGCCCGCCGCATAGCCGTGCGCGTGAACGATGCCCTTGGGTTTGCCCGTCGACCCCGAGGTGTAGATAAAGAACATCGGATAATCGGCATCGACCGGCAGCGGCTTAGACGATGCCCAGATCGCCGGTACGAAATCCGCGTCCGGTATTGCCAGCAGTTCATCCTGCGACGTTACCGCGAAGCCAGCCTCGCGCGCCTTGGCGAGCAAGGTTTCCAGCGCCGCATCGGTCAGCTCATGGCTCCAGCGGTCGCGTTCCTCGCGCCAGATGATGTCGGGTTGCGCGGTGTGGCGCACCACAATCACCGTTTCCACGCGCGGCGGCAACGTAACGAGGCTCGATGCGATGGCGATCCGCACGCGCGCGGCATCGGCGGCGCTGATCCGGCCCTCGCTGCCCAAGGTGATCAGCGCACGGCCAACCCCGCGCATGATGTCCGACCGTTCAACCGAGACTTCGCCCGCCAGCGTTTCCTTGACGGTAGCGAGGATCGTCGCGGTATCCGCCGCCGGCAGTTCGAGATCGATTTCAGACAAAATCGCCAGCGCCGTTGTCACCGGCACATAATTATCAAGCGCCGGGTCAGTATAGGCGTTCTTGAATGCCGCGACCTGCGCGTTGCGATAGCTGCCATCCGACGTGACGATTACCCGCGCGCCCGCATCGCAAATCCGGTCCGACAGCGTCTTGTCGCTGAACCCGCCAAACACGGCGGTATAGACAATGCCCAGCCGCTTGGCCGCTTCGGTCCAGTAAATCTGCGGCACAATGCTCGGCATGTTGAGCGCGATGCGGTCCCCCGCCTTCAGCCCCAACGCCTGCAGCGCCAGCGCGCACTTCGCCGTCTCAAGCAGCAATTTCTTGCGCGACACGGTGAAGCAATCGACCGGCGCCCCGCGCCCGCCGCCTGCGGACATATCCCAGCGATCGCCTTCAAAGATCAGCGCCGCCTCATCGCCGTGCCCGCTCAGGACATGGCGGTCGACTTCGCTGAAGCAGGCATTGGTCCGCCCGCCGACGAACCAGCGCCAATGCGGCGGCTCGCTGGCATCGAATGCCTTGGTCCAGGGCGCGAAATCGGCCGGCAAATCGGCAGTAACCGCAGCCGCAGTTGCCGCATCCCAGCCCGACCAGCGGCCATCCTCGCCGCGCGCCAGCCACGCCCCCGCGCTGCCGAGATGATCGACAAACCAGTGCATCGCGCTGGCGGCAATCGCGCCGTGAAAGGCACCAGGATCGGCCAGACAGGCACCGCGCATCGCGCGCCAATCATCGCCCGACCGTACCGGATTACTGGAGGCAGCGGGAACGGGCACGGAAAACGTTGAAGCAAGCTCATTCATCAGTGATTCGGTTCCCGAAGGCGGCATACCGGGGAATTGAAAGCCAATTTGATCGAAAATAGCAAATCGGAAAACGATCAGGATGTTTTATTGCGCGGCGCTGCACCCAAACGGCCACGCTTACGCAGCGCTGCAAAGCAACCGGCAGCCAATCGCTCTGCATGATTGGACTGTCCCCCCCGGCGCGCTAGACAGCCCAGCATGGCCGCTCCCAAAATTACGCTCCGCCAGCTTCATTATCTGGTCGCGCTTGCCGCCACAGGGCATTTCCGGCGCGCGGCAGAACGGGTCGGCGTAACCCAGCCCTCGCTCTCCGCGCAGATTGCCCTGCTTGAGCAGCGCCTTGGCATCAGGCTGGTCGAACGCGGCACCACCGTCGCAACGCTGACCCCGCGCGGTCGCGACATTGTTGAACGCGCACAGCATCTGCTGAATGATGTTCAGGCGCTTGAAGATAGCGCGCTGGACGACCCGGAAGGGCTGCGTGGCACGATCCGGCTTGGCGTGTCGCCAACGCTTGGGCCATATCTGATGCCGCATGTCGTGGCACGGCTGCACCGCGATCACCGCGATTTGCGGCTGCATGTCCGCGAAGGATCGCCCGACGAGCTGCTCCGCGACCTTGCTGGCGGCACCCATGATGCCGTGCTGCTGCAATTGCCGGTTGTCGGCCATGAATTCACCGTCCAGCGGCTGTTTCGCGAAGAACTGCTGATCGCAATGGCTGCTGACGATTCACTCGCCGCAGAGCCCGCGATCGATCCGGCGGCCCTAGCCGGACGTGGGCTGCTGACGCTTTCCCCGCAATATAAGATGTCCGAACAGATCCTCGCGCTCAGCACCGCTGTCGGCGCGGAGGTCATGCGCGATTATGAAGGGACCAGCCTTGACGCGATCCGTCAAATGGCCGGCATGGGGATGGGACTGGCCCTGCTGCCCTCGCTCTATATCCGGTCAGAAATTCGTGATGAGGACGATGTCCGTGTCCGCCCGATCCGCGGTCGCGCGATTTACCGGGAGGTCGCCCTGGCCTGGCGGCGCAGTGCAGGGCGAGCGCCGGCCTATCAACGGCTGGCAGCAATCGTTAGCGAGGTTGAGCGATCGATCCAACCGATAGGAAATTAGAATTGATTTGAATTGTTTTGCTGCGTTGATCCTATCGAGCGCCGCTGTATTTAGACCCCCCCACACACACGCGTTGCAATTCGGGAGCAGAACATGGCGGGCGAGGCCCCAAAAAGCGTCAGAATGCGCGATGTCATTCGCTGGGCGGCCCCGATATTGGGGCCTGACAGCGCCTTTTTCACGCTGGCGATCGTCTATGGGATCGGCATCAGCCTGTTGTCGCTCGCCACGCCGATTTCGGTGCAGATGCTGATCAACAGCGTCGCCAACACGGCGCTGGCTGCCCCCCTCTTCACCCTGGCTGGCATCTTGTTTGCGCTGCTGATGCTGTCAGCGCTGCTCAGCGCCTTTCGCGTGCATTTGATGGAGGTGTTCCGCCAGCGCATCTTCGCGCAGCTGGTCGCCGAGATCACGCTCCGCGCGGTGCATTCGCGCAACCCCTTTTTCAGCGATGATCGCAAGGGCGATCTGTTCAATCGCTATTTTGAAGTGATGAACCTGCAAAAATCGGTGCCGTCGCTGCTGATCGGGCTGTTCACCATCCTGCTGCAATCGGCGGTGGGTTTTGTCGTCACGTCATTCTACCACCCGTTTTTCCTGGGCTTTAACCTGCTTTTCATTCTGATCGCCTGGGGCATTTGGCGGATCTGGTCGCGTGGGGCGATGACGTCAGCCGTCACGTTGAGCCATGCCAAATATGATACCGCGCACTGGCTGGAGAGCGTCGGCGCATCGAACGGCTTTTACAAATCGGGCCGCCATATCGATTATGCGATCGACAAATCTGAAGCGATGACGGCGCGGTACATCGCCGCCTATCGCCGCCACTTCAATTACAGCTTCAGCCAGAACGTGGCCTATCTGGTGCTGTATGCCGTGGCCAGCGCCGGCTTGCTGGCGCTTGGCGGATGGCTGGTCATTCAGGGGCAGTTGTCGATCGGCCAGTTGGTCGCCGCCGAGCTGATCCTGTCCAGCATCTTTTACGGCGTTGCGCAGCTTGGCCCCTATCTCGACGTTTTTTATGATCTGGTGACCGCAGTCGAAGAACTCGGGCTGCTCTATGATATCCCGCAGGAATTGCCTGGGCGGGTGACGGAACCACATGATGCGGCGGGTGATCTGGCCTTTGCCAGCGTTCAGATCGAAGACGTCACTATAAACTGCACCATTCCGTATCGTGCCCGGCTGGTCGCCGCCGCTGATCCCGATACGCAGCGTGCCTTTGCGCTGCTGCTGAAACGCCACCGCACGCCAGAAAAAGGCTTTGTCACACTGGGTGGTGCTGACATTAATGCGCTTGATCCCTATCGCCTGCGCAGCGACGTGATCGTGCTTGATCGCCCGACGATCGTGGAGTGTTCGATCCGCGACTATTTAGAGCTATGCTCGCCCGATGATGAGCCCAGTTCGATGATGAACGCGCTGAAACTTGTCGGCATTGATCGTCGGATTGGCAAACTGCCGCTGGGGCTCGATACTGTGCTCGCGTCAACCGGCTGGCCGCTTTCGCTGCCTGAAATGATGCGGCTTAAGCTGGCCGGGGCGTTGCTTTCGCGCCCGAAAATTCTCGTCATGTCGCCGCTGTTCGATATGGTGCCCGCGGACGAACTCAGTCGGCTGTTCGATGCACTCGGCACGCTGCCGACAACGGTGATCTATTTCACCAATCGCAATAACCCGCCCCGGCTTGATGGCCATCTCTGGCTTGGCCGGGACCGGCAATGGATTGAAAACGATCGCGCGATCTTCAACGCGCTTCGCCATGCCGATAAACTCGAGGAAGCCAATGCAAACGCACGTTGAACAGCTCAGCCGGTTCAAGACGCTGGGCAGGCTCAAGACGCCGGCTGTCTTGCGGGCGGTCGCGATCATGCTGGCTGTGGCCATGATCGCCTCAATCGTCGGCCTGGTGTATATCCCCTGGGTCCAGACGGCTCCCGGCACCGGCAGCGTCACTGCGCTCGATCCCCGCGACCGGGTGCAGAATGTGACCGCGCTGGTCGCCGGACGCATTCTGCGCTGGGACGTTACCGATGGCAGTATCGTCAAGCGCGGCGATCCCATCGCCCAGATTGTCGACAACGATCCGCTACTGCTCGATCGGCTCCGCGCTGAACGTGCGCAGAAGCTTGCCGAGATCCAGGCCGCTGAGCTCGCCGCGCAAACGGCGATGCTCGACGTCAACCGCACGGGATCGCTGTTCCGTGAAGGGCTGGCCGCGCGACGGGACTATGAATCGGCGCAGATCAAAGTCGCCGACTACCGCGCCAAGATTGCGCAGAGCCGGGCGGCAATCAACAAGGTCGATGTCGATCTCAGCCGTCAATCGGCGCAGATCGTCCGCGCACCCCGGGATGGCCGGATCATGCGGATCAATGCCGGCGACAGCGCCACCATGGTCAAGCAGGGCGATGTCCTCGCCACTTTTGCGCCCGAAGATTCGGTGCGTATCGTCGAACTCTATGTCGATGGTCGCGATGTGCCGTTGATCTCGCCGGGTCGCCGGGTGCGACTTGCGTTCGAAGGTTGGCCCGCGATCCAGTTCAGCGGCTGGCCCTCTGTCGCGCAGGGCATGTTCGACGGACGGGTGCGGGCGATTGACCTCTCGGCGTCTGACAATGGCCTGTTTCGCCTTCTCGTCGAACCGGCGCCCGATCGCGCACCATGGCCGCGGGAGCCCTATGTCCGGCTTGGAGCCAAGGTGCGTGGCTGGGTGCTGATGGACACTGTGCCAGCCGGTTTTGAACTTTGGCGTCAACTCAATGACTTCCCGCTGCAGTTCCAGCCGCCCGCTGATCCCAAGGCGGCACCAATTCCGCCGAAGGAAAAGAAACCAAATGCGTAGTTGCATCGTTGTGGCTGCCTGGGTCGTCGTAACAACCGCTCTCCCAGGCGCTACGACGGCCCAGAACCTCACGCGCCCGGTCGAACCGGTTGTATCGCGCCCGGCCCCGGCAAAGGATGCGCCGCTGTCGCTTGCCGAGGTGCTGCGCTCTTCGCGCCGCCACGCGCCGCAGATATTGGAGGCAATCGCCAAGGTCCGCCAGGCCGAGGGCAAGGTGCTCAGCGCAGAGGGCGCGTTCGATACCGTCGTCAAGGCAGAGGCCGAATCCCGGCTGACGGGCTTTTACGATGGCCAAATCGCGGGCGGGACGATTACCCGCCCGATCGAAAACTGGGGCGGCAGCCTCTATGGCGGCTACCGGATCTCAAGCGGTCGCTTCCCGATCTATGAGGACGAGCGCTTCACCAATAATTTCGGTGAGCTGAAGATTGGCGCGGTCCTGTCGCTGATGCGCGATCGACTGATCGATGATCGCCGCTTTGCGCGTGGCAACGCCCGCATTGATGTCGACATCGCAGAGGCAGACCGGTTGCTGACGGCAATCGGCGTGCAGCGCCGCGCGATCGGTGCCTATAATCTGTGGGTTGCATCGGGTCTTAGGCTGGCGGTGTACCGGGATCTGCTGAAACTTGCCCAGGCGCGCCAAGCGGGTCTCGTGCGCCAGGTTCAGCTCGGCGCACGGCCAGCGATCATCTTGACGGAAAATGAGCAGAATATCCTGCGCCGGGAAACATTGGTCGCCCGCGCAGAGCAGGATTTAGCGCAGGCCGCCAACGCGCTTTCCTTCTTTCTGCGCGACGCCGATGGCGCGCCGATGGTGCCGCCAACGGCGCGCTTGCCGACAAGTTTTCCGGCCATCCCACGATCGAATGGCGATCCGCGGGCCATGCTGAATGCACGCCCAGACCTGCGCCAGATCGATCTGCGGATGGCTCAGGCGACCAATCGACTCGAACTTGATCGCAACGCTTTGCAGCCCCGGCTGGATCTGAAGGCGGAAGTTGCCCAGGATATCGGCCCGCTTGGCGAAGGCGGGCGGTCGCGCGCCGGCACCGAAACAAAAGTGGGGCTAAGCTTCACGCTGCCGCTGCAACGCCGCGCCGCCCAAGGCCGGATCGACCAGACGACGGCTGAAATCGACGCGATTCGCCGGCGGCGGCAACAAACTGAAGAGCAAATTATCGTCGCGATCGATGGACTGGCCATTGATGTCAAAGCCACTGAACGGCTGCGGACGCTAGCCGAGGCAGAACATGACCGTGCAACCACGATGGCCGAGGCAGAAAGCCGCCGCTTCACTTTGGGCGCCAGCGACTTTTTCTTGGTCAATGTTCGTGAAGAATCGGCGGCTGATGCGGGCGTGCGCAAGCTTGATGCGGCCTATCGCCAGATTGTAGCCAATGCGGAGCTCGCCGCTGCGGCGGCAGATTTGCCTGCGCTAGGTCTAGATGCCCGGGCTTTGGCCAGCGAAGACGAATGAAGTGGCGTATCATGTGACGAGTAAAATCGATCACTGATATAAGAACTGATCGTTTCGCTCTGTTCACGGTCCGGGGTATGGCCGTTCCAGAACGTCAAGTTTCGCCCCTGCCCAATAAAAAATGGAGAGCATATGAACGACGAAACCAAGTGCCCGGTGATGCACAGCGGCCATGACGGCGCAAAACGCTCAGGCATGACAAATCGCGATTGGTGGCCGAATCAGCTCCAGCTGGGCATGCTCCACCAGCATTCAGCCAAGTCCGACCCGATGGGTGAGGACTTTAACTATGCAGAGGAATTCAAGACGCTCGATCTCGACGCTGTCGTCGCTGATCTGCACGCGCTGATGACCGATTCCCAGCCTTGGTGGCCTGCCGATTACGGTCATTATGGCCCGTTCTTCATCCGCATGGCCTGGCACAGCGCCGGCACCTACCGCATTGCTGACGGGCGCGGCGGCGCGGGGTCTGGCACGCAGCGTTTTGCCCCGCTCAATAGCTGGCCGGACAATGGCAATCTCGACAAGGCGCGCCGCCTGCTGTGGCCGATCAAGCAGAAATATGGTCGCAAGCTAAGCTGGGCCGATCTGATGATTCTGGCCGGCAATGTCGCGCTTGATTCGATGGGCCTGAAGTCGTTCGGCTTTGCCGGTGGTCGCGCTGATGTGTGGGAGCCAGAAGAGGATATTTACTGGGGCCCCGAAGGCAAATGGCTGGAAGATCAGCGCTATAGCGGGGATCGCGAGCTCGCCGATCCGCTCGGCGCGGTGCAGATGGGTCTGATCTACGTCAATCCCGAAGGCCCGAACGGCAACCCCGATCCAGTGGGCTCAGGTCGTGACATTCGCGAAACCTTCGCGAGGATGGCGATGAATGACGAAGAAACCGTCGCGCTCACCGCTGGCGGTCACACCTTCGGCAAGGCGCATGGCGCTGGCGATCCCGGCCAGTTTGTCGGCCCCGAGCCGGAAGGCGCATCGATCGAGGAAATGGGCCTGGGCTGGAAGAACAGCATGGGCAGCGGCAAGGGTGTCGACACGATCACCAGCGGCATTGAAGGCGCATGGACGGCAACGCCGATCGCCTGGGACAACAGCTATTTTGACACGCTGTTCGGCAATGAATGGGAACTCACCAAGAGCCCGGCCGGTGCCCAGCAATGGACGCCGAAGAACCCGGAAGCGCAGGGCACCGTGCCCGATGCGCATGATCCCGCGCGTCGCCATGCCCCGATGATGACCACTGCCGACATGGCGATGCGGATGGACCCAGCTTATGAGAAAATCTCACGCCGGTTCCACCAGAATCCAGCCGAATTCGCCGATGCCTTCGCCCGGGCGTGGTACAAGCTGACGCATCGCGACATGGGCCCGATTAACCGGTATCTCGGCAAGCTGGTGCCCGCCGAAGAGCTGATCTGGCAAGATCCCGTACCGGCCGTTGATCACGCGCTGATTGATGCCGCAGATATCGCCAGCCTGAAAGCAACGCTGCTCGCGTCCGGCGTGACGCCTGCACAGTTGGTGCGGACAGCCTGGGCTTCGGCCTCGACTTTCCGGGGCAGCGATATGCGCGGTGGCGCCAATGGTGCGCGTATCCGCCTGGCTCCACAAAAGGACTGGGACGTCAACGAGCCCGCCGAGCTGGCAAATGTGCTGGTCAAGCTGGAGGCGATCCAGGCAGCATTTAACGGCGCTGCGGCGGGCGGCAAGAAAGTGTCGCTGGCCGATCTCATCGTGCTCGGCGGTGGTGCAGCAATTGAAGATGCGGCGAAAAAAGCAGGTCATGATGTGACCGTGCCTTTTACGCCGGGTCGTACCGATGCCACGCAGGAACAGACCGACGCGCACAGCTTTGCGCCACTCGAGCCAACCGCAGACGGCTTCCGCAACTATCTGCGCGACGGCCATCCGTTGTCGTCAGAACAATTGCTGATCGATCGTGCTCAGTTGCTCAGCCTCACCGCGCCTGAAATGACGGTGCTGATTGGCGGTCTGCGCGCTTTGGGTGCCAATGTCGGTGGGGCAGCACATGGTGTGCTGACGCATCGCCCAGGCACGCTGTCGAATGACTTCTTCGTCAACCTGCTCGACATCAACACCGTCTGGGCACCAGTTGACGACAGCAATGAGCTGTTCGAAGGGCGTGACCGGGCGACTGGCGCCGTCAAATGGACGGGCACCCGCGTTGACCTGATCTTCGGATCGAACTCGGTGCTTCGCGCCGTTGCCGAAGTCTATGGGTCGAGTGATGCCGACAAGGCGTTCGTCAATGCCTTTGTCGCGGCATGGGCCAAGGTGATGAACCTCGATCGGTTCGATATCGCCTGATCAACCCATGGTAAGGCCCGGTCGCAGCCCTGTTTGATCAGGCTGCGACCGGGGATTTCCAGTCTGGGGGCGACAACCACTCCCGGAGTTTCAGTTTATAAAAATCCGCAGTCCCGCATTTCCCCGCGCGCGATCGAAGCGGAAACTCCCCCACGGCCAGATTTGTCCGGACATATTTTCTTTGGTGCTTTTTTCCGGTACGAGTGACCCGAAGCACAGGAGCGGGAGAATATGATGACAATCAAGATGTCAGTGGCGGCAGCCATTATCGCTATAGCCGTAAGCCCGTTAGCCAACGCCAGACAGCTTGATCCCGCCAACCCGACCGATGCGGTCGAGATCATGAAGCGCACCCAATGCGGTGTTAAGGACAGTGAACCAGCAGTCTATTATTGGTCTGGACGAATTTATTCGCGCGTCGAAGGCGAGCCCGACAAGCTGTTGTTCGGCGGTGAAGGCATGAATATCCGCCAATGCATCGCGATTACCGATCCCAAGCGCGGCACCGGTTTTCGCCAGGTCAGCCGTGAGGTGATGTTCTTTACTGATCCCAAGACCGGCCAGATCGTCCGCCAATGGGATAATCCGTGGACCGGGGAAAAGGTTGAGGTGATGCACATCGCCAATGACCCGGTGAATGGCCGCCCCAGCTTTCCGATGAGCGCAGAGGGCAAGCCCTATGCCCTTAACATGCAGCGTATGGGCCAATGGGTGCAGATGCCGCTTGAAGTGCCGCTATTTTATGAAAACCCGCTTGGCGGCGACTACCAGGATTTTGTCGGCAACAAATATCACGCGATGGAGATTTTCGATTTCGCCGCGCGCGCCGACGAATTGCTCGATACGAAATATCCAACCGCCTATCCTTCCGTTTCCTGGGTGCGGATTTCGGATTGGATGCCGTGGATGAAGATGCGCGGTCGGCACGGTAACATCGTTTTCAACGCGATGGGGGCGAAGCTGAAAAGCTATGCCGAGCTACCCGCCGTCATCCGCGACGAGATTGCCGCGCGCTACCCGGCCTATGTCGCGCCGCCGCCAACCGATGATGCCCGCCCGAATGAGACGACCTGGACGGTGTTCAAGAAGCGGCTTGATGCGGCCAGAAAAGCAGCGCCAGCGAAATAACGCCGCCGATTACATCGTGCACAAAAAAGCCCCGCCGGAATCCGACGGGGCTTTTTGTTGGCCCTAGCGGGTAGCCGATCAGAAATTATAGCCGAGCGACACACCGATTTGCCGACGGTTTGCGCCTTGGACCAGCGGTGCAGACACGAAGAAATTGGTGGTGTCAAAGAAGCGAACACCGGCCAAGGGCGAAGCATCATCAAAGGCATTGTCGACAAAGAATTGCAGCCGCCATGCGCCATTGGTCGCCGTTACGCGGAAATCAACGGTCGCGCGATCGCCGAAATTCTGGAGATTGTCGGCACGGACAAAGCTCTTTGACTGGTAAACAAAGTCGGCACGTGCCTGCAGCTTGATCGGCCCTTTGGTCGGCACATCGACGCGTGGGCTGATCAGGAACTTGTGGTCAGGCACATAGGGCAAGGATTTGCCATCGAAATTGATCGCTGGCAGACCTGCCAGCGCCAAATTCTGCGCCCCCGAATCGTCGATGAAACGACTATAACGGGCACGCGTCCAAGCATAGTTTCCAAAGACCGAGAAGACATCGTTAAAGCGGTAGGAGGTTTCAACTTCGACGCCGTAAATATTCGCTGCTGCAACGTTGCAGGAATAGGATCGATTGGTGCTATTGCCGCCTGCGGTTACCGGATTTTGGCACACCGCCTGCTGGTTTTGCCAATCGGTATAATAGCCGGCAACGTTGAACAGCAACCGGTTGTCAAACAACCGCGATTTCAGACCGATTTCATAATTGTTGGTCGTTTCGGGCTGAAAAGTGCGCTGATCGGGAAAGACATTCAAACCGGTGTTGAACCCGCCCGTCTTCGCGCCCCGGGCATAGCTGGCATAGACAAGAGCGGAGGGATCAACCTTATAGCTGAAAATCGCGCGCGGGGTCGCAAAACTGAAGGTCTGCTGCGTCGCCGTGAACGCCGTCGCAGCCGCGGTACCGGCTGGGCTGGGGAATACCGTCAAGGCACCGGTAAAGGGGCTTGTCGGTGACGTAACGATCGGTGATGGCACCGCACCGCAGCCCACCGTTCCCGCCGGCGGCGTCGGCGATGGGTTGGCAAAAAAGGTCGGGCACTGCGCGAAGGTCTGGGTTTCGCTTTCATAGCGAATTTCACCCGTGATCGTGAACTTGTCGGTCGCGTGCCAATTGACCGAACCGAAGCCCGAATAGCTCTTCGTCGTCAACCTGATGCGCGGAAAGGAATAATTGGGATTAAACGCCGAATAGGCGGTTGGGCCTGTCGTCGTGGAGGGGCTCAGGCCACGTTCAACACCGACATTGATATTATCATAATAATAAAAGCCAACCAGCCAGTCGATGGTCTGCTTGCCCGACGAACTCAGCCGAACTTCCTGGCTGATGTCACGAAAATATCCGTCATTGCTCGACAGGCTGAAAGCGCTTGATCCAATCGGCAGATTGGGGACGAACGGGAAGCCAAAGGTGGGGCAGCCACCCGTTCGATCACAGATCGTATTGTCGCCATCGAAGGTGAATTCGGCGTTGCGCTTGGCATAGGCCGTGATCGACGTCAGCGTGACCGGCCCGAAATCATATTGAAGATCGAGGCTGCCGCGGATCGATTCTTCGCGATCCCCATAGCTGCCGCCGGGCAGACCCGGCACGCTGCGCGTGTTGACGGTTACGCCATTGCGCGCAATCCCGGGAACCTCACCGAAGAAAAACAGGTTCCGCCGCTGCGATGCCGGTGCACCGGCAGGCTGGCCGATCCCCCCGTTGGTGCGGATGATGCTTGACGGCGGCTGGCCGTTATTTTCCTTTGAATAGGTAAAGCGCAAAGTAGCGAGAAACGCCTCATCGGGCGCCCATTCGAGCGTGCCGATAGCGCCGTAATTCTGTGCGAAATCGACCTTGCCGCCGTCAATAGAGCTCCGATAAAAGCCATCGAACTGGCGAAAAAAGCCACCAACACGGAAACGCAGCGTGTCGCTGATCGGGCCGCTGACGCTTGCAATACCCTTCACCAAGCCATTGTTACCGCCGGTAAATTCGGCATTGGCCGTTAACACTGCAGACGGCCGCTTCGTTACATAGTTGATCGCCCCCGCAAAGGTGTTGCGGCCATAGAGCGCCGATTGTGGCCCCTTGACCACTTCGATCCGCTCAAGATCGTTGAGTTCAAGATCGACGCCAGCCTTGCCTGACAGAAAAATGCCATCAAGAAACACACCGACGTTGAGCTGGCCAAGGGTTTGGGCGGCACCACGGATGATCGGCAACTGGTTCTGCGCGCCAAACAAAGGCGTAAAATTCAGGCCGGGCGTCAGCTTGGCGAGATCGGCCAGCCGCTCAATCTTGGCTGCTTTGATGTCATCGGCGGTAAAAGCCGTGATGGCGACCGGCACATCCTGGAGCTTTTCTGAGGTCTTGCGCGCGGTAACGATGATTTCCTGCGGTGCATTTGCTGCCTGCTCCTCCTCTGCTGGCGCCGCCTGCGCAAAAGCTGCCGCCGGGCTCAACATTGTCGCCGCCAACAGGCCGGCACGTAAGATCAGTCGCATGATTGACTCCCCCCCGAACAAATTTCTGAAGCGAGACTTTCATTTGCCGCATAATTTGTCCAGACAAATTATTAGCGGACGCTAACGAGTCGAGATGTGTTGCGTGAGCGACACACTTAGAAGAGGGGGCGGTATGGAGGATGCCAATCGGGTTTCGCGGCGAATGGTGCTGGCGGCAGGGGCTGGGCTGGCGTCCGACATCGCCACCGCGCCAGTGGGGCCGCGAGTGACGCACCGCATCCCGATCAAGGATTTCCGCGCACCGCACCGCCAGCCCTTCGTCCATAGCGAATTGGTGATGCCGGTGTACGAGGCCTATCGCTCGAAATATCTCGCCGACAAGGCGCGCTGGCCGAAATGGTCCGTTGCTAAAGGAAGCTGCCCATGCCTGCTTACATGATCGTGACCGCCAAGATCGCCGACCGCGACGCCTTCATCAACGGTTATGGCATGGCGGCCGCCAAGCTGGTGGAGCAATTTGGCGGCAAATATGTGTTGCGTGGACCCGGCGCGACCTTGCTCGAGGGTGATTTCGGCGCCCAAGTTTTTGAGGGAGGCGCGTCGATGGTGATTTCCGAATGGCGCGACAAGGCTTCGGCGGAAGCCTTTTGGAACTCTCCCGATTATGCCGAGGTGAAAAAGCTGCGCGAGGGCATTGCCGATTGCCAGGTGCTGCTGATCGAGGCTGCCAAGATCAATGGCTGAGTCAATGGCTGGGCCCGACATCATCAAGCGCACCACGCTGATGGTCCGCGATGCCGAAGCGGCGGCGCGCTGGTACGAGGCCGTTTTCGGCATGACGCGCGTGATGGACACGCCTTTCACGCTTTCCGGCACGCAACTGGCGGCGGGCAAAAAGGGCGACCAGACCAGGCTGATCATCCTGAAATGCGCGGACGACTTGATCGGCATGATCGGCCTGCTGCAATGGACCGATCCGCCGATGGCAACGCCCGCCGAGCTGCCGACGCAAATCGCGTTTGGCGCGCCGATCTTCGTGGTGGCAGCACGCAATTGCCGCGCGACCACTGAGCGCGCGCGAGAGGGTGGCAGCCGCATCCACTGCGAACCGCGCGACTGGACCGTCATCGGTTTCGACGGCAAGGAACAGGCGATGGTCGGGGCGAGCTTTTTCGATCTCGATGGCTATTTCTTCGAAGTGAATGAGCGGGTTTCGTGAGCGGCGTGCGGTTCCAGCGTGGCAACCAGGTCGTGGCCGATCTAGAGCGGGCGCTGACCTTTTATCAGAGCGTGCTGGGGTTCGATGTGACCTTCACGCTGCCGCCCAACCCCGACAGCTATTCCTATGCGGTGTTCGATGTTCCGCGTGAAGCGGTGATGCGCTTTTGCGTGCTCTCGACCGCGACGCAGGAACGCGTGATGGCACTGACCGAGGTGAAGGGCGTCGACATCGCCCCGTTACCGCATCCGCGTCGATCGGCAATCGTGCTCGAAATCGACGATCCCGATGCGGTGATGGCGGGCGCCCGCGCGCTGGGGTTGACGGTCTATGACGAAGAAGTGCTGAAGACCAAGGACGGCAGGATCGGCCGCGAGATTGGCATCGTCGATTTCGACGATAACCTGATCGTCATCTACAAGATTTTGGGCGCAGCATGACCGAGGCCTCCTACCCCAGCACGCGTACCGCCTGGACAATGGTCACGCTGTTGACGCTGGCTTATGTCTTTTCATTCGTCGATCGTTATATCCTTGGCCTGCTGATTGAACCGATCAAGGCCGACCTGCACTTCAGCGACGAGAAGATCGGCTACCTCCTCGGCCCGGCTTTTGCGCTGTTCTACGCGACAATCGGCGTACCGCTCGGCTGGCTGGCGGATCGGGTACGGCGGACCTGGATCGTGGCGGCGGGGATCACCTTGTGGAGCCTGGCCACGGCGGCATCGGGCATGGCGCGCGGCTTTGGCGGGCTGTTCGTGGCGCGGATGAGCGTGGGCGTGGGCGAGGCGACGCTTAGTCCTTCCGCCATGTCGATGATCAGCGACAGCTTCCCGCCCGAAAAACGCGGCACTCCCATTGGGGTCTATTCCGCCGCGCTCTCCTTGGGTGCGGGCATCGCCTCGCTGATCGGCGCGGCGGTATTGGGCTGGGCCAAGGTTTCCGAAGGCATCACCCTGCCCCTCCTCGGCGCGCTTCGACCGTGGCAATTCGCCTTCATGGCCGTCGGCCTGCCAGGGTTGCTGATTGCGATCGGCTTTTTGCTGCTACCCGAACCACCGCGGCGGCGCGGGCCGGGGAACAAAGCGGCAGCCGGATTTGGGGCAACGGTCGCGCTGGTCGCCAAGCGCTTCGGCGCGTTTGGCGGGATGACGAGTCTGGTCGCCGTCATGACGATCATCGCCTATTCGCAAGGCTTCAACCCTGCCGCCTTCGCCCGGACCTATGGCTGGGAGGCGAAGGATTATGCGCTGGTCAATGGGCTAATCATCCTGATCGTCGGACCGGCGACGGTCTATTCGGCAGGGGCGATCATCGACCGGTGGCGTAAATCGGGCACGCCCGATGCGGCGTTCCGCGCGCTGATGATCGGTTTTGTGGTGATGCTGCCGACGAGCGCCGTGCCGCTGTTCATGCCGACGCCGACGCTGGCCTTCATGATGCTGGCGATCAGTTCGGTCGCCATTGGCACGGTGACGGCGGCAGGGATCATCGCTTTGCTCGACATCACGCCGGGCGCGTCGCGCGCGACGATCGTGTCGCTCTATTACATGATGATCAGCATTGCCGGGCTTGGGCTGGGGCCGACGACGGTCGGGCTCCTGTCCACCCGCGTGTTTGGCGAGGCCAATCTGCGCGCGGCGGTGGGGGCGGTGCCGTTGCTCTATGGGCTGGTGCCGCTATTGCTGCTGCCGCTGATCGCGCGCGCCTATCGCGCACAACTGGCGAGGACGGATTAATGGCACGCGCAGCGACTTTTGCCCGAACGGGTGGACCCGAGGTGATCGAGTGGATTGATGTCGATCTGCCGCCGCCGGGGCCGGGCGAAGTGCGTTTCGAAACGCGCGCGGTCGGGCTGAACTTTATCGACACCTATCACCGGCGCGGCATCTATCCGTTGGCGCTGCCGAGTGGGTTGGGGCTAGAGGCATCAGGTGTAATCACCGCCATAGGCAAGGATGTGACTGGCTTCGCGCGGGGCGATCGGGTCGCGACCTTCGGCCCGCAGCGCGGCGCCTATGCCACCGAGCGCAACCTGCCCACCGCATCGCTGTTCAAGCTGCCCGACACGATCGATTTCGATACTGCGGCCGCTGCGCTGCTGAAGGGCTGCACTGCCGAGTTCCTTGCTGAACGTGCCGCGACGGTGAACCCGGGCGACTGGGTGTTGGTGCACGCGGCCGCCGGCGGGGTCGGACTGATCCTGGTCCAGTGGCTCAAGGCGCTTGGGGCAAACGTAATCGGCACCGTCGGCAGCGCAGACAAAGCGGCACTGGCCCGCGCGGCGGGGGCGGCGGAAATCATCCTCTACCGCGATGAGGATATTGCGCCGCGGGTGCGCGCCATCACCGGTGGCGCGGGCGTGCGGGTGACCTATGACGGGATCGGCCAAGCAACCTGGAACGCCTCGCTCGATTCGACCGGGCGGCGTGGGATCATCATCAGCTATGGCAATGCCGATGCGCCAGTGACGGGGGTGGCGCTGGGTATCCTCGCCACCAAGGGCTCGCTCTACAATACCCGGCCCACGCTGTTCGATTACTACGCCACGCCCGAAGAACGCGCGGCGGGCGCGGCGCGGCTGTGGGAGATGATTACGAGCGGCAAGGTGAAGGTGACGATCGGCCAGCGCTATCCGCTGGAGGAAGCAGCGCAGGCGCATCGCGATCTTGAGGGGCGCGAGACGCACGGATCGACGCTGCTGATCCCCTAACCGATCTCGACCAGTTCGAGCAGTTCGCCAGCCGGGCCGATGACCGTCGCGGTGTGGCGGTTGGTATAAAAGGCACCCGATCGAACGACCGGCGGCGTAATGAAATCAAGCCCTGGGCGATCCAGCGAATCCACTGCAAGCGTGACCAAGGCATTGCCGGGCGGCAGCATCCCCTCCCCCTTCGCTCGCACCGTCGCGATGCTCGGATAATCATCGATCTCAACGATCGGTAGCCGCCCCTTTTGCGCCATGCTGAGCGAGGTCATATGGGTATCGGGCAGGCCGAACGCCTTGTTGATCATCGTGTATGGAATCGTATAGCCGCCGCCCTCCTCGAGCCCGAGATGCTCGGCATACCAAGCCATTGTCGCGGCGCGATCGGGCGCGGCTAGGATGACGATGAAGAGATGATCGACCGACGACTTGGCGGGCGGCAGATCAGAGGTCGGCGTGTTCTCGCGCACCTCGTTGAGATAAATCATCTCGCGGCCCTGCCCCAGCATCTGCATCGCGACGAAATAGGGGAGACCGGGGATCTCCCTCGGCAGGCCGATGATATCGAAGCCACTGCCCTCCAACTTGTCCGGCCAGCCGAATACGTCCTGCACGGTGATCTCAAACGCAGCCCAGCCATAAGTGCGGGTCGGCACGAAGCCCGGATCGAGCGGCTGCTGCACCAACCGCAGATAACAGGGCGCGCCGCTCAAGGGCGCAAGCGTGGCGAACGGCGCGCCGGCATTGGCGGGGCAGCCCCAGCTCGCGGCGAGATCAGCAGACAGCGCGCCTTGCTCGACGACCGAGAGCCCGAGCCGGTCGCGATAATCGCGCAGGCTGGCGGCGAGATCGGGCACTGTCGCTAGCCCGCCGATGATGCGGCCATGGGTGAGGAAATCGCTCATCAAAACACCGGCTTTCGCTTGGCGAGGAAGGCGCTGACCCCTTCTTCGAAATCGGGCTGGATAAACGCATCGGCGAACAGCGCGCTGGTCGTGGCATCATCATGTGCCTGGCCGTTGAGGATGCGGCGGACCATCGCCTTGGCCTCGCGCGCGGTGTGCGGCGAGTTGGCGGCGATTGTCTCAGCGAGCGGGATCGGATCGTCACCGAGCATGTCGATAAGGCCGATCCGCAGCGCCTCATCTGCATCGATCAGCCCGGCGGTGAACAGGATGCGCTTGGCCTGTGACGGGCCGACGGCATCGACCAGCAGCTTGGTATCGTGGAGCGAATAGACGAGGCCAAGCTTGGCGGGGGTGATCCCCAGCCTGGCGTTGGCGGTCGCGACGCGCAGGTCGCAGGCGAGCGCCAGCCCGCAGCCGCCGCCGACGCAATCGCCCTCGATAAAGGCAATGACGGGCTTGGGCGCGAGGGTAAGTTCGATCTGCGCACGGGCGATGGCGGCCTGATTGGCGGCGCGCCAGGCAGGATCAGTCGCGCCGGTACCGAATTCGGCAATATCGGCCCCGGCGGAAAAGGCGCCGGGCTCTGCCGCACGCAGGATCATCACGCGCACCGCATCGTCGGTCATTGCCTGCGCGATCAGTGGCGGAAATTGCTCCCACATCTCCTGCGTGATCGCGTTGCGCTTAGCCGCGCGGTCGATGATCAGATGCGCGACGGCGCCCTGGGTTTCGAGGCGGAGCATCAAATCCTCCCCGGTACGGGGAGGGGGACCGCGAAGCGGTGGAGGGGGTTCTCCACCTGCATTGCGCTTGCGGCCCGCCCCCTCCACCCCGTCGCTTCGCGCCGCGGTTCCCCTCGCCGTGCCGGGGAGGATTGGGGGTTGGTGCTCATGCCGGATCGACCTTCGCGAGATGCTGTGCAATCTCGCGTCGGGTCGCGATCCAGACGCCCTCATGCGCGCGGACATGATTCAGAAAGGCCTCGAACGCCCAGATCCGACCGGGCCGCCCGATGATGCGTAAATGCAGGCCGAGCGACATCATCTTGGGATTGCCCTCCATGCCCTCGCGATAGAGCTGATCGAAGCACGTTTTGGCATAATCTAGCCAGTTGGCGGGGGTATAGGCGGGATCAGTCCACATCTTCATGTCGTTGTCGTCAAGCTGATAGGGCACAATGGCGATCGGCCTGCCGGGGACGGTGGTGCGATCCCAGAAGGGTATGTCGCCCGAATAATCGTCCATATGATAGTCGAACCCCTCTTCGATCAGCAGGCGCCTTGTATTGTCGGTGTGGAAATAGCGCGACAGCCAGCCATAGGGCCGCGTGCCCGTGGTCGCTTCGATCGAGGCCACCGCCTTACGGATGAAATCGCGCTCAGCGGCTTCGTCCATCTTGAACTGGTGGACCCAGCGATAGCCGTGGCTGACCGGCTCATGGCCCAGATCGCGGATGGCGGCGGCGATCTCCGGGTGGTTTTCGAGGCTGAGCGCGGCGACGGTCCAGCTCGCCTTGATATCGTGTTCGCGGAGCAACTTGACGATGCGCGGCGCGCCCGCCTTGATGCCATAGAGGTAATTGCTCTCATTGCCGTAATTGCGGATCGGCGATTTGATGTGGATGCCGAGCTCATCGACGGGCTCCATCCCCCGGTCGCCGCGCGCGACCGTCATCTCGCTGCCTTCTTCGACATTGACGACAATGCTGAGCGCGATTTTCGCGTCGTTGGGCCAGTCTATCCGTTCTTCGTTCAGCATGGGGCGCATCAGTGCATTTCCTCGCCGCCCGAGACGTTGATCGCCTCGCCGGTCACATAAAAGGCATCGTCGCTGGCGAGCCAGGCGCAGGCGGCGGCGGTGTCACTAGCGAGGCCGGGGCGGCCCATCGGGTTCTTGGCGGCCATGTTCTTCAGATACGCCTCGACGCTCTCAAAACCGAGCAGTTTGGAGAAATAGGCGTTCTGTTCGGCCCCAAGCCCCGTGGTAACGTGATTGGGGCAAACCGCGTTGACGGTGATGCCGTGCGCGCCGAGTTCGACAGCACTCGCGCGGGTGAGGCCGACCATGCCGTGCTTGGAGGACACATAAGCGGGCAGATGGGGGAAGCCGGTCTTGGCGGCTTGCGACGCGATGTTGATGATGCGGCCACCTTTACCAGCCGCGACCATCGCCCTGGCGGCGGCCTGGGTGCAGTAGAAAGCGCCGGACAAATTGACCGCGATGACCTTGTCCCAATCCTCAGGCACGACCTCCAGAAACGGCTTCATCATGAAACCGATCCCGGCATTGTTGACGAAGATGTCGATGCCGCCGAACGCATCGACCGCACTCTGCACCAGCGCCTGGCACTGGGCAGCAGACGAGACGTCGCAGGCGACGGTCGCGACCGGCGCGCCACGATCGCTGAGTTCCTTCGCCACCGCCTGCGCGGCATCCCCAATTTCATAATCGCTGACGACGCAGTTCGCGCCTTCATCGGCGAAGCGTTGCAGGATCGCCTGGCCGAGCCCTTTGTCGCGGCCCGATCCGGTGACGACGATGGTCTTGCCGGCGAAACGCATCAGAGATCCTCGGTCAGGATGAAGATCGGGTCATCGGCAAAATCGCGGAAGGGCGCGGCGAGTGCCTGGAACTCGGGCGTCGTCACGTCAGCGACAAAACTGTCAATGCCGCTGATGTCGATCACTTCGACATAATCATAAGGCGGCTTGGCGTCTGACCCGAACAGGCCGGTTGCCTTGTGGACCGTGAAGCTGGTCACCGATCCCAGCGCGTTGACGGCGGGGATGTCGCCATTGCGGGCCCAGGCTTCATAGGTTGCCGGATCGACGCCGGGCTTCAGGTTGAACAGGCAGATAATTCGCATCGCGGGTCTCCTTTAGGATCGGGGTGGGGCATAGCCGTTGATCGTCGCTTCGATCCGGCGAGCGAGCGCGATCAGGCGTGTTTCGCTGCCGGCTGGGCCGACGAGCTGAACGCTGACCGGCAGATGATCGGCAGCGACACCCGCCGGGAGGGCAAGCGCGGGCAGCCCGGCGACGCTGGCAATGCTGGTGAAATCCGCCTGGGTAACGGGCGCGCGCGCGCCATGCGGGAAGGCCGATTGCGGCGCGGTGGGCATGACGAGGACACCGTCGTCGCCGAGTGCTGCAACCAGGGTGGCGCGGGTGCGGGCGATGACATCGGGCGCGGGCGGCAACGCGCCGACGGCTGTCATCACGAACTTTAGCTCGTCTGACACCAGCGGACCGTGGCGGGCCTCCCCGAGATCGCCGATCAGCTCGTTCACCGACTCGATCAGCCCGGCCATGCGGATCGCGGACAGCGGGTCGTCGGGCCGGAAGGGGTCGGCGGGCAGGTCAATCGCACGCAGCACGCGCTGATAACCCGCGTCAACTGCGGGCTGGATCGGCACTTGATCGATATCCGCGAGCGTCAGCAGGCGGGTGAAGGGTCTGTCGTCGGTCTGGCCGGGGGCCATCACCGCCCAGACCCGCTGCAGTAAATCGAGGTCGCGTGCGAGCGGGCCGATGCAATCAAAGGCCGTGCCGAGATGGACGAGCCCGTCATCGCTCACCGCGCCCAGCGTCGGCTTGAGGCCCCAGATGCCGCAATAGGCCGCCGGGATGCGGACCGATCCCAGCGTATCGGTGCCGAGCGCAACGTCGCACAGACCCGCTGCCACCGCCGCACCACTGCCACCCGACGAACCGCCCGGGGTGTAGCCATGGCGGTGCGGATTATGAGTCCGACCGTAAAACACGTTGTCGGTGGTCGCGCCGAGCGCGGCCTCATGCATGTTGAGGCTACCCAGGATGATCCCCCCGGCCGCGCGCAATTGCGTCACAACTGCCGCGTCGCGAGTCGCAATGATGCCGCGCCGGGTGCCCATGCCACCGGTCCAGGGGAGCCCTTTGACGGCGATGTTCGATTTGATGCCGAACGTGATGCCGCCCAGCGGCCCCTCGCCGCCCGTCGCGCCCCTGTCCCAATCGACAAAGGCATTGAGGGGCGCGTTGCGCGCTTCGAGGTCAGCAAAGTCGATCATCTAATTCCTCCCCGGCACGGGGAGGTGGCAGCGCGAAGC